>Ga0180014_1000308_pt1 | contig 14551 bp, 18 predicted proteins | sample KR13_S1_MetaG_FD_116507 | JGI IMG/M metagenome (GOLD analysis project Ga0180014, IMG submission 116507) | Groundwater microbial communities from the Olkiluoto Island deep subsurface site, Finland - KR13_S1_MetaG | ecosystem: Environmental > Aquatic > Deep subsurface > Groundwater | place... | reverse complement strand
CTCTCACGAGGACGCAGTTACTATTGGTTACAAAGTTCAGACCCAACTTCGACAGGGACTCCCACCCTGCTGATTCGATACACTTACAAGCGCACTAGGACGGATTTCCTAATCCGTCCGTTTATTCCGGACGGATTAGGAAATCCGTCCTACTTTCAAATTCGCGTCAGCGTTTCAGCTTGTCGTCCGATCGTGAGGCGACCGAGGACTTCTGATTTACTTCCTCGGCCAAAATGGCCAGTTGCGCTCTGACTTTCGGCCGTACGCCGTCGAGCTTGGAAACCAGCGCCCGAACGCTGCGGCTATTCACTTCGGCGGTGCGGGAAATGGTGCCGAGAAAAGCGGCGGTCTGGACGAAGTTGTTGTCCGCCGTTTTGCCCACCAGGGGCGAGACGGTCTTGGTCAACAGTTCAGCCCCGACCGGTTCGACGCTGAGGAAGCAGTCCAATCGGTTGGTGATGTAGTAGCGTCCGTTGGTCTCGCGGACGTATCCGGTCTTGAGGACCAGCACGCCGCGGCCGTTTACCGGCCGGGCCAGCAACGGCCCCCGATACATCCCCTCGCCGTAGATGACGTGGGTGTCGTGGCTCTGGTGGACGAACTCCATCGAGATGGTCGCGCCGACCGGCTCGGAGAGCGTGAACCGCCCCTCGCCGGTCTGCCGCATCCGCAATTTGCTGATCTTCAACAGTTCCCAGATATTGACGACCACGTCGGGGTGACGGACCAGGAAGAGGTACATGTCGGGGTCGCAGTCGATGACCTTCAGCGGCATCCGGCGGAAAACGCTGACGTTCGACAGCACCGAAATGACCTTGGCCCGATCGGCCGGGTCCAGTTTGTCCAGCGGAATCGACTTCAACGCTTCCAGACGAGCGTTATTGCTGGTATCCGCGGTAGCCAATGATTTTCGCGGGAGGAGAGGGCTAGCGGCCGAGGCGGGCCGGTCGAACTCCAACAGGAATCCCAGCACCAAGAGGATTGGCGCGAAACGCGCTGCAAGTGCGACATTGCTCGATAATCGTGCGATATCGGCAGGCATCCGGCTCGAACCCCCCATTCATCCCCCCCATGGCGCAGAGCTAGACCGTGTAATCAGTTTCCTGATTATTCGGTTTGCGAGGGGGCTGACGGTCAGTGAAAATTAACCGGCGTTAAGATGGGCTGGCAGGGCGAACTGCCAAGGGGGTTTGACGCCATTGTGTAGCGGGCGGGTGCCACTGGCTTTGCCAGTGCTTCGGTAGATTGACGCACGGCACACTGGCGGAGCCAGTAGCACGCGCCGGCGGGATCAGTCGGGCGCGACGGCGACCAACTCGCGGCTGACGGCCTCGAAATGTCCGGCCCCCAGCGAAGGCTGCTCCTCGGCATAGCCGACCAGCAGAGCCAAGTCGCAGAGGCGGTTGATGCGCCGGGCGATGCCGTGCGTAAGCTCTTGGAGGGTGGGCACGGCGTCCGGCTCGACCAGCGAGTGCGCCGCGCCGGCCACCCTCAGCCGGTGGTCCACGTAGCCGGCCGTTTCAGGTTGATTGAACGGCCTGAGGAGGCATTTCACGCTCAACCGCTCCTCCCATTGAGGCATCCGGTTGATTGTCGGCAGCAAGGAAGGTTGCCCGACCAGCAGCAGCGTCATCGCGGGCGATCCGCCCGGCTCGAAGTTCAACAGCAGCCGTAGCGCTTCGAACGCCTCCGGGCCTTCGAGCAGATGGGCCTCGTCGATGGCGACGACCGCGTGCCGCCCCTTCTCGGCGTTGGCGGCCAGAAACCGCTCGATCCGCCGTACGCTCGTATGTACGTCGGCCGCATCGGAGGCCAGGCCGTCGCCGTCCAACTCGTCGGCCAGATAGGCCAGCAACTCGGCGGCGGGCATCTGCGGAAAAACAACATGCACGAACGGGGCGAAACTCTCGTCCAACGCGCCGCGAAGCATGGTCGTCAACATCGTCTTGCCCGCGCCCGACGGACCGCACAACAGCGCCGCGCCGCGCCGGTTCTCGACGGCGTAGCGGAGCTTCAACAGCGCCGCCTGGTGCGACTCGCCGGGGTAGTAGAACCGCGGGTCGGCGGCGTTCTCGAACGGCTTCTGTCTCAATCGCCAGTATGTTTCGTACATGGTTCGACGATTCCTCTATATCGTAGGGTGCGTGAAACGCACCGGTAAATAATGCGACGGTGTACGACTCAACAAAATCAAAATAGCCGGGGGCTAACAGCCCCCGGAGGGAAAAATTCGCAGTTCGCGCCCATTACAGGGGCTGTTAGCCCCCGGCTATTGTTCACGAGATTGTATTCCTGGTGCTCGACAACCGCCGTTCCAACGGAATTCGCATGTTACGTTGCCACGAAGTTCTCGATCATCCCCGCCACGTTGATGTCCGCTTCGGTCAAACGCCGCTGCATCTCGTTCAAATTTTCCTTCGAGGTGACGCGTCGGTTGTGGACCAACAGGAGGGCGTCGATGTTTCCTTCCGTCGCCCAAGGCGGCGCGTAGTCGGCTGGGATGCTGTTTTCCAGCGGCCCCAGGTCGACCAAAACCATCTCGTAGTGGTTGCGGAGTTGCTCGATGCACGCGGTCCATTGCGACCAGTCGCCGGCCGCGTTGTCGTTTTCCTCCACCGTTTCGCGGACGGCCAACAAGGCCAGGTTGCCGTCCGTTGTCTCGACGACCGCTTGATTGAGGTTAATTGCCTCTTCATTCGAGATTTCGTTCCAGCCGAACTGCGGCTGCACTCCCAACCGCTTGGCAAGCCGCGGCCGGCGGAGATCGGCATCGACCAGGGCGGTTTTGACTCCCCGTTCCGCCATCCGGCGCGCCGCGCAGAGCAGCAGCGTGGTGGCGCCCTCGCCCTGGCGACAGCCCGCGATGGCCAGCACTTTCCGGCCTTGGGCGTTTGCGGCCAGCAGGGCGTCGGCCAGCCGGTCCCACTCGTCGGCTGCACGAGAGATCAAGCGACGGCAAACTCGCGGCCATGTGAACCGATCCACCTGCCATGCCGGTCGAAAGGTTTGGGGTTCGGGGTTCGGGGTTCGGGGTTTGGGGCTCGTGGCTCGTGGCTCGTGGCTCGGGGTTTGGGGTTCGGATATGGACGGCTGGGGTTCATACCCGGGAACCATGGATTTGGGGACCGGACAGACAGTCTCATCTCCAACGGCCCACTCCGCGCCGCCGACCGCCCATTGCCCTGAGCCGAGTTCAATGGACGGAAATCCGCCCACCCCTTGTTCTTCTTCCTCAACAACAATTCCGCTTTCCAAATTCGACGGTTCCGCTTGCAGATTCGGCATTTTCTCCAGCGCGGCCAATATGCCGTCGAATCGGCTGAACATCGCGGGGGCAACGGCGGGCGCATTATCCACGGCCGCTTGGCCCTCCTCCCCCGGCATATTTTTCTCGCCCCGATCTACCCCTAGTGGCGATGGACTGTTCTTCGACATCGGCGCGGCCGGCCGGGGCACGGTTGCCACGGGAGACGTGCCTTGTTGCGAGAAAGCCTTAATAAACGCTTGATCGAGCGCTGTCATAACGGTTCCTGGCGGCAGGCTTTAGTATGTGTTTGTGTTTTCCCGCGGTCCTTCCCCCGGGCCTTGCGGCACTTTGCCTGAGCGGGCGTCGGCTTGGTATTCCATTGGGCGAACCGCCATCGGACGATTGACGCCCACGCGCGATGTCTCGGGACCGGCGTCGTTTTGTGGATCGCTCGATTGTGACGGATTCGGCCAACTCGACATCAGAGGCGTCTCGACGGTCGGCTGCGGCTCGTTCTTTTCTTCACCCTCCAACGGAATTATCTCCGGCGCGGACGCCTGCTCGGGCGTTGCCGAAACCAACGTCATCGGCCGGGGAGCGGGAGTGCGTGCTACCCTGGCCTCGTCCGGTGCGGCGGAAGTGCCGGCCTGCCACTGCGAAAGCGGATCGACGGCGGATGCCGAATCGGAAACCGCTTCCTTCCAGCCGGAGAAAAAAGGAAGAGCGGACGCCACTATCAGAAACACCGCCAAGCCGGACAGCAACTTGAAGGAAAGCGACTGATTGAGTATCCGACCGCTTAACGTCGACAAGCTCGTGCCGCCCTCTTCCTCGATTCGGGTGCCCGTGCCGAAAGTGTTTATGTCTGGAATGCGGGCCAGCACTGTCCAATTCGTTTCCATTCGATCCATGCCTTGACTTCCTCCTCACCGGGTGGTTCAACGCCGTATGGCGCGCAACAGTTGACAAGCATATCTGTTAAGAGAAGGTATCGGTTCTGATTGCATCGATCTTGAGCATTGGTCGAATTCCGGTGTTTGGGCAAGACAGGAAAGAATCCGTTTCGTGGAAGATTATTCCCCTTGACGGGAGGCCTGAATGTGGGCTACTATGTTGATAGATATCCACATTCAAGGCGAATACCATGAAAGCCGTACAAATGACGCTTGAGGAGGACTTGGTGGCGGCGGTGGACCGTCTTGTTCGAAGGCTGAAGACGACGCGGTCCGCTTTTGCCCGCGATGCGCTTCGTGAAGCCTTGGCCAAGCACCGGGTGAAGGAATTGGAACAGAAGCACCGCCTTGGCTACCAGAGGCATCCGGTTAAGAGCGGGGAGTTTGACTTGTGGGCAACAGAGCAGCGATGGGGTGACGAATGAAGCGGGGCGAGGTCCGCTGGTACAAGTTTTCGCCGCCCGACAAGAAGCGGCCCGTCTTGCTCCTGACCCGGGACGCGATTCTGGAGTACCTTGGCGAAGTAACGGTGGCTCCCATCACAAGTACGATCCGCGATATTCCTTCCGAGGTCCGGCTCGACAAAGAAGATGGAATGTTGCAGGACTGCGCGGTCAACTGCGACCATCTTCAAACGGTGTCGAAAAATCGTCTGGGCGCATTGGTGACAACCTTGTCCGCCTCCAAGATGCGGGAGGTTTCCGACGCCGTTGTTTTCGCCTTGGGGCTGGGAAGATAAAATCGCATTTGAACCGTGGACTCTTTGGATACGCACATCGAGGTTGAAAAATGACTCAGATCGAGATCGCCAGGTCAGGACACGTCACGCCCGAAATGGAGGCGGTCGCCCGCGACGAGCAGATCGATCCAGAAGTGGTTCGCCGGGAGGTGGCCGAGGGGCGGATGGTGATTCCGGCCAGTAAAGCCCACCTAGAGAAGGGGCTAAAGCCCGTCGGCATCGGGGTGGCCGCGAGGACTAAGATCAACGCGAACATCGGCAAGTCGGCCGTTTCCAGCGATCCGGGGTGCGAGTTGGAAAAGCTCTTCACGGCGGTCCGCCACGGGGCCGACACCGTGATGGACCTCTCGACCGGCGAACAGATAGACGCCGTGCGGAGCCGGATCATCGAGGCCGCCGACGTGCCGGTCGGCACGGTGCCGATCTACCAGGTGGCCGAGCAGCTCGACGAGATCGCGGACATGCGGCCGCGTGATTTTCTCGACGTGGTCCAACAGCAGGCCCGGCAGGGGGTCGATTACATGACGATCCACGCGGCGTTGCTTCGCGAGCACCTGCCGTTGTGCGAGCGGCGGTTGACCGGCATCGTCAGCCGCGGCGGTTCGCTGGTTGCCAAGTGGATGGCCGTCCACGGCCGGGAGAACCCGTTCTATACCCACTTCGACGAGTTGTGCGAGATCATGCACGAGTACGACGTGACCTGGAGCATCGGCGACGGGTTGCGGCCGGGGTCGATCGCCGACGCCAGCGACGAGGCGCAATTCGCCGAGCTGAAAGTGATGGGCGAGCTTGGCCGCCGCGCCCGAGAGCGGAACTGCCAGGTGATGATCGAAGGGCCGGGCCACATCCCGATGGACCAGATCGAGCGGAACGTGCGGTTGCAGCAAGAGTGGTGCGACGAGGCGCCGTTCTACGTGCTCGGGCCGATCGTGACCGACATTGCCCCCGGCTACGACCACATCACCAGCGCGATCGGGGCGGCGATGGCGGCCTGGTACGGCGCGGCGATGCTCTGCTACGTCACGCCCAAGGAGCATCTGGGGCTGCCAAATCTCGATGACGTTCGCCAAGGGGTGATCGCTTACAAGATTGCGGCCCACGCGGCCGATTTGGCGCGGCATCGCGTCGGTGCCCGCCGGCGCGACGACGCGCTCAGCCGTGCCCGGTTCGAGTTCGACTGGGCTGAGCAGTTCCGCCTCTCGCTCGATCCCGAGGCCGCCCGGCGGATGCACGACGAATCGCTGCCCGAGCAGGACCACAAGAAATCGCACTATTGCAGCATGTGCGGCCCGAAGTTTTGTTCGATGAAGACTACCGCGGAATTGCGGGCAATGACGCGGGGGAAGGCGGATGGGTGAACGTTTACAGCCTGGGCGGTAGGTGTTACGATATACGGATGATAATCTTCTACGATACTGTTGCCGACCTGCTTTCCTTGCGGTTCGATGATCGTCGGCATGAAGTTGTCAACAAGCGCGTTTCGGACGATGTCGTTTTAGATGTAGGCGAGAACGACAAGATCGTGGGCATTGAAATTCTCGACGCTTCCACGCATCTTGATCTGGCCAAGGTGCTGCCCGTCGAGCGTCCGGTTTCGGCGTAAGGTATCGCAACAGAAGTGGAGAACTTACCATGCACAACGAGTTTACCGCGATTGTCGAGCGGGACGGCAAGTGGTTTATCGCTTACTGTCCCGAGGTGCCCGGCGCCAATGGTCAAGGGAGAACCAAGGCCGCTTGTTTGAAGAATCTCGCCAAGGCCGTTCAGCTTTTACTGGAAGACTCGAAAATCAAATAGCCCTGTGGGAGTCATATCATGCCTCGAATTTGCGTCGCTGTGTTGCTTGTGTTCTGTACTGTTCCGGTCCTGGCCGATGACGCCCCACCCGCGGGCCTCTCGCAGGAAGAAGCCAGGGAAGGATTCGTCAGCCTCTTCGACGGCAAGACTCTCGACGGCTGGCAGGGTGCGGTGAAGGGATACACCGTCGAGAACGGCACGATGGTGTGCAAGTGCAAGCACAACGCAAATCTCTACACCGCCAAGCAGTACGCCAACTTCATCCTGCGTTTCGAGTTCAAGCTGCCGCCGGGCGGCAATAACGGCGTCGGCATCCGCACCCCCTTGAAAGGATGGCCCTCCCAAGTCGGCATGGAAATCCAAATCCTCGACAACGGACACCCAAAGTACAAGGACCTCCAGCCCTATCAGTTTCACGGTTCGATCTACGGCGTCGTGCCGGCCAAACGCGGGTTTCTCAAGCCCGCCGGACAGTGGAACCAGCAGGAAATCCTCGCCGACGGCAGCCGCGTCAAGGTCACGCTGAACGGGACCGTGATCCTTGAGGCCGATCTGAGCAAGATCGACAAGATGGTGGACGGCTGGCTGCATCCCGGCCTGCACAACGCCAAGGGTTACATCGGCTGGCTCAGCCACGGCGACCCGGTGGCCTTCCGCAACGTGCGGATCAAGGAGTTGCCGTAGGGCAAGGGATTGGGGATTAGGGATTGGGGATTAGTAACGTCCTGGGACCGTGATCTTGGGAGAAGCGTTTAGCCGCCGCGTCCACGCGGCGCGAGACGGCGGAGGATGGACAAGTGTCGAAGCACGTGCAGGACAATATTCCCATCCCACGCCCCCCGTCCCCCGTCCCCCATCCCCGCCGCGAAGTGCTCGCCTGGGCGATGTACGACTGGGCCAACAGCGCGTACTCCACGCTGTTGATCACCGTCGTGCTGCACTATATCCAGGAGATCGTGTTGCCCGGCAGATCGGGACCGGTGGCGTTCGCTTGGGGGATCGGCGGGGCAATGCTGTTGGCCGCGATTCTCTCGCCGATCATCGGCGCGGTGGCCGACGCCAACCGTAGCAAACGCCGCTGGTTGGCCGGCACCGCCTTCTGCGGCGCGGCCGCCGCCGTGGCAATGGCCCTGATCCCTCACGACCAAGCCTGGCTCGTCATGACGGCTTTCATCCTGATGGGCGTCTGCTTTGAACTCTCGCTGGTCCCCTACAACGGGTTTCTGCTGGAAATCACCGACGAACGCTCAATCAATCGAGTATCCGCCTTGGGCTACGCGCTCGGGTACGCCGGCGGATCGGTCCCGCTGGTCGTGGCCTGGCTGCTCTTCAGATACGGTCAACATATCGGACTGGGAAACGATACGGACCTGCACCGCGTGTGCATCCTGCTGCTGGGGCTTTGGTGGGGACTGTTCAGCCTGCCGGCCGTTTGGATTCTCCGTGATCGGGGCCCTCGGCCGGAGAAGCGCGATCCGCTTCCGCGCGCCGTGCAAAAAGCGTTCGGCGAGGTCGGCCGCACGCTGGCCAATGTCCGCCGCTATCCGGTCCTGGTCCTGTTCCTGCTGGCCTTCCTCTTCTACAACGACGGCATGCAGACGGTGATTACCCAGGCTACTACCCTGGCCAATAAGGACTTGCAGTTTTCGATCGATGAACTGTTTCTGCTCGTGCTGATGATCCAGTTGATCGCCTTGCCCGGCGCGCTGCTGGTCGGCTGGCTCTCCGACCGCTTGGGCCAGAAACCAGTCTTGCTGGCGTGTTTGGCCGTGTGGTCGGGTTTGCTGGTGGCCGCCGCGCTGATAAACGATAAAACGTCGTTCTGGATCATGGGCGTGGTGTTGGCGCTGGTGATGGGCGGAACCCAGTCGGTAAGCCGCGCAATGATGGGCACCATGACTCCGCCCCGGCACGCCGCCGAGTTCTTCGGCTTCTTCAACCTCTCGGGCAAGGCCGCCAGCGTGTTCGGACCCGTGCAGTTCGGCCTGATCATCTATCTCACCGGCCAAGCGAGGCTGGCCGCCGTTAGTCTGCTGATCTTTTTCATCCTCGGTGCAGCGCTGCTGGCCCGGATCAATGTCGCCGAAGGCCGGCGGCAGGCCGCGGAGAGGGAAGAGTGAAGAGTGAAGAGTGAAGAGTGAAGAGTGAAGAAGCTGGAATGTGGTGTCCAAGCCGCTTGCGGTTTCGCAAAAACTCCGTGGTTGGGGTGGCAGTTGAACTGCCACCCCAACGAGGAAATCGGAGCCAACCGCTACGTCCCCCGTTGAGCACCGAACCATTCGATCTGACGGCGCGGACAGAACGTGAAACCGTGGTCGGCGCAGTAGGGTTCCAACCAAACGGCCTTTTCCGTCAGAACCTCCGCCTCGACGCCCTGCGGCATGAGCATTACCCGGCGACGCTCGACCTCGGGAAACTCCGCCAGATACTCCTCGACCTCACGGCAATCGTCGGGGCAATCGACGACGAACTTCAGTTGGCAGTCGTACTCCGCCAACAGCCGGCGGATCACCTCCGGCGCGTGCCGATTGAGCGTGTGCCGCCACGTCCAATGCGGATCAAGCTCCGGCGGCGGAGTCGAGTTGGAAAGTTTTGGGCTGATCGACATCAGGTCGCAGGCGACCGGCAGATAGAGCGTTCCGGCGGTCTCGATCGTAATGTGATACTCCCGCTCGCGGAGCGCGGCCGTCAGCGGGATCAACTCGGCGAAGAGCATCGGCTCGCCGCCGGTCAGCACGACGTGTGCGAAAAAGGTGTCAGAACTATTTTTTTCCGCCGCCTCCTCTGAAAAGGTGTCGGAACTATTTATTTCCACCGCATCCGCCGCAACCGAAGGAAAAAATAGTTCTGACACCTTTTCCTGGATTTCGGACGCGGAGAGGTCTTCGCCCTCGGGCGACCACGAGGCGTAGGGGGTGTCGCAGTAGCGGCAGCGGAGGTTGCAGCCGCTGGTGCGGATAAAGACGCTATCGACGCCGGTCAGGCGCCCTTCGCCTTGAATCGATCGGAATATCTCGGCAATGCGCATCTTACAAAGGGATTAGGGATTAGGGATTAGGGATTAGGGATTGGGGATTAGCAAGCTAGATGATTTTGCACAAAGCCTTTGTCCTTTGTCCGATTTTACTTTTGTGAACAAACGAAAACGTGCGGAAGTTAAGTCGCATGTAACAAATCTCCCATGCTCCCCCAACCCCGAACCTCCAATCCCTAATCCCTAATCCCCAATCCCTCATATTCCAAAGGGTCTTCTAGTCCCGCCTCGGCGAACCCTCGCAGGCGCAGCCGACAGGCATCGCAACGCCCGCAGGCAATGCCGCTCGGATCGGGGTCGTAGCAGGAATGGGTCAGACTGTAATCGACGCCTAGTTCTACGCCGCGGCGGATGATCTCTCCCTTGGTCATATTAATCAACGGCGCGTGGACGTTGAACTTCAAGCGGCCCTCGACGCCCGCCTTGGTCGCCAAATTGGCCAGTGCGGCGAACGCGGCGATGTATTCCGGCCGGCAGTCGGGATATCCGCTGTAGTCGACGGCATTGACGCCGACAAAAATGTCGGCCGCGCCGATCACCTCGGCGTGGGCCAACGCCAGAGAGAGTAGCACCGTGTTCCGCGCCGGCACGTAAGTAACGGGTATCTCACCGGCCATCCGGTCGAACCGGCGGTCCTTGGGCACCGCGATGTCGTCCGTCAGTGCGCTGCCGCCGAGCCGGGCCAGATCGACCGAGAGAACCATATACCCCCGAACGCCCAGAGCTTGGGCGACTCGCCGGGCGGCGGAAAGCTCGAACCGGTGCCGCTGGCCGTAATCGACCGACAATGCGTACAGCGTGAACCCCTGTTGTAGGGCAATGGCGGCGGTTGTGGCCGAATCCAGCCCACCCGATAGAAGTACAACCGCGGGCTTTTTCTCGTCACGGTTGGCCGTGGCAGTCATATCCGTCAAATCCCCCTGTCCGCAAACCATATATTATGACAGAATGATTTTTCAAGGGAAGAACAAAGGGCGGAGCCAATATTATGGACGTGGAAAACGGCTTTCATAACGTTTTGGAGACGTTCGAGAACCCGTATCCCGGCCGGGATTACACGATCGAGATCGTCTGTCCCGAGTTTACTTCGGTGTGTCCGAATACGGGCCAGCCCGATTTCGGCACGCTGCGGATCACCTACGTGCCCGGGGCGAAGTGCGTCGAGTTGAAGAGCCTGAAGCTCTACCTACGGCAGTATCGCAACGTGGGCATCTACTACGAGGCTGCGACGAACCAGATTCTCGACGACTTGTCCAAAGTACTCCATCCGCGGCGATTGACGCTCTCGGCCGAATTCACCGCTAGGGGCGGGATCAGTACAACCGTCACCACCAGCTTCCAGCGGTCGTCGGGCGGGCCGTAACGTGTTGTAGTGCAATGCGAAACCGCAAGCGGCTCGATCCAAATTCTCTAATCTCTAATCTCTAATCCCTAATCCCTAATCCCTAATCTCTAATCCCTATGTATTGGACAAAGACGCTCATCCCCACGATGAAGGAAACGCCCGAGGGGGCGGAAATCCCCAGCCACGTACTCATGCTCCGCGCGGGGCTGGTCAACCAAGTGATGGCCGGGGCTTATACATACCTGCCGCTCGGGTTTCGGGCGTTGAAGAAGGCCGAGCAAATCGTTCGCGAGGAAATGGACGCCGCCGGGGCCGTCGAGCTGGCCATGCCGGCCATCTCGCCGCGTGGGCTTTGGGAGCGGACCGGCCGGGTGGAAGCCTTCGGCGACGTGTTGGTGCAACTTAGTCTCCAGCGGACCGGACGAAAGGTCCACGTCGTGCTTGGCCCCACCCACGAAGAGATTATCACCGACATGGTCTCGCGGCAGATTTCCAGCTACCGCCAGATGCCGATCACGCTCTACCAGATCACCGCGAAGTTCCGCAACGAAGAGCGGCCCCGGTTTGGAGTGCTGCGGACCAGCGAGTTCCTGATGAAGGACGCCTACAGCTTCAATCCTTCGGTCGAATCGTTGGGCGAAAGCTACGACAAGATGTATGCCGCCTACTGCCGCATCTTCGATCGCTGCGGACTGAACTATCTCGTCGTGGAGGCCGAGAGCGGACCGATCGGCGGCGACGCCAGCCACGAGTTCATGATTCCGGCCGAAAACGGCGAGGACGCCGTGCTCCACTGCCGCGAGTGCGGCTACGCGGCCAACCGGGAAAAGGCCGAGATCGGCGCGCGCGATTTCGCGCCGTCGGAGGTTCCCTTGGCGCCGCTCGAACAGGTGGCCACCCCGGGCGCGAGCACGATCGAGCAGGTCAGCGGGTTTCTCAAATGCCGGCCGGCGGACCTGATCAAGACCTTGATCTATCTGGCCGACGGAAAGCCGATCGCCGTCTTGGTGCGCGGCGATCATGAGGCCAACGAGGGGAAGATCCGCCGCGCGTGTTTAGCTGTCGCCGGAACGGCGGCTTGTATCCAGAAACTCGAATTGGCCTCCCCCGAGGTTATCAATAAGGTGACCGGTGCCCCGGTCGGTTTTGCCGGACCGGTGGGGATGAAAGAGAAGATTCCCATTCTCGCCGACCGCGACGTCGAGCGGATGGTAAACGCGGCCACCGGGGCCAACGCGGCCGACGCCCATCTGACGGGCGTCAACTCGCCTCGCGATTTCCAGCCCCATTCGTTGGCCGACCTGCGCAACGCCGTCGACGGCGACCCTTGCCCGCGATGCAACAGCAACTTGACCCTCCGCCAGGCCATCGAAGTGGGCCACGTCTTCAAGCTGGGGACCAAGTACTCCGAGGCCCTCGGCGCGCGGTTCCTCGACGCCGAGGAAAAGCTCCATCCGATCATCATGGGCTGCTACGGGATCGGCGTGAACCGGATCATCGCCGGGCTGATCGAAACGAGCCACGACCGCGACGGCATTATCTGGCCGGTTTCTCTGGCCCCCTATGAAGTGCTGATCGTTCCGGTCAAGGTGCCCGACGAGGCGCTGATGAAGGTTGCCGAGCGGTTGCACGAGCAACTCGCGGCTGCGGGCATCGACGTGCTGCTGGACGACCGCGACTGCCGCGCCGGCGTGAAGTTCAAGGACGCCGATCTGATCGGCGTGCCGCTGCGGGTGGTGATCGGCCAGCGCGGCTTGCAGGAAGGCAAGTTGGAGATCAAATGGCGCTGGGACAAGGAGTCCGAGCAGATCGACCTCGACGGCGCGGCGGAGACGCTGGCCGAGTTGATCCGCGCCGAACGCACCGAGGCCACGCGGTTTCGAGGTAGATAATCGGCTGTTGTTCGACAGGTCGTTTTTAGAGTATACTTGATCGAGAGGTACAAGTATGGATGACTGCTTAATCCAATCCGACCCGTCCGTCATGATGGGCAAACCGGTGGTCGCGGGAACTCGCGTCACCGTCGAATTGATTCTCGATAAACTAGCGGCGGGCGAGACCCACGATCAATTGCTTCAGGCCCATCCACGACTTACCGAGGAGGCAATCCGGGCGGCATTGGACTTTGCCGCAAGAGCGCTTCACGCCGATGTCATCTATCCCGTGGTCGAGACGGCGAAATGAATCTCTTGGCCGATGAGAGCGTTGACCGACAGATTGTCGATCGGCTTCGGCAGGATGGGCACAGCGTGTTGTACATCGCCGAGATTGCGCCAAGTGCCTCGGACGCCGAAGTGTTGTCAAGGGCGAACTCGCTCCAGTCCATTCTCATCACCGCGGACAAGGATTTTGGCGAGTTGGTGTATCGGCTGGGGCGCATTCATGTCGGAGTAGTCCTGATTCGACTGGCCGGGCTTCCCGCGGATTTCAAGGCAGACATTATATCCACGGCCGTGCGCGATCGCGGCGCCGAGATGGACGACAGCTTCAGTGTGGTCACGCGCGCCACGGTTCGCATTCGACGCCGGTTGTAGATTATGGGCCAACCCGCTCCACATTCACCAGTTCTCCTCATCCTGGCCGCGTTCAGCCGATACGGCGAGGCGCTGGATTGGGCCAAACAAAAAGCCGTCGAAAACCGGGGGCCTATCGCCTTGGAGAGTCCCCGCTTCGACTTCGCCGAAACGCATTACTACGACGCCACGATGGGGCCGGGTTTGAAAAAGGTCTTCTTCGCCTTCCAGCGGCCGCTCGATCCGGCGGAACTGGTCGAAATCAAGCTCTCGACCAACCAATGGGAAGAAGAATACGCCGCCGCGTGTAAACACGTCGAGCCGCGGCCGCTGAACCTCGACCCCGGATACATCGCCCTGGGCAAGCTGGTTTTGGCCTCGACCAAGGATTTCGCCCATCGCATTTATCTCTCGCGCGGCATCTACGCCGAAGTTACGCTACAATATAAACACAACCGTTGGCGGCGCCACCAGTACACTTTCGCCGACTACCGCCGAGATGATTATCAGCGGTTTTTCTCCGAGTGCCGGGAGTGGCTGAAATGTAGAAGGATGAATGTTGAATGTTGAATGATGAATTTCACCTCCGTCATCCGACTTTGCCTCGAACTGCCCTCGCCCGACATTCATCATTTCAGGAATTTCCTTCATGTCTTGGATGATCGTTGGTTGCATAGTGCCGAGCATGGTCGTCTGTTGGACGGCGGCGTTCGCCGTGCGGCGCTGGGGACCGCGCTGGGGACTGGTCGATCGGCCGGGAGATCGAAAGATCCACTCGGCGCCGATGCCCACCGCCGGCGGTTTGGCGATCTGGCTGGGGATCGTGCTCCCGCTGTTTGCGGGACAGGTTGTGCTGTGGGGATTGGACGCTAAACAAACGTGGATTCCCCTGCCGGAGTTCGTCGCACCACACATATCGGGCT
>Ga0180014_1000306_pt1 | contig 14591 bp, 10 predicted proteins | sample KR13_S1_MetaG_FD_116507 | JGI IMG/M metagenome (GOLD analysis project Ga0180014, IMG submission 116507) | Groundwater microbial communities from the Olkiluoto Island deep subsurface site, Finland - KR13_S1_MetaG | ecosystem: Environmental > Aquatic > Deep subsurface > Groundwater | place... | reverse complement strand
GGCCGACCTAACCAATCTTCATTTTCGTCACCCGGAAACAAACGCGCGGATGATCTATGAGCTTGTCTAAACCGGCAAAAGGTGCCATCTTATTTTCCGCCCGGATCAGGAAATCTGAAATTACATTTTACTGAGTAACCAGTGTCAAATTATTTCAATCACATCCTTGAGTCTCGAAGGGGTAGATATATTTCATGCCTGGAACGCTCACGAAATCCGTGAAACTTGAAGCGGTGCGCCTGCCGGAGTTGGGGGCAATGATCCAGTTCTGAAGCGCCGGCGCCGCCTCGACGCGGTATTCAGTTTTTCAACGTTTTCTCCAGATTGTATGGATGTATGAGACGTACCACCGGCATGTCTCTACACCCTCATCCGGATGATTCCTTGATCGAGACCTTGCACAAGATGGCGCCGGCGATCACCAGCAGGCCGGCAAGGCAGAGGTTCCAGCTAAGACCGATGCGCAGGTAAAGCCCGTTGAACAGGATGGCAAGGATCGGCGTGAAATACGCGGCCAGCGAAACGAGCGTCAGGTTCCCCCGGCGCATGGCGAAATTCCAGAACAAATTGCCCAAGAGCGCCACGAAGATCGTCATAAACCCGAATTCCCACAAGGCCCGGACCGTCCAGATCGTTGTTTCGTGAAAGGCAAACCGCAGGGGGATCATTACACAACCCGTGGCCAGCAGAAAAAACGGCAGGATTGTCCCGCCGTTGACGCCGTATCGCCGGCTCAGGTTCGAATACAAGGCCCACCCCGCGGCGCCGATCCCCATGATGAGGTATGGCGCCCAATGGTGCCGCAGGTTAAGACGCAATACTTCCAACGAATACCCCTGTCCGTTGTTCGGAAACAGGCCCAGCGCAATCCCCGCCAATGTCAGGAGCATTCCGGGAATCAGCCATGAGCGCGCGTGCCGGTGCAGGATCGGCACGGAGAGCGCGATGGTCAGACTCGGCCACATGTAATTGACCAGGGTAACTTCCATAACCTGCTGGGCGTTCGACGCGAGTCCCAGGGCAGTGAAGAGCCCGAAGTAATACAGGATGAAGCAGACGCCGCCGCCTAGCCAGTAGGCCAGGGGAACGGTCCGGCTGGCCCGCGGCATTTTTTGTTGGGTCAGTGCCTGGATGACAATCCCCAGCACCCCGGCGGTGAAGTAGACACTGGCCGCCGCGGTCATGGGACCGATCTGTTGCGAGAGGCTTTTGGAAAACGCGACGCTACTGCTCCAGATCAGGAGCGCGACCAGGCCCAGCAGGGTGGCGGTTGGTGAGGAGTTTTCGCTGGAATTATAGATATTCAGAAAAATAACTTCGGTTCTTCTCGCCGATCCGCTATCGAAGCGGCTCGATCTTCTCTGGAGGATTGTGATCATCCCAGAACATCTTGATCACGATCCCGAAGAATCTGCAGATTTCAGGCATACACTGGACAACAATGCAATCCGTCCTTTCGGTTAATCCGACTTCCGGGTCTCGGTCTCAAACAACTTTCGCATGAATGCCTCCGCGTCGCGTAAGCGGTCCAGGCTATTGACTGCAAGTTCAACATCATCTAGTCCCGAATCTGCCCGGCGCGGGCGAGACTGCGCGCTTCGACGCTCTGCACCTCGACGAATCCCTGGGAACTGACCGGGTTCAGACCGCGGCTTTCCTCCATCGAGGAATCCGCCGGATTGTAGAGCGATGCCCGGCAGTCGGTGAGCTTCTGGAAATAGATGTTGCCTTTCAACAAGCCAACCTGGATTGTGCCACTGGCATAACGCGCCAGACTGTCAATCGCCGCCAGGGCGGCGCGCGTGGCGGGATCGAAATAGCGTCCGTCGTAAATCTGCCCCGCCACCAGCGTCGAGAGCTGGCAAAACAGCTGGGCCGCCCGCCGGTCCAGCGTGGCCTGGTAAACGAATTCCAGACACCGGCCGAGCAGTTCCATGCCGGGCGCTTCATATACCCCGCGGCTCTTGGTCCCGATGATGCGGTTTTCCAGGGCATGCTTCATCCCCAGCCCGTTCCGTCCGCCGATGGTATTGGCCAGTTGCATGGCTTCCAGGGAAGTGACTTTCCTGCCGTTGATCTTCACCGCGCGTGCTTTCTCGAATCGGAGCGTTACTTTTTCGATGCGGTTGGGGGCGTCATGTGGCCACACGCCCATGGTGGGAACGACGATGGTCGCGGGCGTTTCCAGGCTTTCCAGGTCTTCGGCTTCGTGCGAAAGTCCAGCCAGATTGGCGTCCGTGGAATATTTCTTCTTGCCGCCGATAAAGCATTTAATCCCCATCCGGTTCAGGTACGCAGCCATCTGGGTGCGTCCGGGGAACTCGGCCAGAAGGACCGGATCGCGCCACGGGGCGTAGATTTTCATATCGGGCGCCAGCGCGTTGGTATAGCGTTCGAACCGGACCTGGTCATTTCCCCGTCCAGTGGCGCCGTGGGCCAGGACGGTACAACCGCGTTTTTTCATTTCTGGGATCAGCCCGCGGACCGTGACCGCCCGGGCAATGCCGGTGGTGTTCCAGTACCCGCCGTCGTACATCGCCTGTGCCTTGAGGACCTCGAAACAGGCTTCCGCCATCGGGCGCTTGAGGTCCACGATGATGGTGGCAACGCCGCAGGGTGCCATCCGTTTCTTGATATTCAGGATATTGGTTTCGTCGGGCTGGGCCAGGTCGGCTGAAAAACACAATATGTCAAGCCCCGCGTCCGTCAGTTTACGGGCGATGGTCCGGCTGTCCAGCCCGCCGGACACGCAGATGCCGACTTTTTCATGGCGGAGTTCGTCAAGTATCATAGTGCAATTTCCTTTCGTCAAACACGCGGCGAATGGCCTTGTCGGTCACGTCGCGGATCCGATCGCCGCTCAATCCCCAGCAGGGCAGAAGCTCTTCGACCAGAGTTCGGTACAGGCAGAGCGAAGGATAGCCGGAAGCGTACGGCGGGTAAAGCTTTTCACTGATCGGATGCGGCGCATGATCAGTCTCAATCCAGTCAACATCGCCGTCCTTGAGCGCTTTCCGCAGGGCAATGACGTCGACGGGGTCGCGCAGGGGCGGATTGATCTTGTAGAGGAGGCCCTCGGCGCCTTTGGCCTGGACTGCGGACCACAGGAGGTGATGCGGCGTAACGCCGCAGGTGATTTTCAGCTTTCCCCGGGCGCTGTTGATCACATCCAACCCGGCGGCCGTGGATACGTGGCAGATATGAAGGGCACCCTGGAATCCGGCGGCCTCGGCGAAACGGATCTGGTCGGCGATGGCTTGAATTTCGGCGGCCGGGGGACGGGCCAGGGAATGGGTAGACGGCTGTTTGGGGTCAAATGCGTTGACGCATAGGGACTCCTTTTCGCAGTGCACTGCCAGCACGCCGGTATAGCCGGCATCGGCCAGCGTCCGGTAAACCAGGAGTTGATCCTCCTCAGCGACGACGGCCAGCGAACCCACGGAACATCCGGCGTAGAGTTTGAGCCCGATGATGTTTTCGCTGTTGGCGACCGCGGATACCGCCTTTCGAAGTTGAGCGACGTCCGCGGTGGCGCCGAGATACACCCGGTAGCGGGACCGTCCGCCTTCAGGCACGAGTTTCAAACGCAACTCGGCGTCGCGGGCCGTGAGAAGCGGAGGGTCCGTGTTGGGCATGTCGAAAATGATCGTGACGCCCTGCTGATCGCACAGACGCAAAACGTGGGCGATGGTTTCCTTGTAGCTCTCACGGCCGTCCCGGCAATGGACATGGGGATCAATTCTCATGGTGCGTCAATAATCCTTAAGTTCAGGAGGTGGAAAACCTTCAACGTCCAACGTTCAATTATCGAAAACTCCGTTGGACCGCGTTGTCCCTAACGCGGTCAGACGCAGCCAGACAAAGCGTTAAGGATAACGCGTTCCACCCGGAAACCCTAACGGACGGATATTTCGCCTTGTTCCCCGGTGAGACATCATTGCACCATGGCCTCAAGTTCCGTCCGGATGTCCGGATAGGTTAGCATGATTTTAGCCGCTTTGGCCTGTGTTTTCGGATTCCGATACAGCTTGAAAAAAAACTCGGGATGAGCGCGCAGCGCACGGAGAGCCCAGGCATGCTTGTCTTGCATGCGCGCGATCAGGGCGTGGTGGACGGATTGAGAGACATAACCTTCCTTGAGCATGAGGTCCCAGGCCTGTCCGTTCAGAGATACCACGCTCAGGGCGGGGAGACGCAGGGCTTTCAGGACAGAGACACCGTCTTCCAGTCGGTCCACGAACGAGACGAAACCGATCAGGCGGCCTTTATTCTTCTCAATATGCGGTTTCCAGTAATCCCGAAGAGAGGACCCTTCATTGTTGAGGTCGGCAATATGCAGGACGGTCTTTCCCGCGATATCGGCGCCCAAGGTTTTGCCGTCCTTGTAGAGTTTCAGATGGGGCTTTTGAAGTGTCACGGCGACCGGGTTTGAAAAATCCCAGTCGCGGGTCTCGCCGCCGGAAATTACGTCGAACGTTCCGGCTTCCGCCTGGATGAGTGCGACCAGGGACCGGATGGCCGTGGCATAGGCTGGGCCATCCTTTTCAATCGCAATGCTCTGGAAATAATAGGGGCCGATCTGGCCGGAGGTGTAGGGAAACCAAGGGGTTGCGTCGTCCACGAACTGGAATGCGCCGTTTTTCAGCAGATTCCGGAGATTGATTTCCTGAAGGTCAACGTGAAATCGTATTTGCATCGTTGGGTGGCAGTGTATTCAAAACGCGCGGGTTTGGCAATTCGGAAATCTAAATTCCACCACGGTGCACCTTGAGCCAAATCGCTTACAAGTCGCAGGAAGAACTGCAATGATGGATTGCGCCTTCAATGGAAAAAGCCAATCCGGTCTTACTTTGCCCCCTGCCACTGCAGGTACTTATCAAGAAGGCCCTGTTCCACATCAAGAGCCTTTTTTACAGCCTCGCTGTCCGCCAGGGCCTTGGCCTCGGTAAGGTATTGTTTGCAAAGGTTCTCTGATGCCTGGTCCCTGCCGAAGTACTTCAAGTGTTCCCGGCAATTGCTCTCGAATTCCTTATAGTATTTGACCATGGCCGGCGCCGCCTTGCCGCCGTAGTGCGCCTTGCAATAATCGTTCAGTATCGTCTCGGGACTGACCGTGGTATCCCAAGCCGACCTCGCGAAGGCATACGTATTAATGGCGCACTCTGCCCTGTGTTTCCAGAAGTATGGGACGAGGCAGCCCGAGACGCCCATGCGCCGATAGTACGCCATCTCTTTGGCGATGAGTTCGACGAGGGCGAATCCCTGCCAGTGACAGAATACCCCTCCATTGTAGTATTCGTAGATGAGGAAATCGCCCTTGTCCTTCATTTCTTTCCCCCACGCTTCGATGTTCTTTTGCACGTAGGGATTGGCCCCCGGCGTATCCAAGGACTGCCGGTACCACGGTCGCTCGTAATTGGCATAGATGACGTTCATGCCAGCAATGGGCTTGGTTGTCTCAGGCAGCGGACCATAGTTGATGTAAGCCGCCCTTTCTATGATCCTATCCGGAACCTGAGCCTTGATCGCAGGGACAACCTTATTCATGAATTGTTGGCAAAGTTCCGTCGCATTGGGGCAATTCGTGTTGGCCGCCCAAGAGGAAGGCATCGCCTTCTTGCATTTGTCGCACTCGCACCAACCATCCCCGTCGTTGGGATACAGGGCAAGGACTCCCACCTCCGGATGTCTCTTGGCAAAGGCCACTACGTTCTTCACATAGATATCGGCAAGTTCCGGATTGCTTAGGCAAAGCTGCACGCCACGACCCGCCGGTTTCCTCTGACCTCCGATCAGAGCGTAGTATTCAGGATGAGTCGCAAAATATTCCTTGGGCGGCACGAAGAAGTCGAATGAATGGTGTCCCGCGGCAATCACCATGCCCCGCTTCTTCCACATCTCGCCAATGGCAATGTTTGTGCGCCACGATTGGGATTCCTCGTAGCCTCCAGGATAGGCTACGAACATGTAGTTGAGGCGGTTCTTTGTCATCCAGTCCACCACTTCAGGTCGGAAATCCCCAAACCATGGCGCGCTGATAAGTCCGCGCCATTTCATGCTGGCCTTGTGGCGTTCGCGCAGTTCGGGAACCGTGACGATCGCTTTCTTAGGAATGATTTCTTGGGGTTCGGCAGCATCGCCTTTCTTTTTCTGGAGTTCGGTGACCGGCCACCGGCAGCCGAGATGATCCGCCAACAGCGTGTAGACCGCGTAGATCACCGCCCGCTCGTTGCTGCCGATAAGCAGCAGGTCGTTCCCGGACGTTTCGATGGCGAAGGCATCGTAGTCCGCATCGCCCTTGGCGAACGCGATTTTCGCGGCTGCCTTCGTGCGTGACGCGACCGCAACGACGATTTTCGGGCCGTCGGTCTTGGACTCTGTCTGCACGGCCAGCTTCGCGCCGGATATGAGCTCAAGATATTTCTGAAGTTCGGCCGCCGCGAACTGCTCCCGCTCCGTCGGTTGATCGGGAGTAACGATGCTGTACTTGCTCGCACCTGCGGTCACCAACGGCAGTTCGACTGCCTCAACTGTCCCCAAGCACGCCGCCATCAGCGTGATGACGGCCAATTTCGCCAACAGTGTTATCCTCATGTTCCGCCTCCTTCTTCGCGTTTTGTTTTTCAAACAATATCTCATGTCCATCACGGATTCAGGATTCCTTCTATTTCAATATCAGTTAGGATCTCACCCTCTTGGCCCAATCGCTGCTGACCAAGAGTCTCTATCGCTGCGAATCAAGCATCTTCTGCGCCAGCGACGCTGGCGATACAAGACCGTGTTGTTTTTCCTTGAATCAATTTGGGCATGATATCGACACCCGGTTCGGTTTGGCTTTGTTTAGCGATCATCCGCAGGAGCATATCCGCCAATAGGTGGCCAACCTGAGTCAGATTGGTGTCGATCGTGGTCAATTCGAAGTCGCGCAGCGAAGGATTGGTGTCCACGCCCATGAGCGCCAGGGCATCCGGCAACGGGAGTTGGGCCTGGCGGCAAACGTTCAAGGCTCCCAGTGCCGTCAGGAATCCAGCGACGAAGATCGCGTCCGGCCGGGACGGCTGTTGCAGGACACGTCGCATGGCATCCGCGCCGCTTTCCATGCTCCAGGCCTGCCCAGTCAACGGCACGATCGTCACCTTGTCTGGAGTCACGCCGGCGTTTGCAAGGCCGAATAAAAAACCATCCTCGCAGCGCTGTTGGTTATACGTTGTCGGGCCGGCACCGCGCACGCCGAACATGCCGAATCGTCGTCCTCCGCCAGCAATGAGGTGGTGCGCGGCCAAACAGCCGCATTCGAAATTGTTCGGTGCCACGTAATTGACGGCGTCATCCACGGCATGCGGTCCTACTTTGACCCATGGGCGGCCGGTGCGGTTTAGCAGTAATGCCAGTTCATCAAATAGATAAGGAAAGGTCACAAAGCCATCCACCGTGTCTTGGTGCGATTCAATCGTTGCGCGGGCTTGGTGCGGTTCGTTGCCCAGTCCCAGCACGATGACGCGGTATCCGGCCCGGCTGAACGTGTAGTGAAGGCCCAGATGGATTTCGCCATACCAGTGTTCGGTGGCGATACCTGCCGCGCTCTTAAGATAGGGGAACAAGATGCCGACGGCGCGGTTTCCGGTTGTGACCGCGCCGGGCAGTTTGCACACCAACGTGCCTTTGCCGGCGATTTTTTGCAGGACCCCTTCCCGTACCAGTGCCTCGATCGCGGCGCGCATGGTGACCCGGCTGATACCGTATCGTTTGGCCAAAGCGCGCTCCGGAGCCAAAAACAGGTCCACCGGAAATTGTCCGTTCAGTATTTCCCCAACCAAACGCATTTTGGCGCGATGGGCAGTCGGCAAGGCATTGTTTCGCATCATGTCAATTTCCCTAGATAGCGATATAACTCTATAAGGAATATACCAGTCTATGCCGGTAGGTCAAGTGGAAATATTAACAATATTCAACGATCTTGCAACAAGGCTGGATTGTGATATGGCTTCGTAGCTCAATCAGGATGGGATGCCGGCAGCAAATCAGACTTCTACTCCCCAACCGGCAGCCTTTTCCGGCAAACCCCACCTTGCGGATCAGGACAGCCGTGGTTTCGCGGTCATAGTCGACGGTCTTGCCGTCGAAGAGGAACCAAGAGCTGGGGTTGTCCCCGTCGCGCAGCTCCCCCACCGAACCTACGGAGACATAGGCCTTCTGCCCCTCGCGGTGGAAGTGCCGCCGCCTTGGCCTTCTCCCAGAACATCATATTGCTCGCTCCCTTTGCCGAGAGGGTTACGTTAGACAACGGCAACCGCTGCTTTCGTTCCCCGAAGCCCACGTACCTGCGGGTCACGTACTGAACGCCGGGCGCGTGCTGATAGGCGCCGCACATAAAACCGTTCGGCCGCAGCGACCACGCCAGCCGGCTCAGCCAAATGTACGTCGCCGCGGCGCGCGCGAAATCGTCGTTCAGGAATTCCGTGACGGCCAGCAGCATCTCGACACGTGATTTATCCGCCATGCCGCCGAACTCTGCGGCTTCATAACCGCCGACATACACCGGCAGAGTTGGGCCGACGATCGAGGCGCCGAAAGCTTCCGGCGCGTCGATGAAAAATTATGTTCGAGGGTGGCGATACGCGCCAGATCGCGGGCGGCTTATGCGCAATCCTCGCGGCCTGATAACAGCCACTTGGCCATGAGCGACACGTTGGCGTTGCTGAGCATGGCGCGGCAGGCTTGAAGTTTTTGCGTTTTGAAATGGGCCGAAATGCCAGGTTTGGTCAGCAACGCACTCATGGTCGCCCTCACTCCTATTGAAAAACGATCTCTATCTTCGTCTGCTTCGTCTCGTGAAGTGGGAATGAAAAGAAGATTTTTTTTCCCTCTCTGAACCAGCTATTCTCCTTCAATCCTTTCCTGGCAGAGACCTCCTGCATTGCCTTGCCATCGCACGTCACTTTGATTTTTCGGTCACTTGCCATCTCGCCGCTTACGGTGAAATCGGGACAGGCAAAAGGACAATTAAAGGCCAGCACGATTCTTTGTTTCTCCTGGCTGGATTTAACCTCAAAGGTCTGGCTGGCCACGAAATAGCGGGCGCATTCGCTGGCCTTCATCCACTTGACCCGATCGCCGAGGCGTGCCTGCACTCTCTTGAGGATTTCCTGGACGGCCAGGAAGCCTTTCTTGGTTTCGTTGCCATAAAGGGACTGCCAATGAACGTAGAAGATCAGATAGCTTCCGGTGTTGATCCAGTTGTTGAATTTGCCGTTTTTGCCGTCAGAATCGAGATAGTAATCTGCCATCTTTGAAACATCTCCGCCACCGGTCGTGCATTTCCACATGGGCTCTTGGCAGGCGACCGGCATGCCGACTACGGCTTCGCCCTTCTCTTTGTCGAGATATGCAATCCTGGGGCGGATCGGCAACGAATCGGTATCGAATCCCACCCAATAAAAAACCAGCTTTTCGCCGGTGACCTTCTTCATCGCCTCCATGATTGCCTTGACCAACATATCCTGATTACCTTTGTACCGGCGAGGATGTGTCACCCCGGTAGCGGGCAAACCGACTTCCTTGAGAGTTTTGAGGCCCAATGAAATATATTCCGTCAGTTCGTCGAGGTTCAGCTTGGCGGTATAGTCCCACTCGGGAATGGGCAAGAGCTTCTTGCTCTTGATATCCAATGCCTGGGAATGGGTAAGCAGTTCGGGAGTTATGTCGCAGATGGGGGCGATCTTCTCCTTTACGATCTTGATCCACTCCTCGGTCTCTTGTTTCGTGCAATCTTCCCAGCCCTCAGTGATGTTTCCCCGGCCTCCGGGAAATGGGATAACGCTGAACTTGCCTCGGACGTTGTTTTGGGACGCCCACTCCGCATACTCCTTTAGAAAGGAAAGCGGAATTCTCTGGACCATCTTCGTGTTCTTTGGAACTCCGGCTTCCGACAGTTCCCAATCCTTAAACAACCTGTCCTCGGGGAGATTCTCGCCATATCTTCTCTCATAATAGAAAGCGTTGATACCGGGGCAACAGTCATCTACAAAAAGCACTATGGGAGAACGAAGATTCGGAAGCTCGGACTTGAGGTTGACGATGCCGATTTCCTCAGCATTGCAACGAAAGACTGTGGCTGACGCCAATATGAGCATCACTACGATTTGTACGACCATGACCTGCCTCCTTCTGTCTTGGTTCAAAAACTAAACCGGATTGTGTTCTGTGGCAAGGATAAAACCAGGGGGATTAGGCGCTTGCGCTGCTGATGGCCAGTGAGTGTTCCTCTCCGATGGTCTCAATGGAAAAACGAACTGCATCTTCACCGGGTACGCGGCGAAACGGAACTGGCTTCCCTGCGAGAACAACTTCCGCCGGCTGCCAGGGCACTCCTATCATAACTTCCGCAGTCTTCCGCCTCGATCGTTCATGGAAGATCGAGGCTGCAAAGCCGTCACAGGTCAAGATCGGGACTTCGGCCAGTTCGCCCCAGACACGCAGGCTCCCCGTTAGTCTGTCGCCGCCGAACCCTTCCAGGCAGACGTCGGTGGGCGCCGCGCATTCGCATAACAGATCCCCTGCCAATCGTGCCCGTGTGGTTCCAATCAGAGTGAACCCGCTCACCAGTTCATTTCGAGTCTCTACGAGCGCCGCCACACCGGAGAAATCCAACTGTCCGTGGCAATCGGTCCGGTCATTGCGCAGCACCTTCAGGTGCGAGATCCCATGCCTCGAATGAAGCAGGTAATAGCCCGCATCCTCGTCCGCCGGCTCGACGCGGATCTGCGCCTGACTCGCAAGCAGCGGCTCGATCAGGGTCACGAATTCCATTTTTTGCCCGATGGGCTTGGCGGAAATGTATTCCACCTCGGGTACGGGCCGTCCGTAGGCCTCCATTTCGTTCGCCTTGCCGATCTTCCGGGCGATCGCCACTTCCGGTCCAAGAAACCTGGCGCTGAGACGAACGCCTTCTCCGGTCGTCCAAACTGCCTGTTGCCCCTCGACGGACAGAACTCCCCTGCTGTGAAGCAGCCACTCGCATTCCTTGGCGCCGGAGATGCTGTCGAGAAACACAAAGCAATCGTTCCTCTTATCGTAAAGGACATGCCGGAGATACCCGCGTCCCGTCCCGCCATCCGGGCCGACCAGCGCCCGTCGGCAGTCCACCACGGCATAGTCCGCCACGGGCGAAGACCAAAAACGGACGATTCGCGCGCCGCCGGCGCACTGGTTCTGTCCGTCGATCAGAACGACGTTGTGAGACTCGCTCCTGCGGAACCAGTCCATGCGGTCCGAGTAGCTTCCGCAACCCGCGTCCACCGCCAACGGAACGCCCTTGCCCACGAGTTCGAAGGTGGATTTGTCGAATTGATCGTGCCAGCCGCCCCACGGACCTGCCTTGAGAATGAGGTGCGTGCTTGCCCGATCCCAGCCATTCCTCATGGAAACCCAACCCACGTATGGAAAGGCCCTGGATGCAGGCGCGGGGGGAGGTTCTGCAGTCTCCTCGTCAGGATAGGACAAGATCGTGAAAGGGAAGCATTCGTAGTACTGAGGCAGGTCTTCGTGTACGCGCCGATAGGCCCACATGAACATCGGCAGGCCATACTCCAAAGCGCCCTTGAGCAGGAGGGTGTTCGAGGAATTCATCGAGCCACAGTCGAGCTTGTGAAAATTGTTCCTCCCGCTGTCATTAAAGCCCGGGAGACGACCGTCCGGCGCCAGCGTGTAAACCACGAATTCAAACATCTTGCGAAGGCCATCGTGATCGAAGAGATTCGTTCCGCCGTTTTCCCGGAGCGCATCGGCGAGTCGAGCCATATTCCACAGGGCGTAGAAATGGTAGTTCATCGTGCCTTCGCACAAGCCGCCGTCTCCCTTACGCCGGTCCAGCCAGGCGATGGCGGACGCCTGCGCCCGATCGAGCCATTCGCCTTGCCTGGGATGGCCTTCGAGATAACACGCCCCGATGCCAAGCGCCGACAGCATCTGAGAGTCCCAGTTTTCTCCCCTGTGCAGTTCCATTCGTCCGAATGACGGCGAATTGAACCAGGCAAACATCCTCTCGACCATGTTTGCGACCAACTTTTCCGCGCGAACCATTTCCTCGCGTTGACCCCCCGGCCAATCCTTGAGCCAAGACATGATAACCGCGATCCTTGCGGTCAGGCCGCCTGCCTCCAATATACTGGCCGGCGCCTCCCCGGATGCCGCTTCGATCAATCCCTTCCAAGCCGCCTGCGCGTACGCTTCCTGCCCGGTCAACCGCCAGGCAAATGCCATCCTGACGGGCCAGAAGGGGACGCCCCGACTGACGGGCCAAAAGGAGGGGGCGCTCCGATTAGACGGGCCGTCGCGGAGTTCCCGCTGCAATCCCGGCTGCACAATGTCCCGCCAGTATCTCCCGAGGTGCTCGCTCTTCTCGACACGAGCCATCAGGCTCCGAGTGCATTCCGCCGACAGATGGAGAAACGGTTTCGGGGTTCCCATCTTCGGTCCCCTTGCTGCGTAAGTTGCCATATCACGTCCTCCTGAGTAAGGACCAACACTCATTTCCCCAATTGCCACGTCTTGAGCTTCTTGAAGTTGGCTTCCTCGTCCGCGATGTTCTTCTTGGCCTGGTCTGTGTCGACGATTGACTTGGCCTCCTCAAGATATTTCTCACAATCCGCCAAGCTCTTGTCCCGGTCGGCTTCCTTGCCGCGGACAAAGTACCTGTTGAACTCGCGCGAGTTGCGCTCGGCTTCGTTGAGGTACTTGACCATCGGTTCGGCGGCCTTACCGAATCGGCCCTTGGCGTACTCGGCCAGGATATCGTCGGTTGACAGCGACGGATCCCAGCATTGCTTCGCGTAGATGTAGAGATTGGCGGGGGCGGTTTTTCGGTTGGACCAATGGGTCTCAATGATGCAACCGGCCGCGCCGAGCTTCTGAAAATATGCCAGTTCGTCGTGGATGAGGTGCATCAGGTAGAACCCGAAGCCCGGAGCATAGCGGTCGGCGTAGTACTCGTACAGTGTCACTTCACCGCCGTTGGCGCGCGTCAGATCGAGCCACTTCTCCAGCCACTGGCTATGCAGTTTAAAAGCATAGGGGCCTGCGGCCACCTCACCCTTGGCATTGCCCCACGAAGCCGTATACCAGTTGCGCCTGAAGTTCGAGTAGGAGAGGTGCAGGCCAGGCGCAGGCTTCTCCTTCGCCGGCGGTGGGGCGTAGTTTATGTATGCGAGGGCGCTGATTCGCTTCCCCGGCTGGAGCTTCTGGAGGTCCTCGTTCAGTTGGTTGACCAGACGCATGTAAAGGTCTTGAGGCGCTTGAAGCTTGGGGTCTTCTTCCCAAGCTATCCTATCCTTGATGCACAGTTCGCACTCGCACCAGCCGTAGCCGTCGTTGGGCCACGGTGCGAAGATGTCAACCTCCGGATGTGCCTTGACAAAGGCCGAGAAACCCTCCCGGAGTGTCTTGACCGCCTCGGCGTTGGACAGACAGAACTGGCCGTTGAGCCGGTGGCCCGGGATGCGTTTGCCCCCGACTAACGGGAACCACTCGGGGTGGTCCTTGAAGTATTTCTCCGGCGGCAGGAAGTCCCGCCACTGATGATGTCCCAGCACGAGAATGAACCCTCTTGGAATCATCCCATTCTTGACCACCACATCGGTCCAACCCCCGGCCTCCATACACTCCACGTATGAACTGCCCTGCATGAGGAACGTGTTGAGCTTGTTCTTGATCGCCCAGTCCACCATCACCATGGGCGTGTTGCCGAACCATGCGCCGGCGCGAAGGCCCCGGTATTTCATGGTCGCTTTCTGCCTCTCGTCAAGAGTCGGGATCGAAACGGTCTTTGCGGTGGGAACGCATTCCTCAACTTTCTCGTTGTAGCTGCCCGTTTTCTTCTGCTCCTCCGTCTGCCACCGGTCGCCATAAGTCAGCCACCGGCAGCCCAAGTGTTTCTCCAGGAACGTGTAGACGGCATAGAGCACTGCCCGCTTGTTGCTGCCTATTAGGCAGAGATCCTTGCCGTCCGTTTTGATAACAAAGGCGTCATAGTCGGCCTCTTCCTTGGTGAAACTGACGCCGGCTGGGCCCTTGCCATCCTTGGCCTGGACCACAACGATCTTTGGGCCGGCGGCCTCGGACTTGACCGGCAGTTCCGCGCCGGATATCTGCTTGAGGTACTTGGCCAACTCGGCACCCGCTAGTTGCTCCTGCGGGCTGGCGGCGGTTGGAATCACGATTGTGTACTGGCTCTTGCTGTCCTGGACCAGGGCCAAGTTTGCCGGTTCCGTTCCGGCGGCAAAACACAATCCAAAGCTGTATGCGCAAATCCCACAGACGGCCAACGCCATTCTCCATTTCGCTCGGTTCTTCATAGTCTTCTCCTGAATCCATAACAGGATTTCCTGTCACCTTGGTTTTACACGCCTTAGGCGAGTTTATCCGGTTTAGTTCGTATCCGATGGCCCAGCTCCGGATCTGGACGCACTGTCTTCTAACGCGGGCTTGTGCCCGCAACCCAAGTATGCCGTTCTCCCAGCAGTGTGTCGAGTCGAGTAGACCGGAGGAATCTCACCCCCAGTCCCTCACGGAACCGTACTTGAGCCTCTCGACTC
>Ga0180014_1000303_pt1 | contig 14644 bp, 16 predicted proteins | sample KR13_S1_MetaG_FD_116507 | JGI IMG/M metagenome (GOLD analysis project Ga0180014, IMG submission 116507) | Groundwater microbial communities from the Olkiluoto Island deep subsurface site, Finland - KR13_S1_MetaG | ecosystem: Environmental > Aquatic > Deep subsurface > Groundwater | place... | reverse complement strand
TTTTGGAACAAAAAGAGCAACATTCTTACGTTCATGAACCACAAAGCGTTCGATAAGCATCAATCCGACATATGTTTTTCCAAGACCGACACCGTCGCAAAGAAAAGCGCCATTATACCTTGAAGCTCTTTTTAAAAGGCTGTGGTATCCTTGCTGCTGGTATGGTGATAGGATTTGATAAATTTTTGATTCGTTTCTTTCCCATTCTGATACCGTTAATTCGTGACCTCGAAAAAATTCCTGCAAAGCTTTTGCATACACATCGAAAGGCAAATAATTTTTAGTATGCCGTTCAATAGTTCTAAGTATTTCAAGTGTCACATCCTCAGCTGCATCCCAATGCTTTTCAAACCACTCCTGAAGAGCAGTAACCGGACGGCCGGTGATCTGAACATTAAGCTCGATGTTTTCTGATAGACCGGGAAAGGTGAAATTGGATGAACCAACGAGGGCAGACGCTCCAACCACTTCGAGTCGGGCATGAGTAATATATGCCTTGGCGTGAAATTTATTTTTGCGATACACCCGGCATTCAATTTTGGAACCTAATGCTGCTACAATGGCAGGCACACCTGAAAGAAAATCATTTTTCTCCTTTTCTTTTTCGATACTCGCATCAAGATTTTCAACAATTTTTTGAAAGCTTTTTTGGAATGCTTCTTTGGTTCTTTTTGATACTTCATCACCCATTAAGATTCTAATTTTTTCAACTTTTTGCCACTCATCCTTTAACGCTAGAAGTGCTCCAATTTCGAAATACGCTGTAGCAATATTAATAACTTTTGATATTTGACACCAATCATGAAGGTAATGCAGAACTTTCCAATCTTTGTCACTGTTATCGACAATAAAAAGTTCGCTGCCTGTTTTACCAATTTCAGGACTCATTAAACAACCCCTTAAAAATGAGATTCTTCAGATCGTGGAACTGCGCCCTCCGGGCGCTCCCTGCATTTGAACGGGGCAACCCGTTCATGTCTATGGCTTGGACTCGTTCGCTCAACGTGTTCGAATTATTCTTTTCTTTGGCCATGACGTGATTCACGGATTCTTCGGTCGATAGTCGAGTGGATCAAGGCATGAGTCATATAACGCGCGATCGATTTTAATCCAATCGGTCTTGTTGATTCCCCGAGTATTCCGGGAAGTCGGACTGCTGGGAAATGCCGATGCAATCTTCAGCCAACGATCCTGACTCTGAGCTATTTTTCTCACTTCATCGGCCACTTCTGCCGCATAAAAGAGATTTTGGCCATCAAAGAAAGCGAATGTTCTTTTAACCCTGCTGCGCAGGATAAGTAACTTAGAAAGCAAATTATCTTGTTTTTTTACTACGTTAATTTGCTTTAAGTTACTAATGGAAGGTTCAGGAGGCATTAATGACCTCCTTGTATGGATAACCCCGTCGGAGGCCCGAAGGCTGATCCGACGGGGAGCAGATCGATATAATAAAGATAATCGTTTGTTTTGCTTTTGTCAAGTTTTTTTCTCCCCAAAGGAAATTAATGCCAGGTCTTTCATTATTACTTTTCCATTCCACATTCAGCCCGACGCAGTTCTTGCGATCGTGAAACTGGGCATTCTACTCGCGGCCCATGTCCGTCTTGTATTACTGAGCGCTGAAACTATCATTCCTCATCCCCGTGATTGTTCAATTTTGATTTTAAGCGCTTTTGTTTGTTCGCCGGCGGCAGATAGTTTTCGGAGGTTATGATGCTTTTGCCAGTTTTTGATTCCAATTCCAATCGGGCTTTTTTGGCAATTTTTCCGCCTTTCTTTCCGGCTTCGGCATTATCGGTTTTTTTATCTAAAGGGGTGAATTTATTTTTGGAAGCTAATAATTTTTTGACTTCGCGGTCAAAGTCAGACTCAAGTTTATGGTCTTGAATAACCCGGTATTTTTCATATTCGTTTTCAGCTAATGCCACCGCAACTTCATGACTGATCTTGCCACTATCCTGCAAAATTTCTTTTTCGTTGAATTGCAAAAAAGCATCCAATTTTTCCACCCAATCTTTCATGTACAGCACAACACCTTTTTGTGCCTGCATTTCGGCATAGTCAAGATACATCGTGACAATTCTGTTCAGTCCATCCAATTCTTTTTCATTGAGATAATTCTTGGCAATACCGATATCGGTTTTTCGAATTGTACCTGCGGGCGAGTTTTTCCAGTTCGTGAGTCCCATATTGGGTTTCTCGCTATTTACTCTGTTGGAAATAATTTCTGCCGCGGTCTGACCGGAAATTGCGAAATGGAGTTTGTTTTGCACGGTAGCAAAAAATTGTTTGGTGATTTCTTCATTCGGATCATAGTCAGCGCTGCATTGGGCGTAAATATCGGTGATTTTCTGGTAGAACCTGCGCTCGCTGCTGCGGATATCGCGGATACGCGCCAGTTGTTCTTCAAAATAATCTTTGCCGAAAATATTGTTGGGATTTTTGAGCCGTTCATCATCCATGGCAAAGCCCTTGATGATGTACTCTTTGAGTACTTGTGTGGCCCAGACACGAAAGTGCGTCGCTTGCGCAGAATTTACCCGATAACCAACAGAAATAATGGCATCCAGATTGTAAAGTTTAGTTGAATATTTTTTTCCATCTTCGGCAGTTATTTCCAAAATGGAAATAACTGAATCTTCCTGCAATTCTCCTGTTTCAAAGATGTTTTTAAGATGTTTATTTACGGCCGGTATGCCAACACCAAAGAGATCGGCCATTCTTTTTTGCGTAAGCCATAAATTTTCATCACGTAAAAATATCTCCACTTTTACCTTGCCATTTGGCGTGGTGTAGAGCAGAAACTCCGTAAAAGTGTTCTGCTTGGCAATCTGTTTATTCTTTTTCATAATATCAATATCTTCACCCGGCCCAATACAATGGTGAGCAATAAATAAATCTCTTTTTCTCCATCATTTGTAAATTGGTGATAACATGGAAACAAACAAAAATCAAATCCGCGTCCCCAAAGGAAATGAAACAGCCTTGCTGATTGATAAAAGCGGAAATTTGTGGTAAAAATAGAGCAATGAAACACATACTCTTCACGATCAATCCCGGCAACCATAACGGCGATTTTGTCTATCTGATCCAGAACGCGTCCACGGTGGTCAAACTGGTCCTGTTGCTGCTGCTGGCATTTTCCATCATTTCCTGGGCGATCATCATTTTCAAGCTCATGGAATATCGCCGGGCCAGGAAAAACAGTTACAAATTTCTGGATTTTTTCAAGAAAAACAAGAACTTCAGCGAGATCAACAATGCTAAATCCTTTTACGGCAACAACCCTCTGGGCGAGATATTCCGTTTCGGCTACCGGGAGATCGCCCAACAGACCGGAAGCGGCCAGAAGCTGGAAAAACTCGACCTGGACAGCCTGCACCGGGCACTTCTTCGGGCCTCCAACCAGGAGATCACCCGTTTTGAACGACTGAACGGCTTCCTGGCCACCTGCGCCTCGGCCGCTCCGTTCATCGGCTTGTTTGGCACGGTCTGGGGGATCATGAATTCCTTCCAGCAGATCGGTATCCAAATGAACGCCAACCTGGCCACCGTCGCCCCCGGCATCGCCGAAGCCCTGATCGCTACCGCCCTGGGATTGTTCGCCGCCATTCCCGCGGTCATCTTCTACAACCTGCTGTTGAACAAACTCAAAGTGCTCATTGCCATAATGGAAGATTTCATCCTTGAATTCCTGAACTTAAGCGAAAAACTAAACTGATGAAAGTCCAATCCCGGCATCAATTGCACAGCAACCTGGCCGAGATCAACGTCACGCCGCTGGTCGACGTCATGCTGGTGCTGCTGATCATTTTCATGGTCACGGCCCCGATGATGCAGACCGGGATCACGGTCAAACTGCCTTCGGCCGAAACCCGTACCAACCCGAGTTCGGGCGGCCTGACCCTGACCCTGACCAAGGACCGCTATATATACATGAATGAGCAGATCGTCAACCTGTATTTTCTGGAATCCCGCCTGAAAAGCCATTTTTTGAACAGCGACAAGAAAATTGTTTTTCTCAAGGCCGACAAAAGCCTCTCTTACGGATACGTTATCGAAGTGATGGACATCATCAAGCTCGCCGGCGTGGACACGGTCGGCATGATCGTGGAGCAGAAGTCGCGGCAATGAAATTCAAATCCACACTGTTGCTTTCAGTCATACTCCACATCTCCCTGGCCGTGCTATTCATGATTCCCCCGACGCGGAAAAGCAGCGGTGAAATGACCTACTACGTCGACCTGGTCCAACTTGGCGGAGGCGGCGGCGGGGGCAGCGGCAAAGGCGGTGGAGGCGGCAGCGGCAAGGCAGCCGGTACGCTCAAACAGGAAACCCCGACCCAGGCCGCTTTGATCGAGGAAAAGGGCGGCGGCGTCAAGAACCTGACGGTGGAAAAGAAATTTCAATCTCCTCTGCGCTTTCCCGATAAGGAAAGCAAAAAAACGGTTGAAGACAACAAAATGATCTCGGTTGTCCGCAAGGAAAGGACCATCGCCAAAAGCGAAACCCCGATCCAGGGGACAGTCATTGACCAAGGATTGAAAACCGGCATATCCAGCGGCGGAGGCGGCGGCAGCGGCGATGGCAACGGCTGGGGCAGCGGCCCGGGCGGCCCCGGAGGTTATTTTCCACATGCATATTACATTGACCTTTTACGCAATCGTATATCTTCTTCATGGTACAGTTCACTGGTCGCTCCGGGGCTGAAAGGCAAACACATCACCGGCGTCTATTTCATCGTCCGCCGCAACGGTGAAATCAGCGATCTGCGGGTGGAACACCCGAGCGGCGTCAGTTCCCTGGATCTGTCAGCGCGGAGGGCCATCGAAAACGCCGCACCCTTCGCTCCCCTGCCCAATGATTTTTCCTCGCAATACCTGGTCGTCCATTTTGAATTCGAATGGGAGAAATAATGAAAATACGCCAAATAGTCCTGTTTCTTTTCGTCTGCATGTTGAGCTGGCAACTGCGCGGCCAGGAGGAGATCACCATCCGCATCAAGGAAGGTATGCCCATGATCCCTGTGGCCATGCCGGAATTCCAGTTCAGCGAAACAGCGGCGCAAAAAAGCGAAATCAATAGTACGATCTACGAGACCATATGGAAAGACCTGGAGTTTTCCCGCATCTTCAAAATGGTGCCGCGCGAACATTATTCCTATATTCCCCGCTTCAATCCCAACGCCATCAATTTCAAGGATTGGACCTCCATTCAGGCTAATATCCTAATTTCCGGCCAGCTGGAAATCACGGCCGACGAACGCATCATTTTTTCATTTAAAGTGTATGAAGTGGCAAGCGCCAGGTTCATCTTCGGCCGGAATTTCGGCGGCAAAAAAGAACTTAGCCGCCTGATCGCCCACCGTGCCGCCGACGAGATGCTGAAGCATTTCGGTGAAAAACCGCTTTTCACATCGAAGATCGTTTATATATCCGAAACAGGCAGCGACAAGGATGTTTACATCATGGACTACGACGGTTTCCGCCCGACCCGCATCACCTTCAGCAGCGCCATCGACATGCTGCCTTCCTGGAGCGCCGACAATGAAAAAATCCTATACACGTCGTATCGCAACCTCAATCCCGACCTGTTCATGTTTGACATCTATTCCGGAAAAACGGAACTGCTGTCAAGCGGAGGCAGCAATTACGCGGCCGACTGGTCTCCTGTGGCCGAGCAGATCGTATACACGTCTTCCAAGAACGGCAATGCCGAAATTTATCTGAAAAACATGAAAACCGGCCAGGAAAAGCGGCTTACTTTCAACCCTACCATCGACACATCGCCCTGCTGGAGTCCCAACGGCCGCGAGGTCGCCTTCACTTCCCAACGCAACGGCACACCGCAGATCTACATCATGGATGCCGAAGGCAGCAACATCCGCCGCATCACCACGGAAGGTTCCTACCACGATTCAGCCGCCTGGTCGCCCGACGGCATGCGCCTGGCTTTTGTTTCACGCATCGAGAACCGCTTCGATATTTACGTCTTCAACCTGAAAAGCAACGAGATCAGCAAATTGACCGAAAACTCCGGCCGCAACGAAAATCCTTCCTGGTCGCCCGACGGCCGGCACCTGGTTTTTTCCTCTAACCGCAGCGGCAAATATCAACTTTATCTGGTCGATTATGACGGCCGCAATGTCCGGCAGATCACGGCCGGCGGCGAAAACAAAATGCCGAAATGGCAGAAATCGCCAAAATCAGCCAAGTAAAGACTGAAGATTCCAGACAAATTTGACAAAATTCTTCTTATATATTATATTTTATATATAAAAAAATATTAGGAGGACCCATGAAAAAATGTTTACTGATTCTGGTGGCACTGTCGCTGATCCTGATGTTCAATGCTTGCGGGAAAAAAGCCGCTAAGGTCGCGCCTGTGCAAGAGCCGGTGGTGGAAAGAGTGGAAGAGCCGACGACGCAGGTCGAAAGACCCGTGCTGAGCGAGGAAGAGATCTTCCAGCAGAAATCCCTGGAAGAACTGAACAAAGACCAGATCCTCAAAAGGATCAACTTCGACTTTGACAAATACACGGTCCGGGAAGACATGAAGGCCATTCTTCAGGCCAATGCCAATTGGCTGCTCAAGTTCGCCAGCGTGGAAGTCTTGGTCGAAGGCCATTGCGACGAAAGGGGCACCATTGAATACAACATCGCCCTGGGCGAAAAAAGAGCCGAAGCCGCCAAAAATTACCTGGTCTCCCTGGGCATGAAAGCCGCCAAGATCAAGATCATCTCCTACGGTAAAAACAAGCCGCTGGTTCAGGGCGAGGACGAAGCTTCCTACTTTCAGAACCGCCGCGCCGAGTTCATCATCACCAAGAAATAGCCCGCATGAAGTTAAAGTTCCTTCCGGCACTGCTATTACTGCTGTTGCTCAGCCTGCCGCTCCAGGCGGTGAAAAAGGACACCCAGATCATCCTGGACGAGATGCAGAAGCTTTCCGAATCAATCGCCAAGCTTTCCGCCCAGGTCACGGAACTGCTTAAAAAATCAGGCATCAGCGATGAAAAAATCAGTGCCATTGCCAGGAACCAGGCCGATTTAACACAAAGCAAGGAAAATTTCATGCTCAGCATGCAGTTTTTCAAGGAAGAATTGAACGATCTGAAAAATTCCCTGAACAAACTGAACGACAAAATAGTGAATTTCCCGGTGGGAACCTTGCCGGCGGCGACGGCCAATTCCGCCAGCCCAGACGAGACCTCTCTGACCCAGGATCCTTCCAGCATCTATTACGCGGCCTATTCCGATTACATCAAGGAAAATTTCGACCTGGCCATTGAAGGATTCAGGCAATTCATCCAAAGTTTCCCGGAAAGCGGCCTGGCCGACAATTCCCTGTATTGGATCGGTGAATGTTTTTACGCCAAGAAAAAATATCAGGACGCCATCAATACATTCAATGAACTGCTGGCAAAATACAAGGACGGCGACAAGGCCCCGGCCGCCATTCTCAAAAAGGGCTATGCCCTGATCGAAATGGGCCGGCAAAGCGAAGGCATCGCCATTTTAAAGGAATTGATCTCCCGCTTCCCCTTGTCCGAAGAAGCCTCGCTGGCCGGACAAAAGATCAAGGAGTTCAGCGAATAACATGAGCCAAGTCCGTAGTTTGAACCGCGCTATCCTGGTTGGCCGTGCGGGAAAAGATCCCGAGATCACCGTTATAGCGAGCAGCGGCCGGCAACTGGCCAAATTCAGCCTGGCCACCAACGAAGGGTACTTTGACAAGAACAGCAATGCCTGGAAAGATTTGCCGACCGAGTGGCACAACATCGTCGCCTGGGGACCACTGGCCCAGAAAATCGAAAAAAGCCTGGGTAAGGGCGACATGGTATTGGTCGAAGGCAGCATCCGCACCCGCAAGTGGCAGGACAAGAACGGCCAGGACAGGTGGAATACTGATATCCAGGCCGACAACGTGATCGTCCTGGACCGTCGCAAGGACTCGGCCGGACAGGGTTCGGGATCCTCCTATCCCGGAAACAAATCCCACAGGGATTCTTTCCCGGAGTCGAACAGCCAAAGCACTCCCCCGTTTGAAAGCGCCAGGGAAGGGGAAGATCCCGCCTACGAAGAGGATCCATTTTAATGGCTTTCGTCAATTACAACAACAAGGAGATCACGGCCAAGATAGTTTACTACGGGCCGGCCTTAAGCGGTAAGACGACCTGCTTGCGCTATATTTTCAACTGTGACGAGGTCGACAACAAAGGCAAGCTGATCACCTTGGATACCGACGGCGACCGCACCCTGTTTTTTGATTTTCTGCCCATGGAGATCGGGAAATTGGGCAATTACTCCGTGAAGATCCAGCTTTATACCGTTCCCGGACAGGTGGCTTACGACACCACCCGCAAACTGGTGCTTCAGGGCGCCGACGGTGTGGTTTTTGTCGCCGACTCCCAGGTCATCCTGCGCGAGCAGAACATCGAAAGCTTTACCAACCTGAAAAAGAATTTAAAACTCAACAACCTGCAATTCGAAAAAATGCCGCTGATCTTTCAATTCAACAAGAGAGACCTCAAGGAGATCCTGCCCATCAGTGCCCTAAACAAGGACTTGAACCCGGACAACAAGTCCTTTCTCCCGACCGTGGCCACAAACGGGGAGAACGTGCTGGAAGGTCTGCACGCCATCATCAAACTGGTCATTCTGCACTTGAAAAACCAGTTATCCATTTTCCAGAAAGACAAGACCGTCATGTTTTCCCGGGAAGAAATCACCTCGTCCACCCCCAAACCTAAAGAAAAAAATGTTGTTTTAAAGAACATGGCTGAGGAAATCCCGGTTGCCGATACCGAAGCGGAGGAGGTTTTCGAGCTGTCTTCCCCCATGGTGGACGCCGAGGATTCACTGAAAGCGTCGGGCGATGAAGACATATTCGATTTGGAGGATGCCCAGGAATTAATAAATGAAAAATCGGACATCGAAATTCCCGGGATCAATTTCGCCGATGAAGAACAGAAAGACACAGACTCAATCAAGGTTGCCGCGATAAAGACCGACGAGGATACCGGCGAGAGACCGTTTCATGTCATGCCAGCAGGAAAAAGCATCGACCTGCCAATCACGCTGGAGATCCCCAATGATTCCCAGGACGTCAAAATCAATCTCAATTTGAAAATAACCTTGAAAAAAAAGTGATCCAAGCCGCATGAAAAAAGTGACCTGTTCACTACTACTGCTGCTTTTTTTATATGGCAGCAGTGCTTTGGGTCAGGAAAGTGCCGAAACATTGGTTACGGAAAGCGCCGCTTTCCTGAAAGTTTTTTTTAAAAACAGGTTCGATGTCCAGGTGGCGGTCGTCCGCTTCGAAAATGATTCGGAACTGAACGACACGGCCATGCAAAAGCTCTACCAACTGCTGATCTCCAACCTGGAAAACGAAAAAAATATCCGCATTTCCGACCTGTTGATCAATTTCGCCAATGGCCGGGGCGAATTCAATCTAGGCCGCGTCGACGACCTCCATTACCTGCTGGACCTGAAACTCATTCAGAACAAAAGCAAAACCGGCCTCGGACTGACCATCTTTTCGCGCCTGCAGGACAAGATCGTCTCTGTCAAATACTTCGAAAAAGCTCTCAGCAAAGGGGAAATGGATTTCCTGAATGCAAAAAATTTCGCTTTTTCCAAACTGGGTTTTTCCAAACTGCTTGAATTTGAAAGCAAAAGAAACCTGATGGATATCCAGTCCATTTCAGGCAGTGACGGGCGAGAGCAATATTTTTTTTACTATCCCGATGAGATCGTCATTTACCTGGCCAGCAACATGCGGCTGGAAAAGGATTCCCAGTTCAAACTTGGCTGGACCAGGCCGGTCTATCCGGCACTTCATTATGAAGGCAAACTCCTGCTGCTGCAAACGAATCAGGGGCTTGTCTTAACGGCCGGAAACAATTTCTCCTCCTACGCCAAGGTCCTGGCCTTCCGCGACAGCCTGTGGCAGGAAATCCAGAAAATCGATTTTGTTCCCTTTAAATATCTCATTTTGAACCAGATCCCCTACCTGGTCGGCGCCAGCTATGAGGAAGGCAGGAATTATTTCAAGGACAAAATCTATTTCATGCCGTTCAGTGATCCGGCCAACAGATCGGGCATCTATGAAAAAAAAGCTGCCCCGGCCATGGCCCTGGATTTCTCCGTCCAGGACGGACAGCTGCAAGCCGTTCACCTCATCGACCGCAACTACAATTATCATCTGTTCAGCGCGGAATTCGAAGAACAATTTCCGGCACCCGAAAAGAAAGGCGCGTCCCTGGCCGCCCTCGGGGGCGAATGGCTGGCCGTAAGTGATTACTCGCGCGCCTCCGACCAGTTATTTTTTTATAACATCCAAAACGGCGGTCAAAGGCCGACATATTCGGAAAAAATCACAGGTGAAATTCAATTCATCTCCGCAGGCGTCTGGCAAAACATCAAGGGCTTTTGGACCGGAGTCAGGCAAGAACGGGACGGCCAGGAGCGATTCATGGTCCAGTTCTGGGGAAAACGCGATGGACAAAAGTAAGCTGCTGTTCATAGCGCTGGCGCTGACGCTGATTTTTGCCATCAAACCCTATTACGGGGGAGAGATCACAATCCGGCTGAACGAGCCGACTTCCTTCACCCTGAACACCGCCAATTATTCAAACCTGATATTCTATTCCCTGATCTACGAAAATTTCTTTTACTTGAAAAAAAACGGTGAAATATTCAGCAATGTCTTCCAGGAATACCACTACGATGTCTCCGGAAAAACCCTAAGCCTGACGATCAAGGACAATCTCAGCTTCTCGAACGGCAAGCCGCTGACAGCCCGGAACATACAGGTTTCACTTAAAATATTCATGAATTCCGATCTTTTTGCGGCCAGCAAATTGAGTAAAACGGTCAAGAACATTCGCGTCAACGAAAACCAGGTCAGGATCGAGTTGCTGGCCGACAATCCTGATATCCTGAGCCTGCTCACCGCCCCGGAACTGGTGGTGCTGGCCGAAAATGAACAGTCATTTTCAGGCATGTTTTTCCCCCAGGTATGGGAGAAAAACCACCAGCTCATCCTGAACGCCAATCCATTTTATGCCGGAGGTCGGACCTATCTGGACAAGGTCAAGATCACTTTCAACGATAGCACGCCGCCTGACCTCTTCCTGGCCAATCCGAACCAATTCAAGGAAAATTTCCAGGAATTTGATTCCGGCATTTTCCAGAACATTTACCTGTGCTTTCTGCAAAGCGATATGGGCCAGAATACCAAGATCGCCCTTTTCACCATTTTAAAGAGGTTCAACGAGGCCACGGGAAACAAATACAAGGAATTGCGCACCCTGACCAGCGACGAGGAATCGCCGGTTTCCATAAAGATCAAGACCATGTCCCCACAAAAAACCGCATCCATCCTGAAACATTCCGAGACCAAACTCTATATCCTCGCCTCGCTTTCCAACCTGGAAAAAGACCTGGCCGCCTTTTTGAAAAACAGCAACCTCAAGATCGAGACGCTATTCATCGATGACAGCCAATTGATGGCTTTCCTGAATTCGGCTGCCATCCAGTACCTTCTCATCGACAAGATCTTTCAAAAAAAGGTTCCCGCCGCAGAAAAAATCAGCCGCATCCTGAAGGAGTCCAGTTTCAACCAATTCAACGCCAGGTACCTGCGCATGCTCAGCGAACTGGACGAGGTCAAATTCAGCAACTCCCAAGAGCTGCTCATGGAACAGATCGCCCGCATCAGTGAGGCGATCGTCAACGACGGGATTATTTTCCCCCTTTTCCAGAAAAACTATTCTCTCTATATCAGCAAAATGTGGCCGGCAATGGAAATAGATTATTACGGCCGGCCGCTGCTGCAAAAAGTGAGCAAAAACAATGATTAAAAAAACAGTGATCGTGGCCGGTTGTTTCTTCCTGACCTTGAACGCGTTCGCTCTGGATGCCGGATTGATCGCCGGCTCCATCAGCCAGCCATCCAGTTTTTTCTATGGCCTGTCGGCCGGTTCCGGTACCATTGTGCCCCTGCTTAAATTCGAGTTCGAAGGCTATCGGATCGGGGAATCGGGTTGGAACAGCCTGAGCGCCGCCGTAAAATTCCGGCCCAAGTTCGGCAGATTCGCTCCCTACGCCGTCCTGGGTGCGGGAGGCGAATTCGAAAAACTGAACTTCCGCTTCAGCGAGTACCGCTTCTATTCCATGGTTGGCGGCGGTCTTCATATTTTCTTCACTTCCATGTTTTCCCTGCGTTTCGACCTGCGCTTCCTCCATTTTTCAGATATCGACAAGACCCGCATCAGCGGCGGATTCTTTCTTCACCTGTAAAAGCCTTTTTCCAACTGTTGATTGCGGCCAATATTGACAAGCAGCCACTTTTCAGTTATAAATACTCCTTAAACTGCTAAATTCTATAAATTCAAGTTAATTTCGTCGATTTTCAGGAGGTACTAGTGAATATTTACGTTTGCATCAAGCAGGTTCCCGATACCGAAGCCAGCATTCTGGTCAAGGACGGCAGATCGATAAACGAGGCCGCCATCAAATGGATCGTCAGCCCCTATGACGAATACGCGGTCGAGGAGGCCTTGAAACTGAAGGAAAAAATTCCCGGTTCCACGGTGACCGCCGTGTGCCTCGGCCCAGAACGGGTACAGAACGCCCTACGCACCGCCCTGGCCATGGGTGCCGACCGCGCCGTGCACGTGGAAGGCAACGCTGCCCTGGATTATCAGAACACGGCCCTGGCCCTGGCCCAGGTCATCCGCGCCGACAAGGAGTTCGGGGTCATTTTCATGGGCAAGCAGGCCATCGACGACGACGCCTATCAACTGCACATCCTGCTCGCCGAGGAACTGGCCATCCCGGTGGCCACCAACGTCATGGCTTTCGCTTTCGAGAACCAGGCGGTCAAGGTGGAACGAGAGATCGACGAAGGGGCCAAGGAAATGATCGAAATGGCCGTCCCCTGCATCGTGGCCGCGGCCAAGGGTTTGAACACCCCCCGTTACGCCTCGATGATGGGCATCATGAAAGCCAAGAAGATCGAGATCAAGAAGATCACGTTGAGCGAAATCGGCATCGACGAGTCCCAGAACCGCATCCGCCTGCTCAAACTGTCGGCCCCGGCCGAAAAACCGCAGGGCAAGGTCATTCCCGGCGAGCCGGCCGATGCGGTACGGGAACTGGTACGGCTACTGCGCGAAGAAGCTAAGGTAATTTAGGAGACGAACATGGCCAACATCGGATTGTATATCGAACTGAAAGAAGGGGTTTTCAAGAAATCGAACCGTGAACTGCTCAGCCTGGCCAGGAAAAGCGGCCAGCCCGTGCACGCGGTGCTGTTTTGCCCGGACGTGCAGCCATATTTGGAAGAGTTGCAGGGCATCCAAACCGTCATTCAGGTGCAGGGAGCGGATCTCACCTATCAGCCCGACCGCTATGCCCGCACCCTGGCAGCGGTTATCCATGAATTCAAGCTCGATATTTTCTGCGGTATTTTTTCCGCCCAGGGCAAGGACCTGTTCCCGCGCCTGGCCGTCAAAGCCAAGGCCAGCCTGGTCAACGACTGCCTGGCCGTTGATCTCGACACCCGCAAAGCCATCAAACCCGTATATTCAGGCAAGTTGCTGGCCGAATACCAGATCGAAGCCGGGACGGCCTTGTTTACCATCAGGCCCAACGTCATTGCCGTCGAAACACCGGCTGCGGCCAATGCGCCGGAGATCAAGACCGTGGCCCTGGACAACGGTGAATTGCAGACAAAAATCGTCAGCGTGGAGAAAAGCGCCTCAAAAAAAATAGATCTGACCGAAGCCGAGATCATTGTTTCCGGAGGCCGGGCCATGAAGGGCAAAGAGAATTTCACCATACTGGAAGACCTGGCCAAAGTTTTGAATGGCGGCATAGGCGCTTCGCGGGCAGCGGTCGACGCCGGTTTCGCCTCGGCCGACATGCAGGTGGGACAGACCGGCAAGGTCGTCAACCCCAAGCTATACATCGCCTGCGGCATATCAGGAGCCATCCAGCATTTCGTGGGCATGAAGACCTCAAAGATCATCGTGGCCGTCAACAAGGACCCGGAAGCCCCCATTTTCAAAAAAGCCGATTACGGCATTGTCGGTGACCTGTTCACCATCGTGCCGCTTTTAAAAGAAGAATTCAAAAAAGTTCTATCCTGAATACAAAGCAAAAAGTCAGGCCTGCGCGTTTTGCAGCAGTACCTGCTCATAATCACGCCTCAGTCTTTTGTTCTCGCTTTCCAGATGCCTGATCTGAGCGCGCAGCGTCCGCAATTCCAGCAGCCATTGCAGCAATTGCCTGTCGGTCTGCTTGCGGGATATTTTTACTTTGACCAGCTGAATTTCGATGTAATTATCAAGAGTCATTCGTTTTCTCCCCCAGAATTATAAAACTTCCCTGGCCTGTTTTCAAATGGCAACCAATTCCGGACCGCCGCAAAAAATGCCTGTTTCTCCCAGCTTGAACCTATGATCTTTGGATTATGAGAATAACGGACGGAAATTAAAAAATAATCTTCTTCATAGATTTTCACGGGATAAATAGCCTTTAGTTTGAGAAGACCAAATTGAAGTTGCATTTTGGTGTAAAATGCCGTCAATAATCAATTTCCAAAGCTATTTCAGGATATTTAAATCACTTCA
>Ga0180014_1000302_pt1 | contig 14663 bp, 13 predicted proteins | sample KR13_S1_MetaG_FD_116507 | JGI IMG/M metagenome (GOLD analysis project Ga0180014, IMG submission 116507) | Groundwater microbial communities from the Olkiluoto Island deep subsurface site, Finland - KR13_S1_MetaG | ecosystem: Environmental > Aquatic > Deep subsurface > Groundwater | place... | reverse complement strand
ATGTCGGCATTCGCAATTGCAGCTCCTCGGGACGGGGAAACATATGGCGTATCCGGTGGTCGGGGGGAAAAGTCGAAGTGAAGACCGAAGTGAAGGATGAGAAGGTCCTGGCCAGCGACGATTTGGCGTTGAGAAAATTGGCGCCGCGCGCCAACAGCCGGTCGATGTTGGGTGTGGGCCGGAAATAGCCGTTATAAGAAAGGTGGTCGGGCCGCAGCGAATCGCTGCCCAAAATCAAAATGTTGGGCCGAGCACCGGCCTTTTGCGCCTTGACCGCCGTGGTTTTAAAGGGAAAGATGAACAGCGCGACCAGCACGATGACAGCCAATCCGTGCGGCAGACGTTTTTTTCTCCAGGCCGCGGCAAGAACGACCATAGGCATGATGGCGTAGATGACCCATAAGGGCAGCAGGTCGGTGATGAATATCTGCAAATTTTGCAGGATCCCACCTTTCAGGTATAGCGGGTCGACGAACAGCTGGGGCGATATTTTCACCGCCCGCAGCAGGAACCAGAACCATATAAAAAAGTGGAAAAGGAAGATATTGCCCCGGCGCTCGATTCTGAGCAGCAGGGAGAAAAGAGAAACAATCAGGGCGACAACGCCGTAAATAAACAGGATCTTCAGGTTGAACAGGACAATGATGGTCTTGAAATTGGCGGTAATGATCTTTTCGACCGACTGGTCCCTGACTCCCATGTAGGAAAAGTTAAAAAACAGGATAAATGAAAGGGCAAAAAGCAGCAAAGACCAGGACAATCCAATCCAAATGTGTTTTTTGAAATTCTTCATGGGTTTTAAGGCGTATATTAGCCAAAATTGACGCCCCTGTCAATGACACAAACAGATGTAGGGGCACGGCGCGCCGTCGCTCAGACCGCCTGCGCCAAACCATCGAATCCCTACCCATCTGCACAATTTCGCGACAATATCTGTGAGAATTGCGGGTTAAGGGATTGTCATTCAAAACCTGGGGGAAAAAAGTGAAAGAATATTGAAAGAATAGCGAAAGAATATTATAATAAATATTATATGGAACAATATATTCCCAATTATACATTGAATAATATTATCCTCAAGAACTTTGAGGAAATTGCCAGAATGCAGGGTGAGCTTTCATCACTATCCAGTTCGGTAGCTAACGAGCTTGAGATAATGGCACTGGCAAATGTAGACGCTGTCCATTATTCAACTAAGATAGAAGGCAACAAACTTACCTTAAAACAAGTCACAAAGGTACTGACTGGAAATTTAAAGGGTTTTAAGCAGGAACGCAATATAAAGGAAGTTCTCAATTACTCAAAAGTAAGAAGTCTCCTTTTTGAAAAGGCTGACAAGGGAAATATTTTGACCGGACCTTTAATACTCGAAGCGCATCGATTATTGGAGAAGAGCATAGTCGAAGGCACGCTAAAGGGACACTTTCGAGATGGCCAAAATGTAATTAGAGATTCAAGAACAGGGAGTATAGTTTATTTACCACCCGAATATCAAGAAGTTCCTTCATTAATGAAATCACTGATTGCTTTTATAATTGATTCCAGGTTGAAAAGTATAAGCCCGTTAATATTGGCCCCAATTTTTCATTATCGTTTTGTAACCATCCACCCGTTTTTGGACGGGAATGGTCGAATGGCAAGGTTATTTACAAATTTTATCTCCTATTCTTCAGGTTACAATGTTTCAAAATATGCAGCCTTGGAAAAACAACATGAAAAAGACATGGGCACCTATTATAGAGCGCTAAGGACATTACAGGGAAATAACTTCTACGATATCCCAAAAGATATAAACATTACAAGTTGGCTTGAATATTGGCTCTCTTGCATGAAGGAAACATATAAAGAAGCCCTGAAACGTGTCGGAAATATTGAAAGCTCCTTTGATACATTTGATCCTGCGCTAAACCGTTTGAGTCGTGCGCTGGGACTTTTTAAAAGGCATAAAACCTTGAATGCGGCTCAATATCAAACACTGATGGGATTAGGCCGCACACAAGCAGTATCTGATTTAAACGAATTAGTAAAAAAGGGGCAGATTAAAAAGATCGGCGGCGGCAGGTCTACCGTTTATAAAATCATTTAAACAGCGATTTTTGCAGAAGCCTAACCGTTGAAGAAGCCAAAACAATTTTCAGTGACGAGCGCGCTTTGCAAACTTCATCATCGAGATGCGTGAAACTGCGTGAAACCGCGTTGACTTGGCATTGGAAAAGTAATACAATCGTTTCATGGATAACAAAATGCACGCCACCACCGTGCTGTGCGTCCGCCAGCAGGACAAGCTGGTCATGGGCGCCGACGGCCAGGTGACTTTCCAGAACACAGTTTTAAAGCACAAGACAAAAAAGATCCGTCGCCTGTACAACGAAAAAATCCTGGCCGGATTCGCCGGGGCAACCTCGGACGCTTTTTCACTTTTCCAGCGCTTCGAAGCCAAGTTGGAAGAGTACAACGGCAATATATCACGCGCCGCCGTAGAACTTGCCAAAGAGTGGCGCACCGACAAGATCCTGCGCCGCCTGGAGGCCATGCTCATCGTGGCCAATGATGAAAAGATGTACATCCTGTCGGGAACAGGTGACATCATTGAACCAGACGAGAACGTCCTGGCTATCGGCTCGGGTGGCCCCTACGCCATGGCCGCCGCCCTGGCTCTGAGCCGCGACACCCAGCTCGACGCCCGCGCCATCGTCGAAAAGTCCCTGGAAATCGCTTCCGACATCTGCATCTACACTAACAAGAACTTTACCATCGAGGAACTGTGAAATGAGCAACGCCATCATCAGTAAAGGCGAAGATCTGACTCCCAAGGAGATCGTCCGCGAGTTGGACAAGTACATCATCGGCCAGAACAATGCCAAGAAGGCCGTGAGTATCGCCCTGCGCAACCGCTTCCGCCGCCAGAAACTGCCGGCCGAAATCGCCGACGACATCATTCCCAAAAACATCCTGATGATCGGCCCCACCGGGGTAGGCAAAACCGAGATCGCCCGCCGCTTGGCCAAACTGACCCGCTCCCCTTTCCTGAAGGTGGAAGCGTCGAAATTCACCGAGGTCGGCTACGTGGGCCGCGACGTGGAATCGATCGTCCGCGACCTGGTGCGCATCGCCGTCGATTTGGTCAAGGCCGAGAAGATGGCGGAAAACAACGAAAAAGCCCGACGCAACACCGAGGAGAAAATACTGTCCATCCTGTTGCCCCCGCCAAAGGCTGCCAAGGGGACGGCCGAGGAAAACGAGAATGAAGCCGAGAATTTTACGGAAAGCAAGGAAAAATTTCGCAAAATGCTGCGCCAAGGCAAATTGAACGACCGCATCATCGAAGTGGATGTCAAGTCCAACTCCTTCACCCCTTTTGAGATATTTTCCGCCTCCGGGGTCGAGGAGATCGGCATCCAGATCAGCGAAATGATACCCAACCTGATGGGAGCAAAAGGCCCGAAAAAGCGCAAAATGACCCTTGGTGAAGCTTTCGATTACATGCTCATGGAAGAACAGAACCGGCTGCTGGACATGGACCAGGTAGCCAAGATCGCCGTCGGCCGAACCGAGCAGATGGGCATCGTGTTTCTCGATGAGATCGACAAGATCGCCGGCCGTGAAAGCGGCGGCCACGGCCCCATGGTTTCCAGAGAAGGAGTGCAGCGCGACCTGTTACCGGTCATCGAAGGGACCACGGTCAACACCAAGTACGGCATGGTCAAAACCGACCATATCCTGTTCATTGGCGCCGGCGCCTTCCACGTGGCCAAGCCCGCGGACATGATCCCCGAACTGCAGGGGCGCTTTCCCATCCGCGTGGAACTCGAATCGCTGAGCAAGGCCGATTTCATACGCATCCTCACCGAACCGCAGAACGCCCTGGTCAAGCAGTACCAGAACCTGCTGGGCACCGAAGGACTGGAGATCCTTTTCAGCGAGGACGCCATCGATGAGATCGCCACCATGGCCGTGGAGATCAACACATCTCAGGAAAACATCGGCGCCCGCCGTTTGCACACGATCATGGAAAAAGTCATGGAAGATATATCCTACGAGGCATCCGACCTGGAACACGGCCAGGTCAAGATTGACCGCGAGTATGTGAGTAAAAAAGTGAAAAGCATCATCAAGGACGCCGATCTAAGCAAGTACATCCTTTAAAAAAAATGAAAAAAAACATTATGAAACTTTTGACGTTGATCCTGCTTTTTTCCTACTGCGGCAAAAAGGGCCCCTTGGTCCTCGAACCCGAAAAACTCCCCCTGGCCGCGGTTGGTCTGCAGGTCAGGCAGATCGGCAACCAGATCGAATTCAACTGGAAATTCCCCACGCTGCTTTCCGACAAAAAAACGCCTTTCCAACTTGCTTTGTGCCGGGGCATCACCATTTACCATGGGGCCAAGCCCATCATCCCCGAAGCCTTCCTGAAAAAAAGCGAACTGCTGGCCAAGCCCAAAATAAGCGAGATCTCCGACCGCGGCGACGGCACCTACTCCTATGCCCTGCCCTTCAAAGCCAAACTGCTCAAAGATAGGGAGCACTCCTTCGCTTTGACCTACCAATACGGCCGATCGAGATCGGCATTGGGTTCCATTGCCAAGATCATGACGCACACGCCGCCCCGGGCCATCCTGGACCTGAAGTTCGGCCGCGAAGGCAAAGTCGTGGTTTTGAACTGGAGCCGGCCGCAAACCGACAGCGAAGATCAGCCTTTGACCGCAATCGCCGGCTACAAGGTTTACCGCAGAATTTATCAAGGCAAAAATCCGGGCGCCTTCCACGCCATCAATACCAAAACCCTAACCGGAGCATACTACGAAGACTACGATACCGGGACCGACGGCGAGTACGAATACCAGGTTGCCAGCATCCTGTCCGAACGGATCGAAAGCGCTCCTTCCAACCAGGTGAAAATTAAAATCCATGACACTTTTCCCCCCGATATTCCCGCCAATCTGGTCATTTTCACCGCCAACGACCATATTTTCCTGACCTGGGAAGCCGTGCGTGACAACGATTTGGACCACTACATTGTTTACCGCAAGTTATCCAAAAATGAGGATTTCAAGCTCCTGGACGCCGCCGTGAGCGAAAATTTCTACCGGGACAGGCAAATTGTCAAAGGACAGCTTTACATATACGCGATCGCGGCCGTTGACAAAAAAGGCAACGAAAGCGAGACCAGCCCTCCCGTGCGCCAGTTTTTTGAATGAGGGCAGCCATAAACAGCCCGCTGGCCAAGGCCAAGGTCGCCCTGATCGAATGCCCGGATTACGATGAGGAACTCGTTTCGCGGGCACTGCACAAAGGCATCGACCTTCTGGGCGGCATCAGCCGTTTTGCCCGCCCGGGTGAGAAGATCCTGCTCAAGCCCAACATCCTGAACGGTGCCGCTCCGGAAAAATGCGTCACCACCCACCCTGCCGTGCTCAAAGCCATGGGCCTGCTTTGCCAGGAAAACGGCTCCCGGGTCAGTTTCGGCGATTCTCCCGGATTCGGCAACGCCCAGACCGCCGCCGCAAAATCGGGACTGGCGACAGTGGCCGCGGAACTCGGCATGGAACAGGCCGATTTCAATACCCCGGCCCAGGTGTCATTCAAAGAAGCCTTGATCGCCAAACGGCTGATCCTGGCCAAAGGTGCCTTGGAAACCGACGGTATCATCAGTCTGGCCAAGATGAAAACCCACGGGTTCATGCGCATCACCGGTGCCGTTAAAAACCAGTTCGGCTGTGTCCCGGGGATACGCAAAGGTGAATATCATGTCAAGATGCCGCGGAGCGAACATTTTGCTTCCATGTTGGTCGACATCAACCGCTATCTCAAGCCACGCTTGTACGTCCTCGACGGCATCATGGCCATGGAGGGCAACGGCCCGGGTTCGGGCTCACCCCGGAAAATGAAGGTCCTGCTGCTTTCCAGCGATGCGGTTGCCCTGGACGCGGTTTTCTGCAAGTTGATCCGCCTGCCGGCCTCATATGTTCCGACCATGAAGCCCGCCTTCGCAAGCGGCCTGGGAACAATCGCTGATGAAGAGATCGAAATTTGCGGCGATGAACTTTCCCACCTGGTCGCTCCAGATTTCAAGGTCATCCGCCAGTCGGCGCTGCCCTTCGACCGCGCCTTCCCCTATTACTTGAAAAAATGGATCACGCCGCGGCCGTTCATCAATGGTTCTCTTTGCGATAACTGCCAGGTCTGCACGGAGGTCTGTCCCCTGGAACCCAAGGCCGTACAGCGCGCACCGGGCGGCAAAAATTCCCATCCGCTTTATGACTATGAGCGCTGCATACGCTGTTATTGCTGCCAGGAGATGTGCCCATCCGGAGCGATAGCTATTAAAAGGCCGCTGTTAAGCCGCATCATCCACGGCTGATTCCACCGTCAATTCGCTAGGAGCCCCTGCTGTTTTTTTTCTTTTCATCCACCACTTTACGCATGGCCCGGGTATGTTCCGGAGTAGTGCCGCAGCAACCGCCGATCACCGCCACTCCGGCCCCGATCAGTTCGCGGCACATTTCGGCCATGTATTCCGGAGTTTCCGGATAGTACACCTGGCCGGCGCGCAATTCCGGAACACCGGCATTGGCCTGGATCAAGAGTGGCAGCACGGTAAATTTTCTGAATTCTTTGGCAATAGCTACCATCTGCAAACTGCCGTTACCGCAGTTGGAGCCGATCAGGTCAGCCCCCGCCTTTTGGAGTTCACTGCTGGCTTTCTCGGTGGTAACACCCATGATGGTGAAAAATCCCCGCGCCGTGGCTTCAAAGGTCATAGTGGCCATGACCGGGATGGACGGGGAGACGCTGCGCGCCGCCTGAATGGCAAGCTGTGCCTCGCTTATGTCGGACATGGTTTCGACGCAGATGATGTCGGCCCCGGCCTGGATCAAGGCCTGCATTTGCAATTGAAAGCTTGCGAACATCTTTTCTGCTTCCATATCCCCGTACGGCTGCAGGATCCTGCCGCTTGGCCCGCAGGAGGCCGATACATAAGCCCTTTCGCCTACCGCCCGCCGCACCGCTCGCACGGCGCTTTCATTAATGGCGCCCGCTTGTTCGCCAAGACCGTAATTGGCCAGCTTCAATGGTGAAGCGCCGAAAGTGTTGGTCTGGATGATCTCGGCGCCGGCCTCAAGGTAAAGACGGGCGATCTCTTCCAGAATTTCAGGATGCTCCAGGTTGACCCCCTCAGGGGGGGCCCCTCTGGGCAAGCCGCGAGCCATGAGCAGGGACCCGATGGCCCCATCGGCCAACAGGACCTGGCCGCGACCGATCCGGGAGGTGATGGCTTCCATTTATGGAACTGCCGCGGCCAGTTTTTTTACGCCCGCGACTGCCTGGGCGCAATCATAACCGTAGGCGTCGGCGCCGATCTCGCCGGCGTAGTTTTGCGAAACCGGGGCACCGCCGATAATGGTTTTGATCTTGCCGGAAAGGTTTTCTTTATTCAACAGATCCACGACTTCCTTCATCACCGGCATGGTAGTGGTCAGCAGCGCCGACATGCCTATGACGCAGGCGTCATGGCTTTTGGCCGCAGCCACGAATTTTTCGGCGGCCACATCATTGCCTAAATCGATCACTTCAAAGCCGGCCCCTTTCAGCATGATGCCGACCAGGTTCTTGCCAATATCGTGCAGATCGCCCTGCACCGAGCCGATCACTACCCGGCCGCGGCTGGAAACGCCGGCGCTGAGCAGAAGGGGCTTCAGCACATCCATGCCGGCGTACATGGCCTTGGCCGCCAGCAGGACATCGGGCAGAAAGATTTCGTGGACGCGGAATTTTTCGCCTACCGTGTTCATGCCCGCGATCAAGCCATCATCAAGAATTGTTTTGGCAACAATCCCCTCCGCCAATGCTTGGCGCACCAAAGGTGGAACACCGGCATCATCTCCGACTTCCAGACATTGGGCGATCTTTTTTAAAATCTCCATGACCTTCCTCCGCTTTTATGCCGACCGCACCATTCCTCTTTCCCGGCAGGTCGGACTTTTACAATGGTCGCAAAATGGATACACTTCGGAAAATTGATGGATAACGGCCGGCCCGGCCACCAGCACCCCGGAGATCGATTTCAGGGGATTCATCAGGAAACTTTCATTCAGGGTGATGCCGATCTTTCCCGGGGGCAGGCGGGCGAAAAGTTTTTCCTGGCCGCTGATGTGCCAGCCGCAGTAGCCGGGGCTGTACAACAATGCCCTGGTCAACGCGCTTTTTTTTTGCTCAGGGGACTGACGTTCAAGCCACTCCTCGGCAACACGCCCGGCCTGGTCGGCAGCCAGGGAAGCCACGGCGTCCAATAGCGAACCCAGGGCAAAATCGTCACTTGCGAACAAACGCTTGATTTCCCCACCTATTCGGGCGCCCAGAGTGAAAGCGAAGAGGTGCAAGCGGTCAGCACGGGGAAATATTTTTTGCAGAGGCGTGTCCTGGGCGTTCCGCCCCTGGCCGGAATACACTTCGGCAAATTCGTCTTGACCGATGGCTTCGCTTACGCCCTGCGGCTCACTGCAGTTCGTAAACAACTCCAGCGCCCGCTGTAGCAAAGCGGATGAGCGCGACGAAGGCTGGCTGCCGCTCTTCAGACCCAAAGCGGCATACACGACCGCTGCCTGCGGTTGCAGCCGTGAAAGTGGAAAATCGATCATGCTTCAACCGGACGGGCCGGGAGCATATCCATACCCCAGCGCCGCGCTTCCTTTTCCATTAGTGCGCATAGCTCTTTTTTTCGTTCGGCGGCCAAGCGTGAAGGACTCCAGGCGCCGACCAGCCGTTCCACTTCCTGGTGGGCACGCTGCCCCAGGGTCAGGCTTCCTTCTTCGCGCCAACGGGAGAGATTGGCCCGGTCTATAACCGGGCCGGGGAAATAATGTTCACTTTTCAAATGACGGCGGGTGTGCGGGGAGATCAGCAGGTGCTGTTCGCGCAGTAGTTCCTCGAAAATGGGCCGGGCCGGGAAGTCTTCCCTGGGCTCGATGCCCTGCACCAGGCGCAGGGTCATGCCGCAGATCTCATTATCCAGGACCAGTTTTTCCAAACTCTGACAGCTTTCAAAATCAAGCATGCCGGGTCCGGAAATGTTGTTAATCCCGGAAAGGGCGGCCAGGGTAGCACCCATGGCGGTTTCCGAGCCGGCCTGGGCATCGAGCATCTTGGCGTCGCTCAAGGAGATATAGGCCTGGGTGGGCAGTCCGAGATATTTGCCGATCTCGTTACAAGCGCAATCGATCATCTGCGTCTCCACGGCGCCCATGGGCGTGGTCTCGTAGCGCATGTCGAAAACCGCCGGCGAGCCACCGTATAAAACCGGAGCTCCGGGACTATTGATCTGGCTGATGACGATGCCGCTGAGGGTTTCGGCGGTGTGCTGCACCAGGGTTCCCACCAGGGTCACCGGGGCCATGAAACCTGAGAGCGGCATGGAGATGAATTCCACCGGGATGCCGCTGGCACCGCAGTCGACCACGTTCTGCGAGGTGATCTCACTCCACTTCAGCGGTGAGGTTGGGCAGCAGGAAAAAACAGTCAGCGGTTTTGCGCGCAGTTCCTTTTCGCCGCCGCGCACGGCCAGTTGCATGTCCCTCATCACCTGGAAGGATTCGATGGTGAAGGTGCCGGTGACCACGGGTTTTTCGCCATAGAGCAGGCTTAAAAAAAGCCGGTAGCTATCGGAAACGCGCTCGGCCACGTCGGCCGGTATAAAGGCCGTGCTTTGCGAAGCGATATGGGAGAGGCCGGAAAGCAGCTGCACGTAGCGGACATAATCGGTCGTGTCGGGTTTGCGAATTTTCTGGGTCTGATGGTCCAGAACATGCAGGGCGGCCGAGCCGGGAGTGAAATGGATCTTGCTGCCGGAAAAATCGTGGGTCTCATTGCCCAGAACGTCATAAAGTTTGAATTGCGCAGGAACCGATTTCAGGCAACGGTCCAGCAGGGAATTCGTGTACAGCACCTGGCTTTTTTCGAAATCCACCTTGGCACCATGCTCGGCCAGCATTTCAAGCACACGGGGATTCTGCACCTTGGTCCCCAGCCGGCACAGGATATCCCTGGCTTCAGCCACGATTCTTTCCAGCAGTTCCGCGCTTAGGAACTTCAGTTGCGGTCTCAATGCCATTTTCTTGTCTCCTCAGCTTACTGATTGGGTCATTGAAAAATCCATTTCAGCTCGGCAACATGTGTCTTGAAAAATTATAATTAAAGTGTCTGTCGCTGTCAATGAAAATAGCGCCCGCTCAATTGCCGGCGGCGATTTCCCGCAGAGTTTTAATAAAACGATCCACTTCGTCGTTGCTATTGTACAGGCAGAGCCCGGCCCGCACCGCGCCGCCTTTTTCCTCAAGGCCCAGGAATTTCATGGGCTCCCAGGCATAGTAGTTGCCGTCCCAGACATAGAGTCCTTTCTCTCCCAGCTTTTTGGCGACAGCAGCCGGCGTCAGCCCCGGCAGCGTGAAACAAACTGTGGGCGTACGCTCGGAAAAATGATTGGCATCGGTGATGCCGTAGACACGCAACCCCGGAATTGTCAGCAATCCTGCCAATAAGCGCGAAAACAGCCGGGTCTCATGGGCCATGACCAGAGCCAGGGCCTGCTTCAGCCAGCGTCTCCGTCCCCAAGCGTAGGCTTCAAGCCCCGGGGCATACGCCTCGCCGAAATCGCGGCCCAAGGCGGCCAGAAATTCGATGGCCGCCCCCACCCCGGCAATGCCTTCATGGTTCTTGGTCCCGGTTTCAAAACAGTCGGGCGCATGATCATTGGCCGGCCGCACTTTATAAGGCTGAAGACGCGCCATGGTTTCCTGTTTTCCGTACAAAACACCGGAGTGCGGCCCGTAAAACTTGTAGGGCGAGCAGGCCAGGAAATCACAATCCAAAAGCTGGACATCGATGGCGCGGTGCGGCGAGTAATGGACGGCGTCGACAAAAGTCAGGGCGCCGACCTTCTTGGCCGCAGCCACAATCCTCCCCACATCATTGATGGTGCCGAATGCATTGGAAGCGTGGCCCACGGCGACAATCCGTGTTCTTTTATTCATGATCTTATCCAACGCATCCATTTTCAGTGTGCAATTCTCAGGGTCGATTTCCAGCCAGCGGATCACGGCTCCGTTTTCCTGCAGAAAAAGCCAGGGGGCGATATTGGCGTCATGATCCAGGCGCGTGACCACGACCTCGTCGCCCGGTTTCAAAGTGCGGCCCAAGGCGCGGGCCAGTTGAAAGGTCAGAGTGGTCATATTGGCACCGAAAACGATTTCGGCAGCGGAACTGGCGTTTATGAAATCGGCCATGGCCTGGCGCGCCTGGGCAATGATGCCGTCACTAAGTTGCGAGGTAGGGAAAAATCCGTGTTCATTGGCATTGGCTTGGCGGTAATAGCCGACCACGGCATCAATAACCGCCTGCGGCACCTGGGTGCCCCCCGGACCGTCTAAAAAGACCGCTCCTGACACCAGGGCCGGGAATTGACCCCGGATGTGCGCAACAGGATATTCCATGATCCCTCCTTACGATTTGAAAAAATACATTTCCCGGAATTAGCGGTTCAAAGCGAAATTTTTCAGGGCAATGGCGGCGATCGACTCACCGATACTGATGGAGGCAGTGGCCGCCGGCGAAGGCGCGTTCAATACATGAACCATGCGTTCGGCCTCCTTGATGCGGAAATCATCGACCAGAAAGCCGTTGGCTTCGAGCGCCTGGGCACGCACTCCGGCTCCACCCGGCTCCAGATCGGCAGACTGGATCTCGGGGATCAAGCGCCTCAAGGCCTTGACAAAAGCCTTCTTGGAATAAGAACGGTGAAATTCACCCAAGCCCATTTTCCAGAATTTGAAAGCCATGGCCCAGAATCCCGGATAAAGGGCGAATTGCACTGCGTCAGGCAAAGAAAAACTCGACTTTTTATAGCCTTGCCTTTTAAAGGCCAGAACCGCATTGGGTCCTGCTTCCACGCCGCCGGCGATCATGCGGGTGAAATGGACTCCCAAGAAGGGAAACCGTGGATCCGGGACCGGATAGATCAGGTTGCGAACCAGATTAAAGCGTTCAGGGATCAATTTATAATATTCACCTCGAAAAGGGATGATCTGCAAGCCCGGCTTGACACCGCACAAGCGGGCCACGCGGTCGGAATGGAGCCCGGCGCAGTTGACCAGGTTGCGGCAACGGACTTCGCTGCTGCCGGAGCGTAATATCAGCTCCTGGCTGTTCTTTTTCACTTTCTTCACCCTGAAATGCAAATGGATATCGCCGCCGCCGGCAGTGATGATCTCGGCAAATTTCTCGCACACCTGCCGGTAATCAACGATCCCGGTTTCCTTGACCCACAGACCGGCGCTGCCGGCCACATGGGGTTCGTATTCTTTCAACTCGGACGCAGCCAAACGCCGCATCCCTTTCAAACCGTTGGCCATCCCTTTTTTTTCAAGTTCTTCCAGGGCGGCGATCTCATTTTCTCTGGTGGCCACAACCAGTTTGCCGCAGGCCTGATGGGCGATACCATGCTCCTGGCAGAAGCGGTAGAGGGCTTCCCGCCCGGAAACGCAGTTCCTGGCCTTCAGGGAACCCGGTTTATAATACAGCCCCGAATGGATCACGCCGCTGTTGTTGCCGGTCTGGTGGGCGGCCAGGCGATCTTCAGCTTCCAACACCGCCACCGAGGTCACACCGGATTTGACCAGGGCCATGGCCGTGGCCAGGCCGACGATGCCGCCGCCGATGATACCCACATCGTAAACTGCCCGGTTGCCCATGGATCGCTCCTTTTGAACTGTACTTGCTGAATTTGCGGTGCAGATAGAGAAAAAATATAGCAGAAGCCCGCAGGCAAGTCAAACCTAGATCGAAGCTGCCGCTCCCATATCAATATTTGATTTTTATATACTTTTGGCTTAAATTAACAACAGAGGCAATCCTGTCTTCCCGCAGAGGAAATAAATGATACAACGAAGTTTATTTGATCAAAGCAACTTGCTGAAAATTGAATTTCAAAAAAAACTACAAGAATTCTGTTTTTTTGAGGCATTTGAGCTTCTGAAACAAATGGGAAAATCCTTCGATGTGCCCTTGAATTTTAAAAATAAACGAAACGCCCTGGAAACTCTTTGCCTGCAAACGGCACGAATGGAAAGCAGCGATGCTGCGGCTTTGGCCGGTTATTATGTTGAATTGGCGGAACGTGATTTTATAAAACCGTTGGAGCTGGAATGGAAATATATCCGTTCGGGATTGATTCAAGAGATCAGCCGGCGTCTCGATCCGACGGTTACCGATTATATCCTTCCAGGTCTTCATGTGGCCGAGATTTATCTCGAAACGGAAAAATTTGATCGGGCTGTCGATATGGTCCTTCGGCATATTGAAAAATGCGGCGAAGATGCTCTGCTGAGGCAGATACAAAGTTGTGCCTTGATGCAAAAAGGGGATGTGGGAGCGGCGCGCCGATGTTTGAGTATGGCGCTGTTCAATGATCCGAGTCTTTGCCGGGAACGCTTTCTTAGGGATAAAGATATTGAAACGGAGTGGCGGGAATTGAGGGAAAAAACAAACACGCAATTGGCCTGGATCGAGCTTCCGTTTGTATTGTGGAAAAAAGATCTTCTCCCAATCCGCGGCAATTCAGTCAAATTCGAGCGATTTATCAACGAGGAAATTGAAAAATCGAAAAAAATCGAGGAATCTATACTGTTTCCGAAAGTTCATTTCATCCGTTTGTTGTATCTGGCGGAATTGAGCCGGCAACGAAATGCTGAATTGGACAATTTGGTTGAATACCGCAGGGATATGGAAAGGATCGATCCCGAAAAATTCGCCGAGTATATGGATGTGATACGCCAATTGGAAAAGAAGAAAAATAATCACTAATACAGGAAGAAATCATGGCAAAATGCACGATTTGTAATTCTCGCAAAGGAAAAAGAACATGTAAGGCTACTGATACTTTCATTTGCAGCCTCTGTTGTGGAGCTTCAAGAAACCAGGATAAATGTACGGATTGTTCATTCTATAGCCAGATTGATAAGTCCAAAAATTATAGTAAAGTTCCATACTTTGAAATAAGAGAAATGAAAAATAATTATCTGCATATAGATATTTCTGTACTAATTGAAAACGACCTATGCGGCTTTGACGAAGAAAATGACATTGATGACGAAACAGCTAAAAGAATCCTGGAACGATTACTGGACAAATACCATTTTCAGGAATCATCTATCGTCTTTGCCAATGGCCTTGAAGAGGCTGGATTTGTATTGGTGAACAGACATATCGAGAAAAAGTTCCGGGAAATTCCCGGCGAAGTGATCACAAAAGTTCTTGGCGCTATTCTGCGCTCTCTTAAAAGGCATACGAATGGAAGGAGAGAATATCTGGATTTCATTCACAATTTTATTGGCATGCCGTTGAAACATGTCTTGAATTATTAATCCCAAAGCATCGGGGTCAGGTCTCAAAATTAAAGTTAGCCAAAAAACCATTGTGAAGCATCGGGGTCATGTGAAGCATCGGGGTCAGGTCTCAAAATTAAAAGTTAGCCAAAAAACCATTACATTAAAGCATCGGGGTCAGGTCTCAAAATTAAAAGTTAGCCAAAAAACCATTACATTTTCCTTATCCGACGCTTCATTACTTCCCTGGCCAGCCGTTCCGCCAAAAGCCGGCTGGCTTTGTCCGTT
>Ga0180014_1000299_pt1 | contig 14721 bp, 6 predicted proteins | sample KR13_S1_MetaG_FD_116507 | JGI IMG/M metagenome (GOLD analysis project Ga0180014, IMG submission 116507) | Groundwater microbial communities from the Olkiluoto Island deep subsurface site, Finland - KR13_S1_MetaG | ecosystem: Environmental > Aquatic > Deep subsurface > Groundwater | place... | reverse complement strand
GGTGCGCCCGGCCAGCGACATATTCGCCGCCGGGGCCATCCTCTACGAGCTCCTGGTGGGGGTCAACCCCTTCGAGTACGGGATAGTCGAGCCCTCTTACACCACGGTTATCTACCGGGTGGTCAGCGAGGACCCCGTCCCCATGGCCGAGATAGACCCGGAGATGCCCCCGGAACTGGACACGATCGTCGGGCACGCCCTCCAGAAGGACCCGGCCGACCGCTACCCCAGCTTCCGCCACTTCCTGAACGACCTCACCCTGGTATCCCGGATGTTCCCCGAGTTCGCCTACCACATCAACCGTCACCTGATATCAGGAGAGCTTCTCGCGGCCAGTGCCCCCAGGACCCCCGTGAAGGCCCCCAGGCTCACCCTGCGCAAGAAGCCGTTGGAGGTCCCCAAGCGGGAGGAGCCGGCCGCGATATTTGCTCCCGTGGAGACCGGAGCCCTCCCTGAGGAGGCCCCGGTCTCCGCCCCGACCGAAGAGGAGGTCCCCTCTTCCACCTTGCCCCGTGAGGAGACGGCGGGAGCCCCACCGGAAGAGCCCGTTGTTGAGGACTTAGAGGAGGAGGTCCCCCAGGGAGCGACCCTGGTGGTCAAACGGGAGGAAGTGCCCATAGAAGAGGAACCCCCTCCGCTGGCAGAACCTGAGGAAGTAGAAGAAGAACTTGAGGTAGAGCCAGAGGAGACCGGAGAAACCGCGGAGCAGCGGGAACCCGAGCCCGCCGTTGCCGCCTACGAGGAAGAGGCGCCCGAAAGCCCGCCGAGGGGGAACCTCAAGAAGGTGCTGGTGGCCTCGGTTATCCTGCTGGTTGCCATAGGGGGACTTCTAGCTTTACTCATGTGGCCCACTCCCGAGTCCAAGGCCACCGTCCCCGACGTGGTGGGAAAGGCCGAGGATGAAGCGAAGTGGGCTGTAGAGAAGGCGGGGTTCGAGTTCTCGCCGGAGTATACGCCCGACAACAGCGCCGAGGCGGGCGAAGTCCTCGAACAAGAGCCCAAGGCTGGCAAGAAGGCAGTTGAGAAGTCGAAGGTGGCCGTGATCGTCGCCTCAAGGGGAAAGGTTGATGTTCCCAACATTTGCGGAATGACCCAGGATGAGGCCCTTGGCCTGCTGGGGCAGAACCGGCTCAACTACAAGATCACCCAGGAGGGTAACCCCGACCAGTCTCTTCACAGCCTTATCCTGGGCCAGAATCCTGCTGCCGGAAGCACCCTCGACGCCGGATCTGAAGTCGAGCTTTTCGTTGCGGTTTTCCAGGGAGAACAACCGCCGGGGGAACAAGAAAGTGAGAATCAGGGACAGAGAGTAAGAAAGACGAGGCAGGTAGCATGCTCAACCTGCGGGGGTTCCGGCGTAATCTCCCAAACCTACTCCGAGCAACAGGCCGTTAGCTGTCCCACCTGCGGTGGGACCGGCCACATAGCCGATCCTTACGTCCGCGTATGTCCCACCTGCGGAGGCAGCGGAGTCATAACGGAAACCGTTACCAAGACAAGGCAGGTAACCTGCACCACCTGCGGGGGTAGCGGTTACACGATAGAGGAGTACTGGGTATATGAGTGACGGGGAAACCAGTCTACGAGCGGCGGGTGGCTGGCATAGGAGTAGACGAATTATATCCGAAGTGCGGCATTAGGGGGTATTACAATGAAAGCTGTTACACGCAGGTTCCTCGTTCTCTTCTTCGCGCTCTTGCTTGCTATCGGGCTTTCAGGGGTCTCTTTTGTGCTGTGGCCGGGTGAGGTCCGTGCGTTGACTTATACCGTTACCTCCACCGGTGATTCATCCCCTACCGTTGCTGGCGAGCTGCGTTTTGAGTTGAATGCAGCCCTGGCCGCACTGGGTACACATACTATCAACTTCAATTCTGGCGCTCCGGGGGCCTACACCATAAGCCTGAACGTGGCGAACGGGGCACTGCCGAACATTATCCGGCAGATAGACTTCAACGGGGCCGCTGGTGCGGGGGAGTTCTGGGAGATAGACGGGTCCGCTCTCGGCGCGGGAGACGGTCTTTACTTCGCGGGGAGTAGCAGCAACAGCCAGGTAACTCAACTCGCCATCTACGGCTTCCCTGGACACGGTGTTGTCATCGACGGGCAATCAGGCATCACCCTGGACGGGAACTTCATAGGGACCGATTTCGCGAGCGGTACCAACCTGGGCAACACCGGAGACGGCGTGCATCTAACAAACGGCGCCAACGACAACACCATAGGGGGCGACAACACAGGGGGCGAGGCGAACACCATCTGCAGGAACAGTAACGGTGTCGTAGTTGAGAACTCCGGTGGTTCAGGCACTCCCAACAATGTCTACGGTAACTACATCGGAACCGACTCAACCTCGACCACCGGCCTGGGCAATACCAATGACGGCGTGTACATACTGAATGGAGCCACCTACAACAACATAGGCGGAGCCGGCACCGGCCAAGACAACGCCATCTGCAGCAACGCCAGCCACGGGGTCCAGATAGACGGCGCAACCACCACCAACAACACCGTAAAGACCAACTACATCGGCACTGACGCAGCAGGAGCCACCAACCTGGGCAACACCGGGGACGGCGTGCATCTAACAAACAGCGCCAGCACAAACACCATAGGGGGCGACTCCACAGCCGGGGAGGGAAACGTTATCTCTGGCAACACCTCGAGTGGCGTCTGTATCGACAACTCAACCGGTCAGAATGTCAAGGGCAACTACATCGGGACAAACGCAGCGGGAGACGCCGCCCTGGCAAACGGTACTGGCGTGTACCTCACAAACAACGCAAACACAAACACCATCGGGGGGACCACCGCAGGGGAGCGAAATATAATCTCTGGCAACACCTCGAGTGGCGTCTATATCAACGGTTCCACCGGGAACAACGTCCAGGGCAACTACATCGGGACAAACGCAGTGGGAGACGCCACCCTGGCAAATGTTCAACATGGCGTGTATCTTGAGATCGCCAACATCAACACCATCGGTGGTGCCACCGCCGGGGAGGGAAACGCTATCTCCGGAAACACCCAGTCTGGCATTTTCATTAGTAACTCCACCGGGAACAACGTCCAGGGCAACTACATCGGGACCGACGCGAGCGGCACTGCAGCCCTGGCAAACAGCAGTCACGGAGTTCATCTCGTGAACAGCGCCAACACTAACACCATCGGCGGCACCACCGCCGGGCATCGAAACGTCATCTCGGGGAACACCCAGGATGGCGTCCGTATAGATAACTCCACCGGCAACACCATCTCGGCCAACTACATCGGGACCGACGAGACCGGCTCCGCGGCACTTCCCAACGGCACCGACGGCGTGTTCATCGGCAACAACTCCGATGACACTACAGTGGGAGGCACAGCCAACGCTTCAAACACTATCTCCAACAACGGACAGGACGGGGTGGGCATCCAGACCAGTCTTGACTGCGAGGTAAGCTACAACGACATAAAGAGCAACGCCCGCACCGGGGTGGTGGTATGGAACAACACGGCATACCGCGACAAGATAAGCCTGAACTCCATCTACGGGAACGGAGCGCTGGGGGTAGACCTGGGGGGAGACGGGGTCACCCCCAACGACGGAAACAACAACAACACCAACAAGCCCAACCGGGGATACAACTTCCCGGTGTTCTCGAGCGCCTACTATGTTGGCGGAATCGTAACCGCCACCGGAACCGCCCCTCCCAACTCCAGCGTGGAGATCTACTATACAGGCCCGACCCCGGACGGAAGCGGCCATGGCCAGGGACTCGTCTACCTTACCACAGCCACTGCCAACGGGAGCGGCAATTTCTCAGCATCACTAGCCGGTCTTTCTATAGGGGACAGAGTGTCCGCCACCGCCTCCAGCCCCGCAGGATCCCCGTGCGGCCAAGGGAACACCAGCGAATTCTCCGGTAACGCACAGGTGGACAATCCTCCCCCCACGGTAACATCCATCACCCCCAACAGCGCGGATAACGACGGGACGGTCAACATCACCAACCTCAAGGGGACCAACTTCAGGAACGGGGCCGCGGTGAAACTCAGAAAGAGCGGTCAGGCGGATATCAACGCAACAAACGTCAACGTCGTCTCGTCGCAGCAGATAACCTGCAAGTTCAACCTCAATGGTGCGACAACGGGCAAATGGGACGTAGTTGTTATCAACGACGACACCAAGCAAGATGTGTTGTCGAATGGTTTCACAATCGAGTATCCAGCTCCAACGGTCGAGAGCATATCCCCCAGCAAGGGCTCAAACAGCGATCCCGTCGAAATAACGAACCTGGCCGGGAAGAACTTCAGGAACGGGGCCGCGGTGAAACTCAAGAAGAACGGTCAGGAGGATATTAACGCAACAAACGTCAACGTTGTCTCATCGCAGAAGATAACCTGCGACTTCAACCTCAAGGGACAGACCCCGGGTTCATACAACGTTGAGGTCAAGAACACCGACAACAAGAGCGGAATGAAAGAGAATGGCTTTCAGATTTACGCTTCTACCTGGTACCTGGCTGAAGGAACAACCGCATGGGGATTCGACACCTACATAACGATTGAGAACCCAAACTACGAGCCGGTCACCGCACGCGTCACTTACATGACGGACAGCGGCACAGAACCAAATAGAGATATTACAGTACCGGCAAGGAGCAAGTACACGTTGTCCCCCAGGGATGATCTTGGTGACAAGGACTTCTCCACAAAGGTTGACTGCCTCGAGGGAAAGATGATTGCCGTCGATGGGACCATGCTATGGCGTGGCCAGGGAACACCCTCCCCCGGCGGTCACTGCTCGATAGGGGTCACATCTCCGGCCGAGACATGGTACCTCCCGGAGGGCTCCTCCAGCTGGGGTTTCGAGTGCTGGCTCCTCATACAGAACCCTAATGACAGTGAGGCAACAGCACATGTGACCTACATGATAGAGGGGGCCGACCCCCAGGCCTTCGAGAAGAAGATACCGGCAAACTCCCGGAGTTCCTACAACATGGCAGACGACATAGGGAACAAGGACGCCTCAATCAAGGTAACTTCAGACCTACCGGTGATCCCCGAGAGGTCTATGTACAGGAACAACCGTAGGGAGGGCCACGATTCCATAGGGACCACCTCCCCCGCCCCCTCCTACTATCTGGCGGAAGGAACCACCGACTACGGCTTCACCACCTATGTGCTAGTGCAGAACCCCAACTCTACGCCGACAGATGTGACCGTGACCTACATGACCTCCTCGGGAGCCGTTCCTCAGGCACCCTTCAACATGCCCGCCAACTCAAGAAAGACCATAAGGGTGAACGACGTGCTCCCCGCATCCGACTTTTCAACACAGATCACGGGCTCACAACCCATCATAGCGGAGAGGGCCATGTACTGGGGTGAGAATACCGAACTGGGAGAAGCCTGCCACGACTCGATAGGAGTTGCGAGCCCCCACAGGATATTCTACCTTCCGTTTGGCCAGACGTCGGCTGGATGGGAAACCTACACGTTGGTAATGAACCCCAACGACACAGAAGTAGAGGTTGAGATAACCTACCTGACCCCCGAAGACACTGAAAACGTGGCTTTCACTGAGGCGGTTGCCGGGAACTCTCGGATTACCTACAACATGGCTGATAAATGGCCGGACTCTTCAGCGGCGATAGTCGTAGAATGCAAGACTACCGGCAAGATGATCATGGTCGAACGAGCGATGTATTACTTTAGCCGCGGGGCCGGAACCTGCACCATTGGCGGCTATTCAGACTGATTTGCTATCGTCCATAGTCTACTCTGAAGATAGTGTCGCCTATCTCGATGACGTCGCCATCCACGATCTGGCACGACGATATCTCCTGGCCGTTGACGATAGTCCCGTTGGTGCTTCCATGGTCGTTGAGGACAAACACGCCCTGGGTGTAGGCTATGCTCGCGTGGTGGGCTGACACGAGTTCGTCGTCAATCACAACGTCGTTGTCCGGAGCCCTGCCCAGCGTCGTCTGCTCCGAGGCGATAACGTACGCTCCTCCCGCGCCGGATCCTTCCTCTATACTGAGACGGATCGAAGAGGCACCGGCCCTCATTCCCCCAGGATAACCCCCAACGGCCCGTGATCCCGCCACTCCTGCCGCCGCGGCCGCCTCCAACTGATTCCCGCAGAAGGGACAGCGTACCCAGTCCGGCTCGGTCCTGCTACCGCAGGCACGGCATATACCAGGGCGGCCCGGTGCGTAGGCGGGTTGCCGCCGACCAGGGCCTGGAACACGCGGTTTGACCTGATGTTGCACCGGTAGTTGGCTCCTGAGCTGTTGGCCGCAGAAGGCGCACCTGGCCCATCCGGTACGGACATTGTTCCCGCACCCGGGGCAAGTTCCGAACACCCCGGCACCAGGCGACACCGCGCCTGCTCCTGGTGCCGGCCGCCGGGCGGAAGGGTGCTGGGGAGCCCTCGGCGGTGGCGTCCCCCTGGGGCCAATCGAGGGGGTTACCTTCGGCGGGGGTGGAATCGGACGGACACTTCTGGGTGGCTTGGAGGCTGCGCCTGCGGCCCCTGTCGCGGCGGGCCCTTTCGCATCTCTCGGTATCGGTATTGCACGGGGTGTCTTGCCGGTAGGAGACACCGGCGCTCCGGGAGGAATCGCCTCCGCACCGACCGCCGATCTCGGCACCACCGCCGTGCCCGGCCTGGCCTTCGGCTTCGGCGGAGCGGCCTTCTCCGGTATGACCCCCGTTGGCGGCAGCGGAGCGGTAACAATCGGGGCAGCGACTGGAAGCGCCCGTACTCCGGCCTCGGCAGAAAGAGCCATGTTCCTCATTATCCAGCGGTCAATCCAGCACTCCCCCCAGAAACGGTAGAAACCAATTGTCAGTATATTTAGTGCGAAGATGCCGAGCAGCATCGGGAAAAGCTCCGCCCCCCTTCCGGAGAACTGAAACTGCCTTTCATTGAGGTAGGTGTTTTCATACTCCCACCCAAGTATCCGGCAGATAGCCCAGGGGAACCATATGCCAAAGGTGAGACTTATGGGAAGAAGCGTCCATATGTGCAGCCAGAGCAGGCTCAACCCTCTTCCACTGAAACTTAAGCGGGTTCTTTCTCCCGGTGGCTTATCCAGTTCGTCTTCGAACGAAACGTGGCTAAGGGTCCAGCGCTGTATCCAGCAGAACCCCCACGGCGCGTATATGAACACGGTGACCATGGTGAGTACGAAAACCGCGAGCCATATCGGGAATAGCTCGCTGCCCTTTCCGTCGAAGTCGAGTTTTCTGTCGTCGATCCATAGGTTCTCGTAGTACCAGCGATTAAGACGGCATATTCTCCAGGGGGTCCATATGAAGAAGGTCAATACCATGAGAAGGAACGTCCAGAACCTCAACCAGAGAAGGCTGCTACCCTTTCCGGTGAACGCGAAACCAGTCCTCTTCACCCGCGGCTGCGGCTCGACGGGAGGACGCCGGGCGCTCGCCGGCGAAGCCGGTATCTTGTCGGCACCAGCAATAGCGGGTTTCCGCTTTGCTCCTTCTTCGGGCCGCGGAGGTCTTGGGGGGGCTTCCACCAGGGTGGCGCCGCACTCGGGGCAGAATGTGAGTGCGCCTCTTTCTTCGCCGCAGCGTGGACAATACAACTGGACCGCCGCCTTTCCCGAGCAACCACATTGCCGTTACGGGGCACATGCTGATTATAACGAAACCCGCAGCGCGGTTCCTCCTATCCCGACTATGTCCCCATCCCGGAGCCGGCATGCGCTTATTCGCTCACCGTTCACGAGAGTTCCGTTGCTGCTGCCCAGGTCTTCCAGCACGAACTTTCTCTGGACGAGTGAAATTCTGGCGTGATTCGATGATACCTCCGGGTCATCGACCACGATATCGTTACCCCTTCCTCTCCCGATTCGAGTACTTGTCCCTGTTATCATGTATGTACCCCCGACACCCGGCCCCTCCTCGATGGTTAGCGACATCCGCTGACCGCCGGGTTCCTCTGCCGGCACCGCGCTCGGCGCTATCCGCTGGAGTGCACCTCCCGGGTAGCCGCCAACGATCGCGGTCCCGCAGTGTGCGCACCGAACCCACCCGATACCCGTCTTTTTCCCGCAGGTTGGGCACAGGCCAGTTGCCGTCCCGCCGGCGGGAGCCGGTCTCACCTTGAGCTGATAAACTCCGAGTGCCACGGCTCCTGCTAGCAGTACCATTCCGATGGCCAAGTATATCCATGCAGCACCTTCTTGCTTCTTGGAAATCGGGGTGGCTTTCCTGGCTTCGTCTACAAGCTCTGTGAACGCATTCTTAAGGGCTTCGACATCCATAATCCCACTGGAGAGTGCCGCCCAGTCTACCGGCAGTACGGGGGGCGAGGGCCTTGCTGAGAACGAGGCGTGGAAATCCGTTGCAGCACCCGGTACTTCCACGCCGGAAACCGCGACAGACCAGGATCCGGGAATCGGGTTTGCTATTATGTAATAGACAGGGGTATCGTCAGTTGATAGATTTGCCCCTGGATAGGACTGGTCAACGGCTCTTCCGCTGGGGTCTTTCAATTCAAAGTCCAGTTTGCTCCCTGGCCAGATCAGCATACCATGGAGTTCCTGTGTGCCGGGCGGAACGTTGATGCCGCCCAGGACTGCAGTCTGTCCCTGACTTACGGAACCATCGAATGTGCCAATTGACGGGCCTACGGCGGAGAGGCGTATATCAGCGTATAGCTGGTTAAGTCTATAAGCGCTTGCGGCCGTTAAGTACTCACCTCCTGTTGTCTGTGCGATCTGTCCCAGCAAGTCCTCATCCAGATTGGATGCGTCTCCGAAGCCGACCGTGAATATCTTTATCCCGGAACTTCCGGCTATGGAGACGGGACCAATCAGTATCTCAGTGTTACTCATACCGGTGTTGCTCATGCCGTCGGAAAGGACGATCATGTATTTCTGGGTGCCGGATGCGGCAGGAGCAGATAACGCTCCAATTCCTTCTTCTATTCCTGCGCCAAGGTTCGTAGAGTCTTGAGGATAGAGGTCGTTAACGGCTTCCGAGGCAGTGGTGAGGTTGTCGGTGAGACCCAGTTCCAGGGATGAATAGTCGGAGAAGGTAACGAGAGCCACTTGGTCACTGCCGGCAGGCCTGCCCGACTTGCGGTTCTGACCGATCATTCGTAGCAACAGCTTTGCGGATTCCTTTGCCGCGTCAATCTTTACGTCGTTGTCGGCGGTGATCTCACTCATGCTTCCGGAGACATCGAAAACCATCGCGGTGCTGGTGGCAGCGCCGGGGCCTGATTTCGCCCGAAGGAATATCGGGTTCGTGTAACAGAAGCGGGTACCCCCATCGTCGGCAGAGCATTCCAAGCGGATGGAACCAATACCGCCACACTTACTTTCGAAGTCGCTCGGTACCGTTACAGTCAATGAGTCGGGGCAGCCTGTATGTATTTCTGGTTGTTCTTCCCAGGACTTGACGACCTTCAGTTCCTTTGGCTCAGGTCTTTTCTCTCCTCTTTTATCTTCTTGGAGCCGCGAGATATCAAGTTGCACAGCATCACCGTTGTTGACAAGGAGATCGTCCCCTATCTCTCTGGTCATTCCACCGGCAGACGCGTTGAAGACGACAACTGGACCCCCCCGCTCGGCCACCACAGCGCGTCCGTTCCTCAGTGCCCCCAGGATTTCCTCGTCGGATCTGCGACCCCTGTGAACCCTCACCCAGGTCTGAGTGCGCCCGACATCCTCTGGTATGTGTGCGTCTCCGCCGCCTATAAGGCGCAGCTTCCGGCCTTTTTTCAATAATTCATCGTATTTCCGGAGAAGAGTCTCATTCTGTGGGTGATGGGGGTGGTTGAGGATCTCGAAACCCGCTATCTGTCCACCACACTCCGGGTCATCAATAATCTCCCAGGGCTTGAGGCTGATCTCGACAGCACTTATAAGAACCTTCAGAAGTTGGTACGGATCGGTGATATTCGCAACGTCTATCGGCCGGTGGTCTCCGTCAATGAAAGGAAAGAAGTTCCAGGTCTTCATGTTAAGTATCTCGAATGGTCCGCCAACAGGATGGGCCATGAAACCAAAACCGTTCGCGTCCCTCACTTTCTTAAGCATATCCTTGGTATTATCCGTGGATTCCCAATAGATGGGTTCATGTTGCTCTTTCTTCCCGCTGAAATAAGTGAGGAAATGGCCGAGAGAAACGCCGGGAACGACTGACCCCATTTCTTCTCCCACGATGACCTGGGGGCTGTCACCCTGCTCCGGCTTATTCCAGTCGTTGTACTTATCAGCATTTCTCTTCCAAAGTTTCTGGCTGTTGGTCAGTGCCAGTTTTGCTGTAGCCTGCAGCAAGATATTGAGATCTGAGTTCCATAAGTCCGGGTTGAACATCTCGTCGTGGTCGGTAAAGATCAGCCAGTCAAGTCCCTCTGCACTGGCTGCTCTGATCTGTTCCTCAGCACTGGGGGCCGTATAGCCTTCGTCTTCAGATATATCAAAGTGATGCTCTATTATTCCCCAAAGCCCTGTTATGTACTTCATGTCAAAACAAGATACCTCGCAGTGCACGTGAGGATCACCCGCCGCCCAATTATCCAAGATGATATCGTTGGAGGATGCGGCGATGATGGCTCGAGATTGCGTGGCTGAATGCCAGGTGACAAGGCCGGGGAGTAGAAAAAGAAAAACGATGATGATTACGCATAACTGAGATTTTCTATACCCAACTCGCAATCCCGTATTCTTACCACGGTTTGCCCCGTTTTCACCTCCATGGTTCCAATTCCGACAGTCATCGTCCGCACCTTTCCGGCTTCTACCGGAAAACCGCCAAATTCGCCGGTATAAGGGGATAGTTGACCGCCTTTCTCGTTTCATCTTTATTTCCTCCTGCGTGGTCAGGTTGGTGCAGTCGCGAGTCAATGTATACGGATGAGTAGATAACTGGGAAGTACACTTCTGCGTGCCGCTCCACCTTGGCTATCACTTGCCGAAAGAGCCCTGTGATTTCATGCTGGAAGTTCCTGACAGTCCTGTTGTCCTTTGTCATCTCTCCCGACGCCCTCGCCCTTATTGCACCCATTTCACAAGATGTAGCCGTCGCGCCCTGGACTACCCTGTTTTCTAGTCACTATATCCCCCAATCGTATCCGTCCCCGCTCCCCGGTTGTCCCAGTACATGGCCCTCTCCACCATTATCTTCTCACCGGAGGTCTTGGAGGTTACAAGGATCGCCGCTGTTTCACCTGGGAGCCGGTCGGCCATGTTGTAGGTCCAGCGGGAGTTCGCCGGGACGGTGTCGGCGAAGGTCACGTTTCCGTATCCCGAGGCGGTCAGGTAGGAGATCTCCACCTCCACGTCGGTATCGTTGGGGTTCTGGACCAGGGTCCAGGTCTCACAGCCCCCATCGGTCCACCCGTCAGGCAGGTAGAAGGTGGTGTGGGGAGACGACATGCCTATCGAGTCGTGGCAGGCCTCACCCGCCCAGGAGTCCCAGTACATGGCCCTCTCGGCGATTATGGGGTTGGTTCCGGTGACCTGCGTTGAGAAGTCGGTGTCGGGCATGACGTCGTTCACCCTTATGGTGTGTCTTGAGTTTGCCGGCATTGTGAACGGTGCCTGGGGGACCGGTCCCGAGCCTGTCATGTAGGTGACGGTTACGTCGGTGTCGGTGTCGTTGGGGTTCTGCACCAGCACGTAGGTGGTGAAGCCCCAGCCGGTTGTACCCTCCGCCAGGTAGTAGTCTTGGGCGGGGGAGGTGGTGCCTATGGAGTCGTGCCCCTCGCTCCTGTTGTGGCGGTACATGGCCCTCTCTGGGATGACCGGCTTGTCGGCCTCCACCTTGGTGGAGAAGTCCGCGTTGGGCATGTCGTCGTTCACCCTTATGGTCCTTCGGGAGTTGGCGGGCATGTTGAACGGCTCCAGGGGAAGGGGCCCGTCCTCCTTCATGAAGGTGACTTCAACGCGGACCTCTGAGTCGTTGGGGTTCTGGACGAGTAGGAAGGTCTCGAACCCGTAGTTGGTGGATCCCTCGGGCAGGTACCAGGTCTTGGCGGGGGACGTCACCCCTATCGAGCAGTGGGCACTTTCTGAGGCCGCATCCTCCCCGAACCAGAACATGGTCCTGTCGGCGGCTATCGCCTTCCCCTCCAGGCACTCCACCTTGGTGGAGAAGTCCTTCTCTCCGAGGTCGTCAATCGGGAACAGGGTGGTCTGGCTCATGGCGGGGAGGGTTATGTCCGGTCTCTGGACCGGTCCCTGGTCGGTCATGTAGGTGACCCTGGCCGTTACGTCGCTCTCGTTAGGGTTCTCTATGGAGATGTAGGTCGAATAGCCCCAGGCGGTGGTTCCCTCGGCCAGGTACCATGTATCTGAAGTTGTAGGGGTTGGAGTTGGGGGATTTGGTGGTGGAGGTGTCGGGCTGGTGACGGTGAAGGCGTTGGACTTGGTGGAGCTCTGTCCATCCGGGTTTGTCACTTTCAGGGTGTATGCGCCTGTTGATGCGCCCGACAGGTTGAACTTGCAGGTTAGTTTCGTTGAGGAGACTACAGATACGTTGCTCGCGTTTATGTCGGCCTGCCCGCTCTTCTGCAGCTTAACCGTCGCTTCACTTGCGAAGTTAGTTCCAGCAAGGTTTGTTAACGAGACGGTGCCGGTGTTGCCGGCACCGTCGGGCGTGATTGAAGTTACGGTGGGCGCCGGGTTTGACACCCTCTGTGCGTAGATGTCCCAGTCGGCTCCCGAGCGATAGTCCTGCCAGGTGATTATTGCGCCGCCTGAGCCGTCGGATATCAGTTCTGGATACTTCTGATCGTTCGCACTGTTACACACTGGAACCCCGTTAGCGGTCCAACGGATGATACCCGATGAATCAACCCTCTGGGCGTAGATGTCGTAGTTCCAATTGGAGCGATAATCCTGCCATGTGATTATGGCGCCACCCGAGCCATCCGTGGTGATTCGGGGCTCCTCCTGGTTATAGGACTCGGAACAGATGCAGACACCATTGTAGTCCCACAGCGTTGAGCCGTCCGAGTCGACTCTCTGTGCGTAAATGTCTATATCCGACGCTCCCTGGTAGTAGTCCTGCCACGTGATTATGGCTCCCCCCGCGCCGTCGGAGGTGATCTCGGGGCTGGTCTGGTTCTCCGTCCTGGAGCATACGCTGACACCATTGTAGTTCCAAAGGATTAAGCCGCTTGAATTGACTCTCTGGGCATAGATGTCGTAGTCCGAGCTCCCGAACCGGGCGTCCCGCCAGGTTATTATGGCGCCACCCGAGCCATCGGAGGTGATCTTTGGGTTGCACTGATCACTTACCTCGGTACAGATTTCTACACCGTTTGCAGTCCAGTGGACATTGCCCGCCGAATTCACTTTCTGCGCGTATATATCGTAGTTTCCAGAGCGGCTGTCCTGCCAGGTGATAACAGCTCCTCCGTTACCATCGGGTATGATTCGGGGGTCCAGAGCATTTGGCATGTTGCAGATTAGGACACCGTTAGCGGCCCACCGGGTGGTTCCAGATGAATCCACCCTCTGGGCGTAGATGTCGTAGTTACCAGAGCGTAAGTCCTCCCAGGTAATAATTGCACCGCCCGAGCCGTCGGGGGTGATCTGTGGTTTAGTCTGGGAGCTCGTTGCGGTGCATATCGCAACCCCGTCATATGTCCACTGGATGTTGCCGCTTGAATTGACTCTCTGGGCATAGATGTCGTAGCTACCGGAGCGGTAGTCTTTCCAGGTTATAATTGCACCGCCCGAGCCGTCGGAGGTGATCTCGGGATCTAACTGGTTCTCCAGTTCCCAGCATACTTTAATACCGTTGTCGTACCACTGCGCGGTTCCGCTTGAATTGACCTTCTGGGCCCAGATGTCCACGTCCGATGAGCCGTAATAGTAGTCTTCCCAGGTAATAATAGCGCCGCCTGAACCGTCGGAGATGATCCGGGGGTCAAGTTGATCATTTACCTCGGTACTGATGGCTATTCCTCCCGCGGTCCACCTGACGCCGGCGAGGCAAACCGATGCGGCAATCAGCAGACATAGAGCCGCGGCGGTGAGTGCGAACAGTAGGATTAGAGAACTTCTACCGCAGGTGGCTTCACACTTTCTTCTTCCCCACACGATGTCCTCCTTCACCGGTCTAATCCGGGAGATGACAGGTCTTGCCATGACCCCCGCGTTCTTCCATCAATCCCCGAACCCTCCAATCGTATACGTCCCCGATCCCATGTCGTCCCAACCTGCCTACAGGTCCTCCCTGTAAGGGACATCCGATATGGGAATCATCGGTGAACCTGGCCTTCGCCATCACAATTCGAGCACGTTACGCCAATCAATGCGAGAGCAGTCATGGTTATCGGAAGCAGGATTATTGTGGCTTTCTTGCCGCACACCATAGCTGGAACCGCCTTTCCCTGATATCTAAGCCCAGTTTATTTTAACCCCATTATCCCGACAGCGTCAAAGTGCCGGGAGTCGCCGATTTCTTCCCCGGTCCATGTACACAGATCCCCTCTTCGGGAACTGCCATGTGTCGCGCCTGGTAGACCACGTCTTTAGGGAAAGTTCTCAGCCTACCCGAGTTTTCAACCCCCAGTGGAGGGAGACTGAGAGCGGCTCAAGGGGAATGGTGCGCTACAGACGCATACCCCTGATATAATCAGACTTGTCGCCTTTCGAGTGGAGGATTTGTGGTGTTCCTTAACCTTTCGCGGGAGTTATTCGGGATCAGCCCCTCGGACGGGGCCACCCGCCAGGAGTCCAGTTACGG
>Ga0180014_1000293_pt1 | contig 14873 bp, 12 predicted proteins | sample KR13_S1_MetaG_FD_116507 | JGI IMG/M metagenome (GOLD analysis project Ga0180014, IMG submission 116507) | Groundwater microbial communities from the Olkiluoto Island deep subsurface site, Finland - KR13_S1_MetaG | ecosystem: Environmental > Aquatic > Deep subsurface > Groundwater | place... | reverse complement strand
TTGACATAAGCTGTTCTTCTACAGGGGACATTTTGTTACTCCTTAATTTTGTGGTGAAATTTAGAGTATAATTTGTCCCCTGTTTTAGTCAACTACCCATACATTTTGAAAGAGAACCAAAAAGATTATCAGGTAAATAAATGGAATCAATAATTTCATTCCTATTTCCAGAATTGGGCATTGGGGGCTGTACTTGAAACTATGTAAATATCGTGATAAAAAAAATGGCCGCGGGGGCCTGAATTATCAGGCGATTTCCAAGCTACCTTTGCGGCTATAAAGATGAACGCGCTTGGTTCGCTGTAGCACTATGAGTCCGAACGCGGCAACCTGGTGCGGCTGATGCGGGTCAAGGAGATCATCCGCAGCCACTTAACTTCAACCGAACAGCTCTACTTGTTCCAGCGGTCCAGTTCCAGGCGGTATTTCTGCTGGATAGCGCGCATCTGGCCCGGGTAGACACCGGCCCGGTGCGCTTTCTCCCACGCCGCTTCCATGCCGGCATCGATCTCGGCCGCCAGGGCTTCCATGTCCTGAATCATCATCCGGCATTCGGGAGTATCGGCGGCGTTGATGGTGGTATAAATGCCGAACCATTGACGGCCAAAAGCATTGCCGGACGTCACGACGATCGTCCCCTGGCAGAAGTCGCTGTATTTTTGCCACAGGGTATCGATCTCATCGGCCTTGTAAGCCATTTCGCGTGCCTCCCCCGGTCATATTCATGAACGCCCGCTTGGCGCGTCCGGGCGTAGCCTGGCGCATCGTCACTATCTTCCCGGGCCGTCTCACCCAGCACCGCGGCTGGTATTTCCGCACTGGCCGGGCTTTCATTCTTACCGGGAGCGCTTTCAATGGTCTCGTCATCACCGGATACGACATTGACAGGCGGCGGCAAGGTGGACGGGGCCTCCACGTTGGTATCGACTACCCGCCGCGCGGCCGCGGCCTCGATTTCGCGCTTCCTTTCATCCAGGTAAGCGGCGGCATCGCGGGCAACGATTTTAATGTCATAATCCCCTTTGAAACGGTGAAAGATCAGGTCATTGAAGCCGCTGGCAGCCGAAAAATAACTGATCGATTTTCCTTCCCGGAAAGTCTTAACCAGACCGACATCTTCGGTACTGCCGCTGATCTGGACAACTTTACCCACATAAATCCCTTGGCTGGTTCCGGAACGGAAATACAGGACCGACAAAACCGCCGCTCCGGCAATCAAGATCAGCGCTATGACGAAAAATATTTTTTTGCGGTGGACAAAGTAGCTTTCTTTGTAGGGCCTGATCTCGGCCATGATTCACCTCCGGATGGGAACATTGTAGGAAAACCGCCAGCCCAAAGTCAATCGGCCTCTCTTTCCGTCGCCGCCCGCAACACCTTGTTTACGGCGCGGACCGTTTGGGCGGTTTCCTTCTGGAATTCCCGCACCATGGCGACATTGACGGCCCCGGCCCTGCTGATCCCGGCTAGGTTTTGCAGGGTGATGCCGCCGATGGCCACGAACGGAATGGTGATTGCGGCAGCGACTTGGCAAAGAGTCTCCAGGCCGATGGGCGGATAGTTTTCCTTGGTCGGGGTGGCGAAGACCGGGCCGATGCCGATGTAATGCGCTCCCTGGCCCTGGGCTTCCACGGCCTGGTCCAGGGAGTGGGTGGACCTACCGATCAGGAAACCGGCCGGAACGATCTTCCTAGCCTCGGTGATGCCTAGGTCATCCTGGCCCAAGTGTACGCCGTCGGCCGCGGAGAGCAGGGCGGTATCGATGTGATCGTTGACGATGAACAGGGCGCCATGCTGACGGGTGACCCGGCGGATGGCGCGGGCGATTTCCAAGCGCCGCGGCGGCGGGGCGGTTTTGTCACGGTATTGGATGACGCGCGCGCCCCCTGAGCAGGCCTGTTCAGCGATCTGCAGATGGTCCTGACTGGTGATGACGTATGCTCCCCAGGGAAGCTGTAGATCCACGGCTGGCAACCCGGAAGCGACGGCCATGGCCGGAACCGGATTTTCATAAACCGGCAATTGGCATGACGGACAATAGCCGCGATCCGTGTTTTCCAAGCGACGCTTTTCCAATCGCTGGCCGCAGCGCGGGCAATGATTATTGGTCATCAGCGAAGTTTCTTGAGCAGCTCCCCAGCCGCTTTCTCTCCGGACAGGAGCATGCCGCCGAAAACCGGACCCATGCGCGGCGCGCCCATGGCCGCGTTGGCGGCCATGCCGGCCACGAATAGGCCGGGGAAGATCTCCCCGGTGTTGACGATGGTTAGTTCTTCGCCCCTATCGGCCCACATCGACATTTCGCCCATCACCTGGCCGCTGGCCGTGTTGAGCTTGGCGTCCATCTTGCGGCTGACGATCGAGCAGACCTCGGCCGGATGGCCGCTGCCGTCGACGGTGTACCTGGCGCGGATGGTCAGCGGATCGACATGCAGGCCGGCGTGCTCGACCGGGGCCCATTGCAGCACCAGGCCGTTCACCCGCTTCTGCCCCTGGTGCTCGCGAAACATGACGTCGACGACGCGCACCAGGTTGAAGATTGGCGTTCCCGCCCGCACGCAAGCCGAAATCAAAGTAGACACGCATTCCACGCTGTCGGCCGTGAAATAGCCTTTTTCGTAGGCTTTAGTGCGGACATTCATTTTCTGCAGCAGGGGCAGGGCCGTTTCCTGGATGACGATCTCGTTGAACATCATGCCGCCGCCCCACATGCCGCCCCCTGGGGCCAGCTTGGATTCGAAGAGGGCGGTCTTAATGCCGGCGCGACCGAGCAGAGTGCCGCAGACCAGGTTGGCCGGGCCGGCCCCGACCAGGGCCACGTCGACTTCCAAACAGGAGAGAAGCTTCTTGAAATAATTATCAATGATGGCTCGCGAGATCTTTACATCGTCAAGTTGCATGGGGCTCCTTTTTCCGAATGCTAAGTTTAAGCCAAAAGCCCGCAAAAAACAAGCCTGAATTCCGGAGAGAAAAACGCGGCCCATCGGCAGCGGATGGACTTTGATCCACGGCTGTAATAAAATAGATCATGCGCATATCAGCCAAGGATATCGACCAAAATCTCGAGCTTGTTCGCCGCCAGTCCCCCCTGGTGCACAACATCACCAATTACGTGGTCATGAACCTGACCGCCAACGCCCTGCTGGCCGTCGGCGCCTCGCCGGTGATGGCCCATGCCCGGGAAGAGGTCGAGGATATGGTCAATATTGCCTCGGCCCTGGTCATCAATATCGGTACCCTGAGCGCACCCTGGATCGCATCCATGAAAAAAGCGGCCCGCAAGGCCCAAAAAAAAGGCATTCCCATCATTTACGACCCCGTGGGCGCCGGCGCCACCCCATTCCGTACGCGAACGATCCGCACTTTGATCCAAACCGTGCCGCCGGCCATTGTGCGCGGCAATGCCTCGGAGATCATCGCCATCGCCGATGACGCTTGCAAAACCAAGGGCGTGGACAGCGCCGCAGCCGCGGATAATGCCCTGGACAGCGCCCGCTGGCTGAGTGAAAAATATGGCTGCGTGGTTTGCGTCAGCGGCGCAACCGATTATATCATCGACAAAAATGGCATGGTCATGATCAAAAACGGTCACGCGCTGATGCCAAAGGTCACCGGCCTGGGCTGCACGGCCACGGCTCTGTGCGGGGCTTTCGCCGCGGTCAACCCCAATTATTTTGCTACGACCACAGCCGCCATGGCCGTGATGGGCATCGCCGGGGAGATCGCCGCGGAAAAGGCCAAAGGCCCGGCCAGCATGCAGGTGGAATTTTTGGACGCGCTGTTCAACATGAAAGGTGAAGAGATCAAAAAACGTTTGAAGATTTCCTGAACACGATGGATTTTCGTAGGGGCGACCCGTCGGGTCGCCCCTACGTCGTATTAATAATTTACTGGGTTGTCCTGGTCTTCAGACCAATTTTTAGGATTGTCCAGAATGTATTTTTGAATTTTCTCCGATTCGGATCGATCGCGGATAATATGTTCGTAATAATTGCGTTGCCAATGGAAACCCAAACATTCCGTTTCACGAATCTTCTTTGTCGAGATGGATTTGAATTGGCCGATGATCGCCCCGATTGTCTCCGGTTTCAAGGTAGGGGCATTCTGCTGAAACGCCCCGCCTTGGATTATCCGTTTGATTTCCAGAGAATTTCCTGGCAGTATGTAGGGGCGTTCCGGCGGAACGCCCTGTATTATTTGGTTCGATTCTAAGGTCAATCTTCCAGGGCGACCCAGCGGGTCGCCCCTACACGGATAAATGGTTATGATGCCGTGCAAATGATTGGGCATGATGACAAATGGGCCCAATTCAATATCGGGACGGACCTTTGGTGTATTCAGCCATTCCAGATTGGCGATTTCGCCAATTGCGGACAATATCATTCTCCCTTCATGGATCTCACCCAATAAACATTCACGGTTCATGGTGCATATCGTTATAAAATAATTCCCCGCATCGGCATAATCGTATCCTTTGAGACGGATCGACCGCCGTGAAGGCCTGTTGAAATCAAATCCCATTCCTGAACCTTATCACGCGAGCAAATATAATCAAATCGGACACATGTCTTTTTAATTGATTTATTCGTAGGGGCGATCCGCTGGATCGCCCTGATTTGGACATGATTGGTCCAGGGCGACCCGTCGGGTCGCCCCAACGGAATCAAATCAATATCAAACCATTAATAAAATATTTTTTGATTAAATAAAAAAAGAATTCACGGCAGCGACCCTAGCCGCGGTATCGACCTGGAATTCGCGCACCATGGCCACGTTCCTGACCCCGACTGCCTTCACTGCGGCCATGTTGTCCAGGTTGATGCCGCCGATGGCAACCAGGGGGACGGAGATTTCCGCTGCCGCCAAGCGCAGCAATTCCAGTCCGACCACGGAATATTCCGTTTTGACCGGCGTGGCGAATACGGCCCCGATACCCAAATAATCGGCGCCCTGGCGTTCGGCGGCGCGGGCCTGCTCCAGGGAAGAACAGGAAACACCGATGATCATCCCGGCAGAAATCAGGGAGCGGGCATCAATGATCGAAACATCTTCCTGTCCCAGATGCACGCCGTCGGCCTCACTGAGCATGGCGATATCGATCTGGTCGTTGACGATGAACAGTGTCCCGTGCTCCCGGGTTACCTGACGGATCTGGCGGGCCACTTCCAGTCTCCGGGCCGGGCCGGCATCCTTGTCGCGGTACTGGATGACGCGGGCACCGCCCCGGCAGGCCTCCCGGGCCACCAGCAGGTGGTCGTTGCTGGTGATGACATAGGCTCCCCAGGGCGCGGCTTTTATTTGCTGCCGCAACCTTATCGACCTGCCGGCCCGTTCGATGATGCGGGCATGGCTGGCAAAAGCGATTTCAGGAAGCTGTGACAGCGAAAAATAAGCTGCGGCCAGGGCATCGTCACCGGCCTTGAGTTCACCCCCCACAGTGCCGACGCGGTAACCGATGACCAGCACCTCCGGGACCAACGGGTTCGGGCTCATTTCCATGGCAACCAGCCCTTCCACCCGGCCGGAGATCCCGGTCTCCTCATGGAGTTCGCGCAGGGCGCATTCTTCAGGAGTCTCACCTGTTTCCTGGAACCCTCCGGGCAGGCACCATTTGCCTTTGCCTGGTTCCTGGCCGCGCTGCACCAGCAGCACATCCCCCAAATCGTTGAAAACCGCCACGGCCGTGGCCGGCACCGGGTTTTCATAGACCGGGGCCTGGCAGTTCGCGCAAAAATCACGCTCCCTGTTCTCCATGCTCCGCTTTTCCAGTTTATTCCCGCAGCGCGGGCAGAACACTTTGGTCATTGATCCTATCCTCACTGATCCTGTAATATTCGGTTCGCGCCCGATTACTTATTAAAATCCAGTGTAAGCCAAATTCGCCGCAAAAACAACCGGGCCGTGAAATTGCGGCGCGAGCCGTTTCCGTAAATTGCAGCCAAGACCGTAAGTCAGGCAGCGTTCGAAAAAATTGCTGTTTCCATTCTTTCCTGATAAAATCCAACCTCATGATCAAACGGCAAGGAAAACACGGCCATTGAACCAAAATAAAGAAAATATAATTTCCGAAACCGCTGATTTCAACAAAGAAATGAATGCGCATGGTTCGCCAGAGGATCCAGAGCTGCAGGTACGTTACCTGAACCTCTCGCAGGTGGAGCCCGGGCTGATCGTCAACGATCGCTACCGGGTGGAAGGATTGATCGGCAAGGGCGGATTCGGCATGGTTTTCGCCGGGTTCGACCTGACACTGAAAACCCCGGTGGCCTTGAAATTTTTTAATCCTTCTTCGCTCCATGATAAAAAAAAATTTCTGCGCGTGCAGCGGGAGATCAACCTTTCCCGCAAGATCAGCGACCCGCGCATCATCAGGATCTTTTCCCTGGAGAACTGGTCGGGGATCTGGTTCATGGTCATGGAATGGATCCAAAGCCCAACCATGAAGGATATGCTGAAAGCCAAAGGGCGTTTTCCCTGGGCGGAGTTTCAACCCATATTTTTTGAGATTCTCCAGGGGGTGGAGACACTGCATGCCCAGGGCATCATCCACCGCGACCTGAAACCGTCCAACATCACGGTGGACAGGGATGGGAAGATCAAGATCCTCGACTTCGGCCTGGCCAAGGAGATCGGCGACCTGGAAAAAACCTCCTCGGTCGGCGAGATTGTCGGATCGCCTTTTTATCTTTCTCCCGAGCAGATTCAGAACCGGGAGCTGGGAGTGGAATCCGACATCTACCAGCTGGGCATCCTCCTCTATCAGGCCCTGACCGGAGCGTACCCCTTTCCGGACACCAGCACCATGGGCTTGGTCCTCATGCACCTGAACCAAAAACCCGGGCGCATTCAGGACCAGGGGATCCAAGTCCCCCGGGTAGTGGAGTTCGTAGTGGCCAAGGCGCTGGCCAAGAGAAAGCAGGATCGCTTCCGCAGCGCGGCCGAAATGGCGGAGCGCCTGCACAAAGGCAGCGTGCCGCTGCTGCATTCCCTGGCACGCCGCTTTCCCAGGGTTTTGCGCCGCGCGGCGGCCCTGGCCGCGATACTGCTCATCACCTATGCGGCCTATATCCAGACCCTGGGGTCCCGGGCAGTGCATTCCCTGGAAACCGGCAAAACCGTGGTCGAAGTAAAAAACCGCTTTAGCCGGACTGTCTGGCGCAGGGATTTCACCCCCTTTGCCGTCCACCTGGCTTACATCATTCCCGGCATGGGAATGGACAACCGGCAGGTCTTGCAGAACCCGATCCAACACGTTAAAGATTCCTTTCTGAACAACCTGCAAAACCAGCCATCTCCCCTTGCCGTGGCTTCCTTTCCCATCCCGGCAAAGGGATCTTCGTCGGGGATTGTTCGGTCAATTCTGACCGCATCGACAACCAGCTGGCCATCCTGGACCGCAGGGGAAAGCTGCTCGGCCAGGAATCCTATGGCAAAACATTCAATCTGACAGCCTACGATTTCGCCCCGGTGTTCACCATGTCCGCTTTCAAGGAGCTGGAAAACGGCAAAGCCGGGAAAAGCCTGGCCATGTTCCAATTCCAGAATTTCCAGGGCATGTATCCATCTGCCCTCGTTTTGAACAAAGGCAGAACATTTTCAGTGCTATCCAGTCCCGGTTCGATCGAAGAAACCCGAATCCTGAAAAACAATGCCAGAGAAGTATCCCTGCTGGTCCTGGGCAACAACAACCTGGTCTCGCACCTGGCCTACCTGACCGAATGGAACATCTCCCCGACCGCAGGGCGTAATTGGGAGATCATCCCGAGTTACAACCAGGAACCCAAAGATGTGCCGGCCGACTTCCTGGCCTTTGTCCCCCCCAACACCAGGATCATTGAAAACCACTGGCTCAGCCGGGGCCGGGTGGTCCTGTTCGACAAACAGGAACGCGAGGCCATCACGGTGCATCGCAACGGCAAACTGGAAGTGGACCGCAAGGGAAAGAACCTGATTTACCGAGACCGGCCGGAAATCCTGGCCCAAGCCAACGGCTTGATCAATGAAAGCATCCAACAGAAAACCATGCACCGCAATCCCGAAAAAGCGCTGGAATTGATCGGCAAAGCCGTTGAGCTGCCGGTGCAGAACCCCTACCTGCGATCGGCGCTCCTCTACCTGAAAGGGGACTGCGAAACCGGATTGGGCCGGTACGAGGCCGGGAAAAAGAGCCTGGAAGAAGCATTGCAATATTTCCCGCGCAACAATGACGCGATGCAAAGGCTCCTGGAGATCATTTTTTTCGAACAAGGACCGCTGCCGGCCATCGAAACCATGGAGCGATCCTATTCGCAAAGCCGGAATTTTTTCGGCCTGGCCAACGTGGGCATGCGCCTTTTCCTGGGCCACCTCCATCTGGCCGCTGGACAGATGGAGAAAGCGAGAGAGTACTTCGAGAAGATCTACCAGGAGAATTATCCTTATGCCAGGAACCCCCTCTCCGGGATCCTGGAGATGTTCAAGGGAAACTACGCGCAGGCCTACCGCTATCTTCACCAGGGGGAGGCCCAGCCTCCCGCTTTTTTCATTGTCAGGGAATACAGGCTGCTCCTGGCCCGCAGCATGATCCTGGCTCGAACGGATCTGGGCCGCGCCCGCTGGATCCTGGAGGACCTAGCCAAGTACTCTTTGCGCCAGGGCCACATGACCGAGGTCTCCCTGTGCTTCCTCCTTGCCCGCGAGGGAAAACTGGCGGAAGCACGAGAGAGGATCGGCCCCGCTTTTGAGAAACTAAAAAAAATGGCCGCGGGTGATTTCGAAACCCGGATCTGGTTCTGGTACGACGCGTTCATTTACGCCAGGACCATGGAACTTCTGGGCAATCCCCGCGAGGCCCGCAAAGGCTACCGGGCTTGCCTGGATGCCAACCCCCATACCGCCCTGGCCGCAGAAGCAAGGAAAATCCTGGCCGGCCGTTAAAAAGCCCCCCTGTCCTGGCACCGCCGCTTTCTGTTATAATGGCAGCCGATGGCTGAGAAAACAATCACGGAAATCGCCCGCCTCTGCGCCGACTGCGGCACCTGCCAATCGGCCTGCCCGGTCTATGGGGCCGAACTCAGCGAGCCCAATTCGCCACGCGGCAAGGTCAACCTGATCAAGGCAGTGGACGACGGCCGCCTTAAAACAAACGCCAACAACCGCGCCCTGCTCTATCAATGCCTGGTCTGCGGCAGCTGCGATCAGGCCTGCCCCAACGGCGTCGAATTTACATCCATGATGATCAACTATAGAAACCGTATCTCGAGCGGCCGGAGCATCCCCTGGCTGAAAAAATTACTTCTCTTTTTCTACCAGGGATTCATCCTGCGCAAGGTCCTCTGGCTGCCCCGGCTCCTGGCGCGCACTCCGCTCAAAAAGAAATTATTCCTGCCCTCCTTTCAGAACACGGATCTGAAAAAGATCCGCGGCCACGACCGCAGCAAATCGTACGACGTCCTGCTCTTCCCCGGCTGCGTACTGACCTATTTTTACCCGGAAAAAATTGCCGGCATCAAGGCCTTGCTCGAAAAACAGGGACTGTCCATATTGCTTCCCCCCGGCCTGCATTGCTGCGGTTTTCCCTATCTTTCGCAGGGTTGGGGGAAAAAGTTCGCAGCTCTAAAAAAAAAGAACCAGGCGGTTTTCAGCAGCTTTCGCTTTCAGTATATTGTCGTCCCCTGCTCGACCGGAGTGCTGGCTTTTAAAAAATATTACGACCTGCCGGGAATCGAAATTTTTGAATTGAGCGAATTTCTTTTTAAATTCCGCCCCGGCGCCGCCATCGACCCGAATTTCGCCAAGCCGTTCCCGGGGCCCTTCACCTACCACGACCCCTGCCACAACCTCAAATCACTGAAACTGCAGAGGGAGGCACGCCATTTTCTCGAGCAATTCGGCGACCGCTACCGGGATGATGCCTCGGCGCTGTGCTGCGGCTTCGGCGGTATTTTCAAGGTCGGTTTCCCGGCCACTTCGGCCCGCATCCTGGCAAAAAAAACCGCCAAGCTTGCCGAGACCGGTGCAGGCGCCGTGGTCACGTCCTGCCCCGGCTGCTACATGCAGCTAAAAGAGAGCCTCGATTTGCCCGTGTATTTCTTCAGTGACATATTTATGAAAAACGAGATCAGTGATTAGTGAATAGTAAATAGTGATTGGTCAAGAAAATAGCATTAAACGTCAGCCATATCCCCCCGGCTGCGCCACCCCCCCTTACCCAAGGAGGGATGGAGGGGGGATCCGGAGTTTTTGTCACAATCAATCCAGGCGCCGGATCTTTTCCTGGCCGCGCAGGCGCGACAGGAGCCGGGCCACCGTCAACTTTTCCACGGGATGGACCAGCTTGGGCGCGATCTCGAACAGCGGCACCAGGACGAAGCCACGTCCGGCCAGGCGCGGATGAGGCACGGTCAGCTCCGGCGTCTCCAGGACCAGGTCCCCGGCCAGCAGGATATCGATGTCGATCGGCCGGCTTTGGTAATGAGAATTTGCCAGATCACGACCCTGGGACGCTTCATGTTCCTTGCATGCCGCCAGAAGATCAGGCGGGCTCAGCCGGGACTCCAGGGCCAGCGACAGGTTGTAAAACAATGCAGCCCCGGGCATGCCCAGCGCCGTTGTTTCATAGAGAGCCGACCTTCTCAGCACCCGGCCGCAGCTTTGTAGAAAAATCACGGCTTTTTCAATGTTATCGCGGCGGTCGCCCTGGTTCGACCCCAACCCCAAATGGTACAGGATCGTTCCGCGCCGCGGTTGGACCGCTCCGCGCCGGTAACCGTAAGGCAAGCAGCTGGACCTTGTTTTTCTTTCAGCCATGTTTTCTCGTCGCTGTACATCATAGGCAAAGCACCGTCAAAAAACAAGACGCGGCCAAGGACGGAGGGCATGGTTGAACAAAAACAGCCGCCGCACGTATACACATTATTCGGAATAAAATTGAAAACCATAGCCGTATCAACCCAGTGCCGCAGGTTTTCCTATCCAACCCATCAATATAAAATAAATTCCAAACCCATTCAAATCAAAGGAGGCAAGATGAAAAAACAAATTATCCTCTGCGCAACCATTCTATTGGCGGCTGCGCTGCTGGCGGCGGCCGCTCCCGCCAAGAAGGAAACGGACAAGAATGCCGATCCGTTCTCCGGGTTGAAATTCCGTTCCATCGGCCCGGCCTACACTTCGGGGCGCATCGCCGATTTCGCCGTCAACCCCGCCAACCCCAAGCAATACTTCGTGGCCGTGGCCAGCGGCCACATCTGGAAAACCGACAATGCCGGCATCACCTGGAATCCGGTTTTCGACAATTACGGCGCCTACGCCTTGGGCTGCCTGGCCATGGACCCCACCAACCCCAACGTGGTCTGGGCCGGCATGGGCGAAAACAACCACCAACGCGCCCTGGGATACGGCGACGGCGTTTACAAAACAGTGGACGGCGGCAAGAGCTGGAAGAACATGGGCCTGAAGGATTCTCGCCAGATCGGTATGATCCTGATCAACCCCAAAAACCCTGATACCGTCTATGTCGCTGCTGAAGGGTCAGCCTGGGGCCCGGGCGGCGACCGCGGTCTGTACAAGACCGTTGACGGCGGCCTGAACTGGAAAAAAGTGCTGAACATCAGCGAGAACACCGGCATCAATTGCCTGGTCATGGATCCGCGCGATCCCGACCTTATTATTGCCTCATCGGAACAGCGCCGGCGCCACGTCTTCACCAAGATCGGCGGCGGTCCGGAATCGGCCATTCACAAAACGGTCGACGGCGGAGCCACCTGGCACAAGGTCACATCTGGACTGCCTGCGGTCGATATGGGCGGCATCGGCCTGGCCATTTCGCCGGTTAATCCCGATGTGGTCTACGCCATCATCGAAGCGGCCGGGGATGAGGGTGGTTTTTTCCGTTCCAATGACCGCGGCGAATCGTGGAGCAAGATGGGCCCGCATACCGCCCAGGGGCAATATTACAATGAGATATACTGCGACCCCGGCGATGTGAACAAGGTCTATTCGGTGGAGACCGTTTCCCAGGTGACGAGCGATGGCGGCAAGACCTGGACGCGCCTGGGCTTAAAACGCCGGCACGTGGATGACCACGCCCTGTGGATCGATCCCCGCGATACCGCCCATTTTATGATCGGCGGCGACGGCGGCATATATGAAACTTATGACAATGGCGAAAACTGGCTGTTCAAAAGCAATCTGCCGGTGACCCAATTCTACCGCGTGGCCGTGGACGAATCTCTGCCTTTCTATTATATTTACGGCGGCACCCAGGACAACAACAGCATGGGCGGCCCCTCGCGCAACAGCAGTTCCGATGGCGTCACTTCCGATGAGTGGTTCGTCACCTGCGGCGGCGACGGCTTTTTTTCACAGATCGACCCTCAGGATCCCAACATTGTTTACGCCGAGTGGCAGTACGGCAACATCGTCCGCTACGACCGCAAAAGCGGCGAAAATTTTGTCATCAAACCCCAGCCTGGCCAGGACGAAAAAACCTACCGCTGGAACTGGAACACGCCGCTGCTGCTCAGCCCCCACGCCAATACCCGCCTTTACTGCGCTGCCAACAAGGTTTTTCGCAGCGACGACCGCGGCGATTCCTGGCAGGTGATCAGCGATGACCTGACTGCCCAGATCGACCGCAATACCTGGCCGGTAATGGGCAAATACTGGAGCGCCGATGCTGTTGCCAAGGACGTATCCACTTCGCTCTATGGCACCATTGTTTCCCTGGATGAATCCCCGCTTAAAGAAAACCTGATTTACGCCGGAAGCGACGACGGCCTGATCCAGGTGAGCGAAAATGCCGGCAAGCAGTGGCGCAAAACCGACAAGTTCCCCGGCGTCCCCGCCAACACCTATGTCAGCGACATTCTCTCTTCCCGCTTCGACGAGAACATCGTCTACGCCTGCTTCGACAACATCCTGCGTGACGATTTCAAACCGTATCTCCTAAAAAGTGTTGACAAGGGGAGAACCTGGACATCGATCGCCGCCAACCTGCCGGCCAACGGCACCGTGCATACCATCGCCCAGGACCATGTCAACCCCGAACTGTTGTTCGCCGGCACCGAATTCGCTGTGTTCTTTACTGCCAACGGCGGCAAGGAATGGACCCAGCTGAAGGCCGGCATACCGACAGTAGCCGTCAAGGACATCGCCATCCAGCGCCGCGAAAACGACTTGGTGCTGGCCACCTTCGGCCGCGGTTTCTACGTCCTGGACGATTACACCCCGCTGCGCTTTTTCCAAAGCGAAATTCAGAAAAAAGAGCTGCATCTGTTCCCGGTCAAGGACACCCTGATGTACGTTCAGACCTCGATGAAGTACGGCCAGGGCGCCACCTATTTCACCGCCCCCAATCCCGACTATGGCGCCACTTTCACTTATTATCTGCAGGAAGCTTACCAGACCAAAAAACAGATGCGGCAGAAAAAAGACAAAGAATTGTTCGAAAAAAGCAAGCCCATACCCAATCCCAGCTGGGAGGAGCTCCGCCTGGAAGATATGGAGACCGCACCCTACCTGTTGTTCACCATCAGCGATGCCCAAGGAAACGTCGTTCGTGAACTGCGCGCCAAACCTGACAAGGGCATCAACCGCCTGGCCTGGGACCTGAGCTATCCCTCGCCGTTCCCAACCAAGTTCGAAAGCAAATTCAATCCCCTGGCCAAGGATGATAGCGGCCTGATGGTCATGCCCGGCAAGTACAAAGTGACCGCAGCCAAAGTGATCGACAATGTGGTCACGCCGCTGGGTGAAAGCCAGGAATTTGCGGCAATAATTCTGGCCAATGCGACCCTGGCAGCCCCGGACCGGCCAGCCCTGGTGCGCTTCCAGGGCCAGGTAGCCGAACTGACCCGGGTGCTGCAGGGGGCCGTGGAGCTGGCCGGGGAATTGAACGGAAAATTGGCGCGCATCAAGCAGACCCTGATGACCCTGCCCAAGGGCGCAGCCTCACTGCTGGGCCAGGCGTCGGCCGCTGAAAAGAGACTGGACGAGATCGTATACGCCATCCGCGGCCTGGAAGCCAAGGCCAGCGATGAGGAGATCCCGCCCACCCACGTGCCTCTCTGGTCGCGCCTCTCAACCATCATCTACAATCAGTACGCCACCACGGCCGATCCCGGTAAAAGCCAGATGAACGGCATCGAGATCGTCAAGGATGAGCTCGTCCCGCTGCTGCGCAAGCTCAAAAGCATCGCCCAAGAAGATTTCCCCAAGCTGGAAAAGGAACTGGACGCCGCCCGCGCTCCCTGGACGCCGGGCCGGCTACTGGAGTTGCAGGATTGATCAAAGTGCTTGGCAACAGGGACGGGGCATAAAAAACCCGTCCCTGTTTTTTTTCTATCTTCCCTCCAATTTGATGAAGCGGACGACATCTACCGGCTTTTCCAGTCTGGTGCCTGAACCTGGAGAGTGTGCACGCGGGCAGAGGAGTTGGCTTAAAAAAACTACTCAATCTCGAAGAGCCGATGGTTGGCCAGGATGTTGTCCCCCTCCTGCACGCCCAGGGACTTGATGATTCCGGACCTGGGGGCGCGGATCTCGTTCTCCATCTTCATGGCCTCGTGGATGAACACGATGTCGTTCTCCTCGACCCGGTCCTGGACGCGAAAAAATATCTTCTTGTTGTAGCCGGGAATGAAGCTTTTGACCACGCCGGACTTGGAGGCACTGACCGGTTTTTCCTTATAGTAGAACAGGCTGTCGATCTTCAGCAGCGAGGCCGAGTAGAATTCCTTGTCGACATAGATGCCCTGGGCTTCCGCTAAGCTAGCCCAACTTCCGCAGTGTGATGACGAAGAACCGCGTGGGTGCTGCAATTGATTATTCATTTAGTCACTATTTTCAGCATGGGTTTGCCATTTTTTGACCGGCTTCATCGGCTCGTGGGG
>Ga0180014_1000292_pt1 | contig 14877 bp, 9 predicted proteins | sample KR13_S1_MetaG_FD_116507 | JGI IMG/M metagenome (GOLD analysis project Ga0180014, IMG submission 116507) | Groundwater microbial communities from the Olkiluoto Island deep subsurface site, Finland - KR13_S1_MetaG | ecosystem: Environmental > Aquatic > Deep subsurface > Groundwater | place... | reverse complement strand
GTTTTCGAAAGGACGCTCGGGTTGTTGACCGCCTTGTGGATATCGGCAAGCGTGGCCGTGCCGCTGTTCAGTACAATCGTGTCCTGCGAATAGTAGATGATATCGGCGGCGCGCGCTGCGCCGGCCAAAGCCACACAGCTCAACCCCAGTGACACCGCGCAGAAAAGCGCGGCACACCTTCCGCCTTTGCACCGTACTGCACTCATGGATTCTCCTCCCCGTATTCATCCGACCGATCACACCTCGTTGACCTTGTCAAAAAGGCGCGCACTCTTGCCGTCCCGCTCCCTTGAAAATAGCAGGCGTAAAGCCTGCTCTACCTCCGCTGGTAGAGCCGGTTTTATACCGGCTATGGCTTCATTTTCAATCCATTATTCGTTCTTCAAAGCCCTAATGAAGTCGTCCACATCGAAGACAAACCCGAAGCCCACAGCGATGCCCCAGAGCGCCAGTTCCTTGCTGCGTTCATCCCGCGCGGACTCCTTGTTCTCGACTGCCGTCACCGCCTGGCGGATGGCAGAGCACATCACGCCCCTCTTCTGCATGCCCGCCATGCCGCCCGGGGAAAGGAGCAGGCACCAGTTGATGGCGAATCCAGCATATACCAGGTGATTGACCTTGGCTTCCTTGCACAGGGCAAACAGTTGGTGGTCGTTCTCCGCGATCCCCTCGTTGCCCTGGGGTTTGGCTTCCTGGGCAAAGTCCACATTCTTGAACCCGCGCTGCGTATCGGCCCTGTTATGCGAGCCGAGATCCGCCTTGAATTTCCTCAGACGCTCTATCGCAGGGTCGGACAGCGCCTGTTCCAGGGGTTTGGGCTCGGGCCCGGCAAGTTCGACGGTCCTCTTGTAACCGGGATACTGTTTGTAGTAGTTGCCGCCGCCCACGACATGAAAGAGCTTGCAGCCGGATTGGCGCACTGCCGAAAGGAGCTTGGGGAAGACGGTCCGGCATATTTCGTTGGCTCTGGGAATGTATTCCACCGAGCGGTACCAACCCGGATATTGCTCCCGCGTCCCGCAATCCCAGGCGTGCATGACCACGACTGCCGTATGATCCGGCGATACGTCGATCTCCGCCTTCTTCCAGCCGCCGTAACCTTCAGCCGGCGTCTTCAGGCTGTAATCGGCGTCGAACTGCTCGTAGTAACCGGCCGGCAGCCTGATCGCTCTCGGCGCATCCTTCTTCTCCATGGCAGGGATCCTTTCTCCGTTCCGCGCACACTTAGCGGATGACGCCGTGACTGCGATCAGTGTCCCGGCAACTTTCCGCATGAACTCCCGTCTCGTTTCGGCCATTACGTTCCATCCCATCGAGCGGCGCATCGACTCAATCTTTCCCGCCAACCCCGTCTCTCACTTTTGCGCGGGAACAAACTCGAACTTCCTAATCACAACTTCCACTTCCTTAGCGTCCGACGGCGATTGGCCCTCGAAGAGCCACAGATTGATCATGGCCTTCTCTTTGCCGGGCTTATGAACGTACTTACTCGCGTGGTTCCAAGACTTGATCTCTTTGGCGCCCGCGCCTTTCCCCTGGAGACTTTGAAAACAAATACTGTCGGTTTTCCAATCGAAACTGTGAACCGACAAGATCCCGGCCAGTTGGAAGTCGAACCCCACCCTGTTCCCTTTCACCCAACCGGGCACAACACTGTATAGTCCCGGCTTCGTTTTCGCTTTCCCCCACTTCGCAAACTCGATGTCGATTTCCCGGTAGTATTTCTTTTCGGCGCCGCAGTCGTACGTGAAGAGGCCGAGCACCACGTTCTTATCCAGCCGGTCAATCCCGCCTTCCACATGGAAAACGTACTTCCCATATCCGAGAGATTTAACGGCATCGACCTCGGCGCAATACCAGATGCCGTCCTTCTGCGTCATCTTCAGATGCAGCCGGCCTTTGTCATCCAGCCAAACATTTTTCTCGCTGGCCGAGAAATAATTTGGGCCGGGACCGAGCGGCTGCTTGCCGGATTTCACAGTCCATTCATAACCCGAAAAGGCAATGACCTTTGGTTTCTTCCGCCCTTCCGGCTTGCTCTGTTCCGCCGGATCTTCCTGCACCAGACCAACCCGTGCATGCATCTTCATTCTCTAAACCTCGCTATTTTGCCTTTTGCGGCTGCTTTCCCTCGCAGATCCATTTGACCATGTTCCGGGCAAGACGGAGGTGGTCATGGGAATCCAACCCCGTGCCCTTTGGCCAGCCATCAGCTTCATTGAAGAAAACATTGGGACCAACACCGAGCAAGACGACACGGCCGCCTTTGGTCTTGTCCTCATAGACGGCCAAACCCACGACTTCCGTGTCTTCCGCCTTGCCGGCCATCAAGACTTGAGCGGGGGGTTTGGCGGTTATCTGCGCGCACCACCTGTTCTTCGTGCCGCGCGCCGAGCCTTGCATCGCGCTTACGCCTTCGGTCAACGGGTGCTGCGCGATTGTCTTGCAGACGGGATCCGATCCCTTACCGTTCAGAAGCGACACGGTCAATCCGAATTGGGAGAGAATCGATCCTGACATCTCATACATATTCCCGCCGAATTCGATTATCCGACCACCGCGATCAACAAAACGGCCGAGCGTGGCAACTTCTTTCTTGCTCCACGAGTGGTATCCGGAGCAGCCGACGTATATGTCACAGTTATCGAGCAGCTCGTCGGTAAGCACCGGCATCGCTCCCAGTTTGACGGTCGCACCCTCTGCCGTGAGCATATCTATCCATTCGCTCGTGAAGGCGAGGTAATCATTGGGACTCACCCCGCGTTGGTAGCCATCCATGAGGACATTTATCTTGTCTTTTGTCCTCTTGTATGCCTCCGGTAGCTTGCCCGTGTAGGGCTCCCTGGTCCGCATGATTTCAATCTGGTCGTCGGTCAACCAATACGAGGCGAACAGGCCCACGCCGATTTTGGGCGACACCCCAAGTATTTCCTTCACCTCTTTGAGCAGATCGTTCGCGAGTTTGGGTTTTGCGTCCATGATATCATTGACCAGGAGGATGACAATTTTACCCGCATTTTCCTTGCCCACCGCTTCAAGCCAAACTTTTGCGTATCCGCTGCGGTCCGCTTTATCGTCCTTGGCCCTGTGGTACACTTCGGGTTCAATGAAATCCAGCAGACCTTCCTTGATACAACGGATGCCCACCGGACAAGCCTCGGGCAGTTGGCTGCCGGAAGTTGCCACGCTAAGTTTGGGATTGACGCCCTTGACGGCGCGGTGGACTTTTTTCGCGTAGGCCATGCACTTGTCCATGTCCGCCGGGGTCTTGACCTTTCCGCCTACCACCATCTCGTACCCGTCATCGGCGCTGACGCCGTCGAACTTATATTTGGTGAGAATTTCTTTCAGGAATTTATCCGGCTCGGTCACGGTCTTGGTGAAATACCAGGCAATGGCCTGGATGCCGTGTTTATGGCACTGTTCGATAAAGTATTCATGCATCTGCTCCGGCACCCGGTCCTTGGGATACGGACTGCAGACCGGCAGCATCAACCGATTGAATCCCGCGCGCTTCGCGACATCGATGTAGTAATCGACGCCCAACTGGTTCCGCGGATAGACATACCAGTTGATATAGAGACTCTGGACCCTGTCCTGCGGCACGGTTTGCGCCTGGACGTCAGCCGCCCGACCCGAAAGCGCCAGCCCGCAGATTACCGCCAGAGCTAAAACGATTTTACCAATTGAACCTGTTTTCATCATGGACCTCCGGTATCCGGTTTCATTGAGCTTCGATCACGATCTTCTTCCTCCTTATAGGATATCGACGTTGATTTCCGTCCTGGTTCCGGCTTGCAGCGGGAGACAGACGAACACGCGATCGCCTTCCCGGAACCAGGCCCATTCCCCGAAAGATTGCCTGGATGCCGCGGCCTTGAAGCTTTTCCTCCCGCTACGGATCGAAATGTGTCCCGCTTTCGGGTGCAGGTCAAAGCCCATAGTGAAATCACGGCAGTCGAAGAGCGGCGTGAACACAATCGCGGCTTTCCGAGCCGATTGCTTCACTTCAGGCTCGAATGTCTGGGTGGCTACGAAATAGATATCTGTTTCGCTCGTCTTCATCCATTTCACCTGGTCTGCCAGATTCTGATTCACTCTTCTGACGACCTCCTGGGTGGCCAACCAGCCTCTATGGGTCCCGTCGGGGTAGACCCAAGTCCAACTGCCCCAGTGGGTGTACCAAATTAAATAACTGCCGGTTTTCATCAGGTCGCGGAATCTGCCTTTGGCCCCATCCGCCGTTATGAAGTAGTCTGCCATTGCGGAAACGCTCCCATAATTCTTCCCGCTGAGCGTCTCGGGATACGGATACATCGACTCGTCGCAAGCTGCCACGATGCTCACAACGGCTTCCTTGTTCGCCTTATCGAGAAACATTATTCTGGGGAGAACCTTGGCCGATTTCCCGTCCACATCCAGGAAATAGTGAGCGAATTTCGTCCCGGGATGGACCTTTTTCAGCGCCGCCAGGACCGCCGGCGTGTAAACATTTGCCACGTCTCCCTTGTACCAGCACGGTTGCGTCACGCCGTTGGCAGTGAAACCGGCCTTCTTAAGCATAGCAAGGGCAAACGCCAGGTATGCGGCCAGATCTTCCTTGTTCAGCTTCGTCGTATACGCCCACTCGTCTATGGGTGGAGAGAGAGGTTTGCCGGTCTTGATATCCAGCGCTTTTCCGTGAGTTGCGATCTCGCAATGGATGTCGTTCAAAGGCGCTATCTTGTCCTTGATAATGCGGAGCCAAGCGTCCAGATCCTCCTTGCTGATGTTATCCTTGAAGCCTTCGACGATGTTGCCCTGGCCGGGCACACAGGGAATGATGCTGAACTTGCCCTTGACGCCATTCCGAGCATACCAAGCACCAATTTCTTCGACAAAGGAACGGGGCACACCACCTTCCGATTCACTTTTGGCTATCCTCATCAAACCGTCATCCACGATCATCGAGATCGGGTAGCGAAGATTCGGGAGTTCCGGTCTCAAGGATGTGATCATCTGCTTCATTTCTCCTTTCTGCTCAGCGGCATCGCTTGTGAGCTGCAGGCAAAAGAACACTGCGGATAAAGAAGCCCGAGCAGCCCAGCTTGTCTTGCGCACACTCATCGGCTTCTCCCTCCTGAAACAACCGGGGTAACCTGCCCGCAGTCGCTATCCGTCGGCTGACGGATAGCAGGCGGGTATACCGGCTATGGCTTCATTTTCAAGCCATCCCTACTTGCCCAATTGCCAGGCCTTGAGTTTCTTGAAGTTTGCCTGTTCATCGGCGAGGTTTTTCCTGGCCTGGTCTGTGTCGGCCAGAGCCTTGGCATCATCGAGATACTTTTCGCAATCCGCCAGGCTCTTGGCCCTTTCGGCTTCTTTCCCGCGGGCGACGACCTTGCTCAACTCGCGGCTGTTGCGTTCGGCCTCGCGCAGGTACTTCATCATCGGGTCCGCGGCCTTGCCGAAGCGGGCCTTGGCGTAGTCTGCGAGAATGGCGTCGGTTGGCAGAGAAACATCCCATAGATTCTTGGCAAAGACATACATGTTCGCCGGGACCGTTTTTCGACAGTTGAAGCCAATCTGAACCGCCGCACCGTGAACGCCGATCCTGCGGAAGTAGCCCAGTTCGTCAGTGATAAGATTCATCAGGTAGAATCCCGCGCCCTTCCAAGCCGTGCGACCGCAGTAGTATTCTAACACCATTGCGTCGCCGCCGGTATCTTGCGTCAGTTCCACCCACTTTTCAAGAAACTTGGCGTTGAGCTTGAAGGCGTAAGGCCCATCCGGCACTTCGCCCTTGGCATTGCCCCAGGGAACCGAGAACCAGTTGCGGGTGAAGAAGGCATAACCGATCAAAAGTCCCCGCGACAACTTTTCCCTCGACGGAGGCGGCGCGTAGTTTATGTAAGCGCCCGCTTGGGGGCGCTTGCCTTGACCAGGGTAGAGCGTTTGAAGATCATCATTGAGTCGGTTCATCAGCCGCATGAGGTTGTCCCCAACCGCCTGGTATTTCGGTCTTTCTTCCCAGGCCACCTTGTCCTTGGCGCACAGTTCGCACTCGCACCAGCCGTACCCGTCATTGGGGCAGGGGGCAAAGATGTCCACTTCCGGAAATTTCTTGGCAGCGGCAATAAAATTCTCACGGAAGGTCTTCACGGCGTCCGGATTTGACAGACAAAACTGGCCACCGGTCCGTCCGCCGGGAACCCGTTTGCCCCCCGCCATCGCGAACCAGTCCGGGTGATCCTTGAAATACTTGTCGGGGTTGAGAAAGTAGATGAAGGAGTGATGGCCGACCACAATGACGGCGCCGCGCTTGACCATGCCGCCCATCACGACATCTTTGCGCCAGTCGCCGGCTTCGTCGTACTGGCCTATCGGAATCCAGAAGTAATTCAGCTTGTTCTTGGCGGCCCAATCGACGTTGTTGATGGGCGTGTTGCCGTACCAGGCGTAGGAGATAAACCCGCGATACTTGAAGCTTGCCTGCTGGCGGTCGTTAATTACCGGCAACGCGATACTCTTGGAGGCGGGCACATATTCTTCCACCTGTTCTGTAAACCCACCGGACTTTTTTTGTTCTTCGGTCTGAAACCGCTCGCCAAAGCCGGCCCAGCGGCAGCCCAGATATTTCTCAAGCAAGGTATAGACCGCGTACAGAACGGCCCGCTTGTTGGAGCCGACCAGGTAAAGATCCTGTCCGTCCGTCTTGATCACAAAGGCGTCGTACTCGGCCTCGTCTTTCGTGAAACTGATGCCGGCGGGACCTTTACCATCCTTGGCCTGGGCCACAACGATCTTCGGCCCGGCGCCTGTGCTCTGCACCGCCAGTTCCGCGCCCGAGATCCGCTTGAGATACTTCGCCAGTTCCTCGCCGGCGAATTTCTCCTGGACAGTCGCCTCGGCGGGAGTGACAATCGTATACTTGCTCTCCCCCTCCGCCGCCAACGACAACTCTGCCGCGGCTAACCCATGCGAGAAGTAAGGCCACAATGCCAAGACAGCCAACCACGGGAATATCGGTTTTCTCTTCATCGCCGCGCTCCTTTCACTGGACTGGAATATATGTTTCACCATTTATTTAAACATCACGACCCCGTACACAGTGAAGCGCCTTCAACGGCGTCCGGCATAGAAGGATTTCAGGGCCTCTTGGAGGGCGGGCGAGCCCTCCAGATGGTTTGGCCCGTTCCATGCCCAAATGTAGAAGCCGCAGCCCGCTTCGGCCGCTGCCTGCGCGATCCCGGTCAAAGTCTCCGGACGTTCCGGCGTGATCTTGGCGCCTTTCCCCCAAGGCGAGCGCCAGACGATAGCGGCAAGAACTTTTCCCACCCCTTTCATTTCGGGCTTCCGGTTGAGCCCCTCGACGAGGGCCTTCGCATCGCGGATAAAATCTTCCTCCTTCCCGCTGAACTTTGCCATCAGCACGGCATCCGCGTGGGGGATAATGCGCTTCCAATCCAGGCAGTCGGCCAACTCCTTCTCCTCGGGGTTGTCAATGTAGCGCGGGAGGAAGTTCTGCATCAGCGTGCATCCGGGGTGCGCCTCCTTTAGATAACGCTTCGTGTCCGCGAACCAATCCACGAAGAACTGCTGCCGCGCCATGGTCCAGTCGGGCCAGCTTTTCGCAGTCTCTTCGCGCGGGGCCTGAATTTGATCCCATTCCTGGTGCGCCGAACCCCAGGCTGCGTTCAGCGTCGCGACCGTCCCATGTTTCTTCTTCAGCCACGCGACGAACTGTTTGCGCGTCCCCTCGTCGTAGCCATACTCCCTGAACTTCCACCACGTGCCGTCCGGTTCGTCGGTCACGTAACCTTCGACGTTAGGGAACGCCGAAAATGTCTTTCCCAGCCAGAGCAGGTAATCGCGCAAGAACCCTGCGCGCCACTTCTCGTCCCAGACGTTTATGTAAAGCGCCTGCTTGCCGGCTTTGTCCACGAACGGAGGCGCATTCTGCTTCCAAAAAGGATCGTTCATCATCTCCGGCTTGCCGCCAACCCAGAAGACGATGTAGCAGCGCAGACCGTGATCGCCGGCCTTCCGGACGGCCAACTTCATCAGGCGTTCCTCTTCGCTGTCCTTTCGCAGGCCGTTTCCGGCCCAAAGCGTGACGTGCGTGAAACCGATCTCCCTGAGCCTCTTGAAATCCTCGACCAGCTTCTTTTCCGTGGTGTTCACGAAAACCTTGATGCGCGGATCGGAGACGAGGTGGTAGTAGATGTTGACTTCCTGCGCCCAGTTATTCTTTTGCGTACGGTCTCGGCTCCCGGCCTCCGCGGCGAATAAGACCCCGAGCATGCCCGTCAGAATCACCGTGGCGCACGTCAGCGCCACCAGTTTGACCTTGGCCCAGTAGGCAGCCAATGCGCCGACCGCCAACGCCAATCCCCATCGTGGCCGGCAGTTCAGGTACTGATCCTTGCTGTACATTGATCGCTTCCTCGTATTGTCACTGTCGTTCTTGCTCCTTATAGGATATCGACGTTGATTTCCGTCCTGGTTCCGGCTTGCAGCGGGAGACAGACGAACACGCGATCGCCTTCCCGGAACCAGGTCCATTCCCCGAAAGACTTCCTGGATGCCGCGGCCTTGAAGCTTTTCACCCCGCTGCGGATCGAAATGCGTCCCGCTTTCGGGTGCAGGTCAAAGCCCATAGTGAAATCACGGCAGTCGAAGAGCGGCGTGAACACAATCGCAGCTTTCCGAGCCGATTGCTTCACTTCAGGCTCGAATGTCTGGGTGGCTACGAAATAGATATCTGTTTCGCTCGTCTTCATCCATTTCACCTGGTCTGCCAGATTCTGATTCGCTCTTCTGACCACCTCCTGGACCGCCAACCAGCCCCTCTGGGTCCCATCGGGGTACTTGGCGGTCATGCTGCCCCAGTGGGTGTACCAAATCAGATAACTGCCGGTCTTCATCAGATCAAGGAACCTGCCTTTCGTCCCGTCCGCCGTTATGAAGTAGTCTGCCATTGCGGAAACGCTCCCATATTCCTTCCCACTGAGCGTGTTGGGATACGGATACATCGACTCGAGGCAAGCGGCTACGATGTGCACTACGGCTTCCTTGTTCGCCTTATCGAGAAACATTATTCGGGGAAGTACCTTGGCCGATTCCCCGTCCACATCCAGGAAAAAGTGGGCGAATTTTGTTCCGGGATGGACCTTTTTCAGCGCCGCCAGGACCGCCGGCGTATAGACGTTTGCCACGTCTCCCTTGTACCAGCACGGTTGCGTCACACCGTTGGCAGTGAATCCCGCTTTCTTGAGCATCTCGATGGCATACGCCATGTATTCGGCCAGATCTTTCTTGTTCAGCTTCGTTGTATACGGAAACTCATCTATGGGTGGCGAGAGAGGTTTGCCGGTCTTGATATCCAGCGCTTTTCCGTGAGTTGCGATCTCGCAATGGATGTCGTTTAGAGGCACTATCTTGTCCTTGATGATGCGGAGCCATACATGCAACTCCTCCTTGGTGATGATGTCCGGGTAGCCTTCGAGGATGTTCCCCTCGCCGAACACACAGGGGATGATGCTGAATTTGCCCTTCACGCCGTTCTGCGAATACCACGCGCCGAGTTCCTCGACGAACGATCGAGGCACGTCTTTCATCCACATCAAGCCGTCATCCACGATCATCGAGATCGGGTAGCGAAGGTTCGGGAGTTCCGGCCTCAAAGACGTGATCATCTGCTTCATTTCTCCTTTCTGCTCAGCGGCATCGCCGGGGGTCTGCAAGCAAAAGAATACTGCGGCTATAAAACCCAGAACAGCCCAGCTTGTCTTACGCACGTTCATCGGCTTCGCTCCCTGAAAATAGCAGGCGTAAAGCCTGCTCTACCTCCTGCTGCATCATGCTGGTAGAGCAGGGTTCCTGCCCGCAGTGCTATCCGTCGGCTGACGGATTGCAGGCGGGTTATCGCACTCCAAAATGAAATCCAATTTCCTATTAGATTAAAGTAGGCCGCAAAGGGCGGCAACTGTTTTTTCATGGAGGGCCTCTGCCCTGTCCACCATAGCCGCTGCGGCGAAGGCGGATTGCAGAGGCCGTCCGATCTGATCCGGAAAAAGACGGCACGCCGCAAGCGGCGGCCCTACAAAGACTTTACAATTCCTATGCATATACTTAGCCCTGAACTCATGCTCGCGTCGCGGGCCATCCCTACTTGCTCAATTGCCAGGCCTTGAGATTGTTGAAATTAGCCTGTTCATCGGCAAGGTTTTTCCTGGCCTGGTCTGTGTCGGCCAGGGCCTTGGCCTCGTCCAGGTACTTCTGGCAATCGGCGAGGCTCTTGTCTCTTTCGGCCGTTTTTGAACCAACGAAATAGCGGTTGAACTCCCGGCTGTTTCGTTCGGCCTCGTTGAGGTACTTGATCATGACGTCGGCGGACTTGCCATAGCGGGCCTTGGCATAGTCGGCCAGGATCGCATCGGTTGACAAGGAAGTGTCCCACAGGCTCTTGGCAAAAACGTACAGGTTGGCCGGAACACTCTTGCGTTCGGCAAAGCTTACCTGGGCCGCGGCGCCATGCACGCCGATCTTCTGGAGAAAAGCCTGTTCCTCAGAGATCAGGTGCATCAGGAAGAATCCCGCCTTCTCCCAGGCGGAGCGACCGGTGTAGTACTCATACATCGTTACATCGCCACCGCTGGACTTGGTCAGTTCGATCCACTGCTTGACGAAGTCGGCGTTGAGCTTGAATTGATAGGGTTCAGGCGTGGTCACTTCGCCCTTCGCGTTGCCCCAGGGCACGGTGAACCAGTTGCGGCCGAAAAAGGCATAGGCCACGAACAGCCCCGGCGCGGTCTTTTCCTTCGCCGGCGGCTGGTTGAAGTTCACATAGGCCAGGCAGCCGATCCGCTTGCCCTGGCCGGGATAGATCTTTTGCAGGTCTTCGTTCAACTGATTGGTCAGCCGAGTATAGAGATCCTGCGTAGCCTGCTTCTTGAGGTCCGGCCTTTCCGCCCACTGAATCTTGTCTTTAGCGCACAGTTCGCATTCGCACCAGCCGTAGCCGTCGTTGGGCGAGGGTGCGAAAATGTCGATTTCCGGGTGCGCCTTGGCGAAGGCTGTAAAATTCTCCCGGAGCGTCTTAACCGCGTCGGGATTGGAAAGACAAAATTGGCCGTTGATCCGTCCGCCGGGGATGCGCTTGCCGCCTACCAGGGCAAACCACTCCGGATGGTCTTTGAAATACTTGTCCGGTGACAGGAAGTAATAGAAAGAATGGTGGCCAACCACAAGCATGAACCCGCGGGGAATCATGCCGTTTTTCACGACCACGCTGTTCCACTCATCGGCCTCGACGTATTCCGAGGCAACCAGGAGGAAATAGTTGAGTTTGTTCTTTGCGGCCCAATCCACTATGTTGATGGGGGTGTTGCCGAACCAAGCGGCGGTTATGAATCCGCGATACTTCATGCTCGCCCTTTGGCGGTCGTTCATCGCCCCAAGAACGATGTCTTTGGAGACAGGAACAAACTCCTCAAGTTCGTTCATCCATTGGCCCTTGTTTTCCTGTTTCTGCTGCGGGGTCTGATAGACTTCGCCGAAGGTGGGCCAGCGGCAGCCGAGTTTTTCCAGGAGCGTATAGACCGCGTACAGAACGGCCCGCTTGTTGGAGCCGATCAGGTAAAGGTCTTGCCCATCGGTCTTAATGACAAAGGCGTCATACTCGGATTCTTCCCTGGTGAAGTTATTACCGCCGGGGCCTTTGCCGTCCTTTGCCATCTCAACCACGATCTTCTTACCCGCGACGTCGGACTTGATCGGCAGTTCCGCGCCGGATATCTGCTTGAGGTACTTGGCCAGCTCCTCGCCGGCCAGCTTCTCCTGAACCGTCGGAGAGGCTGGAATTACTATCATGTAGGCACTCTTGCCATCCTTGACAAGCACAATGTTCGCCTGGCCGTGCGCCGCAACCGCAAAGATCAATGCACACGCAAATGCCGCCGATACCGTCTTGCTCAATCGATTGTTCATATCCGGTTCCTTTCAATGGTTGGGGATCTCTTCGTGCTCGCTGCTGACAACGAGATTGCGTTCGTCGATAAGGTTGAAATAGTACACCGTTGTCCCCTCGGGCAAAACGCCGCGAACGGTTTTGGATTTTGCATCCAACGTTGCGGGCAGGGTCTGCCAGTTGCGCGTTTTCCATGGGCCGGAGTCGGTCGTGTAGTTCACTTCAGCCTTGCTGACCGGCGCCTGACTCTCAAAGGTTAATAAAGCGTTGACGCCCTCACGACCGCTCTTGGCGATCCTCGGCAGGGGCGCTCCTTTCTTGAACAAAGCTCCGGCCATCGCCTCGATCTCTTTCACGGTCTCCCCCCCGCTATGCCAGTGGGGCATGCGGACGCGTATGCACAGCGTCCGAGCGCCTTTCGGCAGTCGATACGACTTCTGCAACGAGTCTATCGGATACGCTTCGTCATTCGAACCGGCAACCCACAGCATCGGCATCGATACACGCGGGAGATAGACCGAGGGATCCCATAGCCCGAGCCACTTGCGGGCCTTCTCCGCTCCCATCTTCTGAAATGCGCCAAGCCAGCACGAGTTGTCGCCGATGAACCCGCATCCGTAAACGGGGGCGGCGAACTTGAAGCGGTTGTCGATCCCGGCGACGATACACGTCAGATATCCGCCCCAGGAGATGCCGGTGATCCCGATTTTCTGCGAATCCACTTGCGGGAACGATCGGATCAGCGAATGCGCCAGGATGACATCGGCAACCGCGTGATAGGTCCACTGGTCCTCGATCGGCAGATCGATCTGATCGAAGCCGCCCCAGCCGGGCGGTCCGCCGTATTCGTGGCGCGTATGGTTGTTGCCCCCTCCGCCGCTGACGCTGCCGCAGGTGTCCATTGCAATGGCGGCATAACCGCGACTGGTCCACAAACGAACCCAGTGATTGAACGCCGATGCCCCGCCGCCGTGGACCAGAACCATCGCCGGGACCTTCTTTCCCGCCTCGACCTTGGGCAATCCATAGTAGGCAAACACCCGCGTCGGTTTGCCTTTCCAGGGTAGTCCCTCGTAGAAGATCGCTTTTACATCGTCGGTGCTATGCCCCGAATCATTAAAGGTTTTAGGCGCAGCCGAAAGCGCTTTAATATCCCAAGGTGTCATTCTGATTTCTGCCGCGCTGATGAGGCTCACGAAGCTTGTCGTCAGTGCGATGATTAGCCTGAAACGCAGGTGTTTCATTCCCATCTTTTTTCTCGCTGGATACTCTATTTCCCCAGCTGCCAATCTCTCAGATTCTTGAAGTTGGCTTCCTCGCCCGCCACGTTCTTCTTGCTCTGCTCGGTATCGGCCAGCGCCTTGGCTTCGTCCAGGTACTTCTGGCAATCGGCGAGACTCTTGTCTCTTTCGGCCTTTTTTGAACCGACGAAATAGCGGTTGAACTCTCGGCTGTTTCGTTCGGCCTCGTTGAGGTACTTGACCATGACGTCGGCGGCCTTGCCAAAGCGCCCCTTGGTGTAGTCGCTCAAAATAGTATCAGTCGCCAGAGAAGTGTCCCAGCAGTTCTTCGCGAACACGTATAGATTGGCGTAAACACGCCTGCCATCCCCCCAAGAAGCCTGCACCGCCGCGCCGGTCACGCCGATCGTGCGGAAATACGCGAGTTCGTCCGAGATCAGGCGCATCAGGTAGAACCCGGCCTTGCCCCAGGCGGAACGGCCGCAATAGTACTCGTACATGGTAACGTCGCCGCCGCCGGCCTTGGTCAGTTCGATCCACTGCTTAATATTGTCGGTGTGGAGCTTGAAGGGATATGGCTCGGGCGTAACAACCTCGCCCTTGGCGTTGCCCCAGGGCACCGTAAACCAGTTGCGGGTGAAGAACGCATAGGAAAGGAACGCCCCGGCCGGGGGCTTTTCCTTCGCCGGCGGCTGGGCGTAGCTTACGTATGCGGAGATGGCGAATCGCTTGCCCTGGCCAGGGTAAAGTTTCTGCAGATCATCGTTCAGTTGATTGGCCAGCCGCATGTAATGATCTTGCGGGGCAGGCTGATTCTCGGCCGGCCTTTCCTTCCATATGATCCTGTCTTTGGCGCACAGCTCGCACTCGCACCAACCATAACCGTCATTGGGACAGGGGCCGAATATGTCCACTTCGGGATACTTTTTGGCCATGGCAATGAAGTTCTCGCGGAAGGTCTTTACCGCCTCGGGATTGGATAGGCAGAACTGGCCGACGACCCGTCCGCCGGGGACCCGTTTGCCCCCGATCATGGCAAACCACTCCGGATGGTCCTTGAAGTACTTGTCGGGGTTGAGAAAGTAGTAGAAGGAGTGATGGGCGGCCACTATGATGGCTCCGCGCTTGACCATGCCCTTCTTCACTACGTCTTCCCGCCAACCGTCGGCCTGGTCATAGTTGTCAAATGGAATCCAGAAGTAATTCAGTTTGTTCTTGGCGGCCCAATCGACGTTGTTGATGGGCGTGTTGCCGTACCAACCGTAGGAGATGAACCCGCGATACTTGAAGCTTGCCTGCTGCCGGTCGTTTGTTGCCGGCAGCGAGACATCCTTGGAGGCGGGAACATATTCCTCCACCTGTTCTGTAAACCCGCCTTTTTTCTTTTGCTCCTCCGTCTGCCACCTTTCCCCGAAGGTGAGCCAGCGGCAGCCCAGATACTTTTCGAGGAACGTATAGACCGCATAGATAACCCCGCGCTTGTTGCTGCCGATCAGATAAAGATCCTGTCCATCCGTCTTGATGACAAAGGCGTCATGCTCGGCTTCTTCCCTGGTGAAGTTAATGCCGCCGGGGCCTTTGCCGTCCTTTGCCATCTCAACCACGATCTTCCGGCCGGCGGCATCGGACTTGATCGCCAGTTCCGCGCCCGAGATCTGCTTGAGGTACTTCGCCAGTTCCTCGCCG
>Ga0180014_1000291_pt1 | contig 14900 bp, 12 predicted proteins | sample KR13_S1_MetaG_FD_116507 | JGI IMG/M metagenome (GOLD analysis project Ga0180014, IMG submission 116507) | Groundwater microbial communities from the Olkiluoto Island deep subsurface site, Finland - KR13_S1_MetaG | ecosystem: Environmental > Aquatic > Deep subsurface > Groundwater | place... | reverse complement strand
TTGAGATGTTCAAGCAAGCGGCTTGAAATACTTCGCGAAACCCTCGCAAAATCTTGCGCCTCTGCGCACATCGGTCGTATACTGCCTTTTGTTACCCGAAAACGGCATGTTTTGAACCATGCCTAAACTTTGCTCACCGGCACCTTGGTATGTTCTCCGACAACTTGCTGATAATGCTTGAGCTTGTTTTCGAAAGCACATTCAAACTGAATACCATTATCTTGATAACCCAGATATTTCCATTTGTCCTTACCCAACGGATGGTAAGGAAGCAGGTTTATTTCCTGAACGTGACGCAGTTTATTTGCGATAACAGCAATGTTATTTAGATGTTCATCATCATCGTTGAACCCGGGAATCAGCGGGCAACGTAAAATAATTCCGGCGCCGGCCTCATCCAGGTGGTATAGATTATCGAGAATACCGGATGATGGCACCCCCGTAAGGGCACAATGTTTGCCAGAATCAGTTGATTTCAAATCATAAAGAAAAACATCCACCTCCTTCAGTATTTGCACATAATCGTTAAATGGCGCAAAGCCGCAAGTATCCAGGCAATTATGGATGCCGGCGTTCCTGGCGGCCTGCAGCAAGGAACGCGTAAATTCTAATTGCAGCATCGGTTCGCCGCCGGAGATGGTCATACCTCCGCCGGAATTGTCATAAAACGGCTTATCCTTCATTACCTCGGCAAGCACTTCGGTTACGGTCATTGTCCGGCCAATCAGCTCAATGGCTTCGGCATAGCACTTTTCGGCGCAACATCCGCAACGTCGGCAGTTTTCACGGTAATAAATGTGTTCGCCGTTTTCCAGCCGATGACAATGTTGTGGGCAGGCATTAAAACACCAGCCGCAGCCGATACACTTATCACTCTGAAAAAATGTTTCCGGTTCCTGTCGCCGGGATTCCGGATTATGACACCAGACGCATTGCAGGGGACATCCTTTTAAAAAGACCGCAGTCCGAATTCCCGGACCGTCATGGATGGCGAAGCGCTGGATATTGAAAATTGTTCCATCCATCGGCGGCCTCGCAGTTACAAGATGTGTTCGGTGCGGGCTATGATATCGGCCTGCATTTTGGGCGACAAGCGGGTGAAATAGTCGCTATAGCCGCCAATGCGCACCAATAAATCACCGTAATTTTCCGGATTCTCACGAGCCTTTAATAAAGTCTCGCGATCTACGCTGTTAATTTGCAGTTCAAAACCGCCTCTTTCCATAAAAGTTTTAAGCAAAGCTTTCATCTTTGCGGCGGCTTCGCCGCTCATTTGATTTTTACCAAATTTCAGGTTCACCGCAGTTCCGCCAATAAAGGGCGTATGATCCCAGCATGTTGCCGAGAGAATGGCTGCGGTCGGGCCATTCTTGTCCCGCCCCTGAACCGCTCCGACGCTATCGGCCAGCGGGAAGCCGGCCAAACGTCCATCGGGAGTAGCCATGGTTTGTTGACCCAGGCGTTCATGTTCCAAATATGAAAACAAACTGGGCACCAGGATCGATCCCCGGAACGTTTTCAGTCCAGCGCCGATATGGGCAAGCATATCGGTAATTTTTTGCGCCAATAGATCGGTAAACGACTCATTATTGCCGTAATGCGGCAATTTGGTTGTAATTCTTCTTCTAAGAGGTTCCTTCCCCTTGTAGTCATCTTTGAGTATCCGTACCAGGTCAGCCAAAGTAATCTCCTTTTCTTTAAAAACCAAAAAGTTAATGGCGGCCAATGAATCAACCAAATTGGCCATTCCAACAAAGGTAGGACAGATATAATTATAAATTGCTCCACCCTGGTCCAAACTGCGCCCGCTTTCCAGGCAATCATGCACCAGACAAGCCGCTAACAGGCTTTCACAACCAATACGTGAACGCTCCAATTGTAAGCGATTCTGATGCGACGCGGACACTTCCACCTTATCGCGCAACCGGGAACGGTAGGCGGCCAGCAGATCATCCAAGCTGGTAAAATCCGACCGTTCGCAAAGGAGTTCCATGAAAATACCCGGCAGATTGTGGTAGGGACTGCTGATCCATACGCCGGATTTGGCGCAGGGCGTAATTTCGACGCAGCAACTGTGCGTATAGTTCCGCGCATCTTCCACGGGAAGGCCCAACTTCAGAAGGCCCTTGGTGATAAATTCATCATTAAACAGAGCCGGATGCGAACACCCCTCGGACAGTAATTTTATTGATAGGTCCAGCAGGTCAGCGGGGGTTTCCCGATGAACGCACAACCCGATGCTGGGATAGGCCAGGCGCACGTGAGCGATGCTTTGCAGGAACAGCCGTGTCAGATCATTGGCAATATTTCCGCCGTTTTTATCCCGTCCGCCTACCATCAGTCCGATGGAAGTAGCCGTAGGTAATTGATAGGAATATAAAAAACTGAAACAGTCAATCAGTTCCAACGCGCTTTCCGGAGTCAGGCGCCCGGCCGCGAGATCAGCCTGATAATATGGCAACAGATATTGATCCGGACGCCCCATCTGAAACAAGTCCCAGAGCGTGAATAAATAAAAACGAATGCTCTGCAAGGCCTCCCAAAAAGTCCGAGCCGGCTTGGCCGGCACTTGCTCCAGAATCCCGGCGATTTGGTCAAGTTCGACCGCTCGTTCCGGCGACGCACTTTGCGCCAGAAACCGGGCCTCTTCAACATAGCGACCGGCCGCGGTCAACAGCCCTTCCAGTTCAATTAAACAGCCCTGATAAAACTCGTCTTTCGCAAAATGTTCCGGCATGTTTATATCAAGAGAAGCTTGACGCTCCCTTATTTCTTTGATCAACCCGTTAACTCCCACCGCCAATAATTTTTCAAAATCAAGCGCCATATGGGAGGATAAACCGCCTGCCCAGGGAATAGCATGGCCACACCTTTTAACTGTTTCCAAGCGCAGCGTCTCATCATCAGTTAACGACGAAAAATCCGGACATCCCACGATTAATTCGTCCGGATTTATAATCGGGGGCATATTACGAAGGACATAGGCTTCGGCCTGAGCACGACGCAATGTGCAGGCCGGGATAGCGGACGCTATGGCCCAACCTTCAAGGAATAGAAGATTTACTCTTTCCGGCCGAAAAGTTCGGATGGAGCGCTCCAAGACCGGCGCATGCAAGGCAGCCTCCCGCAGTTTAACAACCCGGTCGGTGGCAGGAATCAGTTTCATCAAATAAAATCCTCAATATTAAACTTCGGTTCAAAGCCCAACATTTCCCTGGCCTTGGAGATGTCAAACAGAGAATTTCTCCCATTAGAATCTTTGTTCAATATTGTCCGAGTTTCGGGAAAATATATTTTTGCCAATTCCATCCAATCTAATTTTGAGCAATGGGTTTTTGCCGAGATAATACATGTCTCATGAGCAATACCCTCTTTTTTGACAGCTAAGTCAAAAACCCTGGCTATATCTCGGGTATCTACATAGGACCAGAGCGTCTTTATCCCGATGTTTGGATCCTCGACAAGCTTGGCCGAGCCTTTTTTTAACTTCCCACTGCCGGCTAACACGCTTGCCAGCCGGAAACAGATTGTGCTTAGTCCATATTTTCTCGTATATCTTTTACAGAGTTCTTCGGCAGCAAGTTTGCTGACCCCATAGATCCCATCGGGTTTACATGGGTGATTTTCATCCACGGGCAGGTAGATCGGTGGAGGAATTGTGGTTTGGGTCATAGAATATCCCATTGCACCGATACTGCTTGCCACCCAAACACGCTTTACCCCATTTGCTATGGCAGCTTCCAGGACATTTAATAAACCCATAACATTAACGTCCATAATAGTCCGGGCTGTGAGCGAAGGCTGCCAACCTATGCCCACCAGATGGATTACAATATCAATATTTTTTATTGCGGAATTAACGTCTTCAGACGCCATTATATCCCCTTGAATACATTCCAATTCTCCATCGCCTTTTCCCATATCGAAAATCTTTACATCATGGGATTTTGCCAACTCCGGACATACATCTCTACCTACAGCGCCTAACCCTCCCGTAACAAGAAGCTTCATCGTGTATTCCTCATATTTTGGTTCTGTACGGTTGCCGCCATTGATGATGATTATTTCTCCGATCTTACGATAAGGGCCGTAAAAACGAGATCGCCGACGCCTGTGTTCTTGAAGGCATGCCGGCCGTCCACGGGAGTAATAATAACGTCGCCGGGGGAGACCTGAACAATCTGCCCGTTATCATTAATTTCCCCCCGGCCTTCCAGGAAATGGAACAGCTCTTGCTCCCCAACGTGTTGGTGGTAGCCAATCTCTTCGCCCTCCTTCAGTTTAATGACGGCACAGAAGGTTACGCTACCCTTCAGTTCGTCTTTATCCGCCAGATGGATGGCTTCGCCGTATTCGCGGTCATGCCAAAACATCTTGTCGCACTTCAATTCCGAAGACTTTCGGTGCATGATTCATACTCCCGTAAATCCGCCGTCAACCACCAGGGTCTGCCCGTGGACGTGCCCGCTCATACCGCTGGCCAGAAACAGCATCGGCCCGATGATGTCCTCAACCTCGCCGAACCTGCCGGAGGGAATCGGCTGGCTCAGGCGCGCCACGGCCTCCGGGTTGTTGAAGAATGCCTTGTTGATGTCCGTGTTGAAGACCCCCGGGGCGATGGCGTTTACGTTGATGCCGTGTTTGGCCAGCCCACCCGCCAGACATCTGGTCAGGCCCACGAGCGCGCTCTTCGCCGTGGCGTAGGCAATCAGACCCGCGCCTTCCTTAAAGGCCGCGGTGGAGCCGATCTGGATGATCTTCCCGCCACCGCCCTGCTCAACCATAATCCGGCCAGCCTGTTGTGATAGCTCGAAGACGGCGTCGAGCAGTACAGCCATGTCGTTGTCCCATTGTGCCAGCGGATATTCCAGCACCGGGGCACAATGCAGATAGCCGGCGTTATTGACCAGGATATCCAGCCGGCCGAAGTGCCGGCAGACCTTGTCCATCAATCCCGTCCGTTCTTCGCGCCGGGCCAGGTCAACCTGGAAATAGGCGGCTTCGCCGCCGAACCTGCGGATTTCCCGCAAGACATCGTCGGCCTCGTCACTTTTGGACAGGATGGCGGTCTTTGCCCCGCGCCGCGCCAGTTCCACCGCCATAGCCCTTCCTAATCCCCGGCGTCCACCAGTGACGGCGGCCACTTTGCCCGAGAAATTGAAGTGGTCTTTCATGCTTGGGTCCTTCCTTTTTCTTCCCTGCCTTTTCTGATGATTGTCTATTTCTGCCTTTTTGGTAAAATGATAGCATATGAACCATTGATGTGAATGGTTGAAAAAGGTTGTTTCATGTATTATAGTACCATCCATTATGAAAAGTGACTACGAAACGTTCCCGGATGACTTGCGTCTGCGTTATCATTTCTGTAGGCGCTTTCATTATATCGCCCCCGCCTTCCCTCCGTTGTTCAGCTATCCGTACACGGTAATCGCCGGATTAATGAACGGCAAAGTTGAAATTGGCTTCGCCGACCGAGGCACCCCCCCGCTATTGCTCCGGGCCGGCGAAGTATGCATTTTACCGGCCAACTGCCGCCGCCACACCAAATCGCTATCACCGGGAGGAGTTGACTTCACCGCCGCCGGATTCTTGTTTGAAGTCAAGGGCGGAATGGATTTCATGAGTTTTTTCGATCCCCCATTGCGGCTGGATAAAATAACGGATCGGATACTGCACAAACTGCTTGAAGAACTGCTCGGGCTGGAAATTGATTCTCCCCAGCGCACAGACCTTCAAAAAAACGTGTCAAGGCAGCGCATCGGCTATGCTATCCTTGAAAACCTTCTGGCTGTCTCCGCGCCAAAACCAGGAATGATCTCGATACGGCGACTCCTGCCGGTCATCGAGCATCTAAATGACAATTTCACTGCCCGGCCCGATTTGGTTAAGCTCTGTAAGCTGAGCGGGTTCTCACGGACACATTTCTTTCGAATTTTCAAAAGCCAGTCCGGAACCACTCCTATCGAATACGTCAAACGCCGCCGACTGCGCGAAGCGCTGCTGTTGCTGCAGGAGAGCGATCTGAACATATCGGAAATCGGGGATAAGGTCGGCTGGTCGGACCCATTCTATTTCAGTAAAACATTTAAATCGGAGATCGGCCTGGCGCCGTCGGTGTACCGCGTCCAGTACAAAAATACAAGCCTGAACCTATGAAACCTTGCGGGCGGGCATTGCATCGGCCTCCAGAGACCGCCCCAACGGTTTTATCTGGTTCGTGAATCCATCGTTGACAGGACTACCTCCATCTGGAAAAATACCGGCCGGATTATACCAGGAGCGTGTCTATGGGGCAATTATTCGGAACGGATGGCGTACGCGGCGTGGCCAACGTGGAGCCGATGACGGCGGAAATGGCCCTGGCCATCGGCCGGGCCACGGCCCACGTCTGCAAACGTCATAACAACCGGCATCGCATCGTGATCGGCAAGGACACCCGAATCAGCGGGTACATGATCGAGACGGCCCTGACCGCGGGCATCTGTTCCATGGGGGTGGATGTCCTGCTGGTCGGCCCCCTGCCCACCCCCGGAATTGCCTTCATCACCCATAGCATGCGCGCCGACGCCGGCATGGTGATTTCGGCCTCCCACAATCCCTACCAGGACAATGGCATCAAGATTTTTTCACGGGACGGGTTTAAGATTCGCAAAGAGGTGGAAGACGAAATTGAAAGCCTGATCACCACGGAAAAAATCAAAGACATCCGCCCGACCGCCGCCGAAATCGGCAAGGCCCATCGCATTGACGACGCCGTCGGCCGCTACATCGTGTTCTGTAAAAACACCTTTCCCGACACCGCATCCCTGACAGGCATGAAAATCGTCATGGACTGCGCCAATGGCGCCACCTACAAGGTCGCGCCCATCATCTTTTCCGAGCTTGGCGCGGAGGTGACAACCATCCATGATCACCCCAATGGAATGAATATCAATGATCATTGCGGCGCGCTCTATCCGGAGGAACTGGGCCGAAAAGTCCTGGAGTCCGGAGCCGACGTCGGACTGGCGTTCGACGGCGACGGCGATCGGCTCATCGTTATTGACGAAAAGGGCCGGCGTCTGAACGGCGACCATACCATCGCCATTTGCGCCAAATCCATGAAAGAATGCGGCCTGCTCAGGAATAATCTGGTCATCACTACCGCCATGAACAATTACGGGTTCCGCGAGGCCATGAAACATCTGGATATCCGGATCGAGGAAGCGGATGTGGGTGACCGCTACGTACTGAAAATGATGCGGGAAAAAGGAGCTGTTTTGGGCGGAGAAGAATCCGGACACATCATCTTCCTGAATTTTCACACGACAGGAGACGGCATTATTGCGGCGCTCCAACTCCTGGCGATTCTCCAGGACTCCGGCAAAAAGCTATCGGAGCTGGCCGGCATTATGCACATGGCTCCCCAGGTATTGATCAACGTCACGGTCAAGACCAAGCCGCCTCTGGCGGAACTGGCGCCGCTGCAAAACGCCCTGCGAAAAGCCGAGGCCGATCTGTCCGGACGTGGACGGGTCCTCGTGCGCTACTCCGGCACGCAAGCCATCTGCCGCGTCATGGTCGAATGCCGGGACGAAACCCTGACGCACCGGACGGCTGAATCCCTGGCCCAAATTGTCAAGCAGTGCATCGGGTAATAATCAGACGCCTGATCCATCGATTGCGGATACAATCCGCAATGATCAACCGGAACTATTATTTGATGGCTCGCTGGACAGCCGGCGCCTCGGCGCGGTCAATGATGCCATCGCTGTTGACGTCAAATTCCATCTCCAAGTCCGTGTTGACGATGGCTTGGCCGTCCGTATTGATGACAGTCAGGCGATCCTTCAGGAGTTCGCGCCCTTCTTCCCAAGTCAGGTAGCCATCGCCATTGGCATCGTACTTCTTTTCCAGGTCGGTATTGACAACCGAACGCTTCCCAATCCAGTAGTCACGCCGCTCCACGGCGGTAATAACACCGTCGCGGTTGACGTCCATCTGGACCACGTGATAGATGCGCAGTTCCTTGATATCCACGCGGCCATCTTTATTGGCATCGGCCTTCTTTTCCCAGGGCCGGTCTACGACCGATAGTTCCCGGATATAAACAACGCGCCCGGCCACGGCCGCTTCCTTGGGACCCACGTGACCGTCTTTATTCACATCGGCCTTGGCTTCCCAAGGAGTATTCACGTTGGACTTCTGCTTCGTTTCCCAGCGCTTTTCCTGCTTTACTTCACGCGGCGTCACAACGCCATCTTTGTTTTGATCCGCGTGCGCTTTACGCACCTGCGCCGGCGTCTGGGCCGCACTGCATACGACCAAAGCCAGCGACCCCATTAATACCCATCCTAATTTTTGCATGGCACCCTCCTTAATAAATAATCTCGTTTCGGATTAAAGCTTGAATTGCGGCAGACTGGCGGCGGCAATGGCCTGGCCGACCCGGCGGCTGGCTTCATCGGGCACGGCCAGCTTGACGGCTTGCGCCAGCTCCGGGAATTCCTTGCGCAGCACCTCTTCCGCCCTGGCAATGACGATATCGCCGCCTTTGCCGGACGTCACGCGGCCGAGCACCAGGAGATGCCCCATGTCATAGAAATCGGCATAATGGGCCACGGTATAGCCGAGGTAAATGCCGATGGTTTCAAACACAGCCTGGGCGCGGGTATCACCCTTCGCCATCAACGCCTGCACGTCCTTGAGCCGCTCCGGGACAGTTTTCTTTTCATCCAACGTGATCCCCGCTGCCGGTGCCAGCCGGTTTACCGCCATTTGCGAGAAGTACATTGCGCCACAGCCCCGGTCCCCCGACCACTCGTCCAGGGGAGCATCAGGCTGATAATCCACGGGCGCAAACGCCAGCTCGTCAAGCCAGCCAATGACGTTGCCGTCCTTATCCACGTAGCCGCCCGCCAGACTGGATCCCATGGCAATCCCCAGGATACGGTTGACGCCAAGCGACATGGATCCCGCCAGCGCGGTCACCTCGCCGTCGTTAATAACCTCAAACGGAATATTGTTCCACGCTTGTTGAATCTCATGGAACAGACCGCGGACCCTTGATTCGAACAGATTCTTCGGAACACCGCGGAACAGGGAGGCCACGCGGACGCTGTTGCCGACGTAGATGCCGGCGGAGGATCCGCCTATGGCGTCAACGCGCGGCAGATAGGAGGCAGCCTTTTTCAGGGCGGCCATGATTTCATTAAAATGATATTGCGGATCGGCATGGTTCCGCGGATCCCAGACCACTTCCTCACTGAAAACCGATTGCCCATCCTTGACCGCCGAGACTTTCCGATCGCTGGCGCCCAGGTCAAATCCGATCCGGCATCCCTCCAGATGGCGGCCCAACGGCTTGGCAGTCATCTTTTCCGCAGGCACGCGGTCGGCAGTCGTTACTTCCACGGTAAATGGATTGCCATAGACTTCGGTCATCAGATTCGCGTCAAAGGCGCGGGCGCCGGCTGGCAAATAGGCTGACCGGATATACTCCCCCACTTCCCGGGGTCCACCCACCACCACCCGCCAGCCGCCCCTCTGCCACAGCAGGAACTTTACAATCCGATCCACAATGGGAAAATTATCTTCAAATCGTTTATCTTTCGTGGAAAACACTTCCGTTCGATAGCAGGATACCGCGCCGGCATCAGCTTCCACCGCAATAACCAGCGGCACCCCGTGCCCCGAAGCCTTCACTTCGGCGCAAAAGTTCCGATTGGCCAGAACCGCAGGACGGAACCCGGTGTCCAACGGCGGCATCATTCCCGGCACTGTCAAATACCATGCTTGTGTCATCACAACCTCCTCCAATATACCAAGAATAATTGACAATCCAACTCTCCGCTCAGGTCCGCTGAGATAACGAACCGAGAAGAAGTATAATCACGAAACAGACAAAATACATAAAAAATTTACAACGGGTAATAGGTCAGTAATAGGGGGGGTGTAGCGGCGGTTCGTACTTGTCCCGCTCCCAGCGGGAAGAACTGCAATCCATCGCCGGGGGATGCCGGTCTATCGAACGGCCCCTACAACTGGAAAGACTGCATACCATTAAACCAGTTGCCCCCCCAATAACTGACCGGTTACCGCAACAACCTGTTTTCACTTGACCACTTCGGGGTGTTGGTTCATTCTTGCGCCCTATGAAACAACGTTCGGCAAAAGGGTCCATGGATGCGCTGGTATCGCTTTGCAAACGGCGCGGATTTATCTTTCAAAGCTCCGAAATCTACGAGGGGATCAACGGATTCTGGGATTACGGTCCGCTGGGCTGCGAACTGAAACGTCATATCCGCGACGCTTGGTGGAAATCGGTCGTCCAGGCCCGCGAAGACATCGTCGGTCTCGATTGTTCCATCATCATGCACCCCCGGGTCTGGGAAGCCTCCGGCCACACCGCCAGCTTCGCCGATCCCATGGTGGACTGCAAATCATGCCGCAAACGTTTCCGCGCCGACATGCTCTGCGAAGACCAGGACGCGAAACTTATCAAGACCGACAAGGGCTTCGCCCTGCCCGACGGCATAAAGTGCCCCGCCTGCGGCGCCAAGGATCTCACGGCGCCCCGCGCATTCAACCTGATGTTCAAAACGTTCGTCGGACCGGTGGAAGACGAATCGTCCGTCGCCTACTTGCGGCCGGAAACGGCCCAGGGTATTTTCGTCCAGTTTCAGAACGTGCTGGCCGTGGCCCGGCAGAAGGTCCCCTTCGGCATCGCCCAGATCGGCAAGGCGTTCCGCAACGAAATCAATCCCAGGAACTTCACGTTCCGTTCCCGCGAATTTGAACAGATGGAACTGGAATATTTCATCAAGCCAGGCACCGACGCGCATTGGCACGAGTACTGGGTGGCCGAACGGTTGAAGTGGTACCGGGCGATCGGCCTGCCCGAGGAAAGCCTCAAGCCCTACGTGTACGGCAAGGATGAACTGGCGCATTACGCCAGCGCCTGCACCGACATCCTGTATGATTTCCCTTTCGGCATGCAGGAACTCGAGGGCATCGCCGCCCGGGGCGACTTCGATCTGACCCAGCACCAGAAATTCAGCGGCAAATCCATGGAATATTTTGACGCCGAAACCCGGGAAAAATTCATTCCACACGTCGTGGAACCGTCGGCCGGCGTGGACCGCATCGCCCTGGCCCTGCTGTGCGAGGCCTATCGCGAAGAATGGGTTCCGACCGCCGACACACCCGGCGAGCCGATCGAGGCGGAGTGCGGCAAACAGCCGCCCGCCGGATATGAAGCGCGAACGGTTCTCCGGTTTGAACCGGCCATCGCGCCGATCAAAGCGGCGGTTTTTCCTCTCTTGAAAAACAAGCCGGAACTGGTGGCCAAAGCCCGCGAGGTGTTTGCCGTGCTTCAGCGCCGCTGGCCCTGCTTCTGGGACCAAACCGGGGCCATCGGGCGACGCTATCGCCGCCAGGATGAAATCGGCACTCCGTTCGGCGTGACCATCGATTTTCAAACGCTGACGGATCAGACCGTGACCTTACGGGACCGGGACACGATGAAACAGATTCGCCTTACCATCGCCGAATTGCCAGGGCATTTGGCCAACATCATCGATTGATTATTCGGCAATCCGCATTTTCTTCCACCCCTCAGGGTGCCGCGCGCCCACCCCGGCCGCCCACACCGCGGAGGTTGGCCCGGGACCACGGGCATGTCGCATAGGTGCGGTCCGCGGCGCGAAAGTAGGCATTATTGTTGTAGTCCGCACAACCGCCGCGATATCCGGCGCCGGTAGCTGCGGGCCAGCCCGCCACGTTCGCATCGCCTCCAGGCGTAGTAAGCATGCCGTCTCCATGTTCCCCAGTAAACGAGCGCCCCTCCGCATTCCCCACCGTTACAATCCGTTCATTCACGATCCCCGATAATTCCATCATCCCATAATACCCGGCGCCCGAGTTCGTTCTCGTCCCCGTCCCTATCCCAAGGCTCCCCACTCGCAACATGAGCCCCCCCCCACAATTTGCAGTTGCCGGTAACGGCGCCTCGTTCGCCTGCCCCGCGTTCGTTATGCTCGTCGCCTTCACAATGGTTACGGTCCCCCACGCATACTCGCCCGCCACCGGAGCATTCGTCCCGCGACACGCTTTCTCATATTCCAATTCCGTCAGCGGCCGCAATCCCGCCCAATCCAAGTACGCCGCCAAATCCCCCCAGTTCAAATCTCTGCACGCCACATACGGCAGACTCGATGTATAAACGCCGGCCACATTTGTAATGGCGTTACGGTCAGCAGTAGGGGTGGCCACTTTATACCACCGCGGATTCGCCTGCGCCGCGGTCAGCGTGTTCAGAAAGTCCACATACTGCCCCTGGCTGATCTCGTATTTCATCCCGTAAAACGCATCAAACCCCTTGGGATACGCATTCGACAGCACACCCTCCGGACCTATGTCATCAAGACTCACATTTGTGCCCGTGCCCCATAAACAGTTGGGCTGATTGGATACTGATATCTGGCCTTCGGTCTGAATGAGAAACGGCATATTGGAGCTGGTTCCATCATGAAAACGACCGGCCTCCGTCCCATTCGTGCTCCCCACGTAGAACGCGCCTGACGACACATACACCAGCTCGATAGCGCTCACCTTCAATTCCACCTTGGCGTTGTCCGCCACGCCGTCGACCGGATAGTTCCAGCGCAAGCGCACCCTGTTAGCCGCGAACGTGCCGGAACCGTTCGTGCTGCGATAGATGAACACGCCCATGCCGTTGGTTCCCCAGGCGCTTCGCCCTCCACTCAGTCCCACGGCAATTGTGCTGCCGGCAGGCGCCATGTGGTCTGCGGCATTTGTGCTCAATGAAGCATGATACCAGACACTCGTAACACCCGCGGCCGGGTCATTCGTCCGCCATTTCATAAACATCCAAGCCGCATCGTAGTTATACGGCTCGCTCTGACCCGCGCCTATCAGGTCGCAGCGCCATGAATTTGTCCATGAGACGTTAAACTGCACCAGCCAGTGACTGCCAGGCTCCTGGCCTAATCTTTTCACGCCGGATACCGCAATATTATTCGCCAACCCCTGTTCGCTGATGAACAGGCAGACCAACAACGCCGCAATGCCTACCATCCGCCGCAGTGGACAGGTCGGTTTTGTAATGATGATCATAGCTCATTCCCTTTCAAACAAAGCACAAGCCGGCAGTCCCGATACCCACCGAAACGGCGTGATCAGGACACCTTTTTCGCCACGTCGGCCCGATCGCCAAACGCATCGGGATGTAGTTACACGGCAGGCAAGGCCCGCATTGGAATAGCGCGGCACATCGTAAATGGTCAATCTCGTCGTAAAGCATCAGCCGGATATTGGGCGGTATCCTGGTAAAACGAATAATGGTGCCGGCATATACGATCTCCGTACTGGCACACGAATCAAAACCGTGCCCTTCGCCGGTGTCATAGGCGCCAGCCATAACTTCCGAGGCGCCGCCCAGCGCTCCCGCAATGATCAGCATCATAATCCCACGATATATCACATGCATAGCAACACCTCCCAGCTTTGGAACCGGAGAAAAGTTCAACCGTCCAAAAATATAAAGATAGATAATAGTTTACCCATCCCCCCCCCGAACGCAAATAAAATTCTGGGAGCCCCCTCCATCCCAGCCGTCAACACCTCAGGAAATCGCGTCAGATAAGATCGGAATCGCTTCCTATAGTATATCCGCCGCTGATTTCTCCAATTGAGCCACTTCCGCACCAGCCGAACCGCGATCACCTGGTATCGTTTGATCGAATCCATGTTCCCGCTGATCCCGTAGTACCGAAAGTGTCCCGTCAGTTTCTGCCGCAGAATGCGCCACGCAGTCGAAAAACTGCCTGATGTCCGCTTCCACCCCATGGTTGATCGGCTTCGTCATAATCAGTTTGTCCACCATTAATTGGGGCGTTTTATATGTCTAGTTATTTCGGGAACACTTCACTAGCCCTTAAGGCGCAACAGTCGCCTTCGCCTCGGGAACCCGTGGGGCATCGATGTCCAATTGAATGAGAATCGTCTTCACGGGAACTTTGGGATCGGAGCGATACCAACTCCCGTCCGGATTCACGTCCGCGACCGAAGCCGTCTTCCCTCCGCAGGCGGCGGTAATGGTGTACGCCATCTGCTTCTCCGCCGCACCGGTCTTCCAGAAGTCAAGGATCGCGGCCGTATCCTCCAGATCGGAAGGCAGAGGGGTATGCCCGTCCGCGCCGGTGATGAAGGCGGTCTTGGCTTTCCGGTACAGGTTGATCGGCGGATAGGCGCCGTCCGTATTGTTCGCCACGGTAACCGTGGCGCCCTTGACCGGGTTGTTGCCGCGATCCATGACTTTCACGTCCAGGTACTTGTAGTCGTGGAACTCGTCGTCGGGCATGTCCACGGTCACCGAATTATGCTTCACATTGACGAAGGGAAACATCTTGCCGCGCAGGGACTGGTCCGCCGGCTGGTCCAAGTCGCGGATGTGAATATTGCCAAGTTCCATGTCGTACATTATCGACCCTGCAGAATCTCCGGGACGATAGCGACTGCCGCCGGCCTGGCCTCTATTATAGTCCGCCGTGAAATTCAACGTGGAAGAATACACTTTATTGTTCCAGATCCTGCAATTCCGCCCTCCGGAGTGAAAGGCCAACGATGACGTGCCGCAATTTCTTATGGTGTTGTTATAGAACTGGGAGATAAGATCAACCCCGCTCTGGTATTGGTTAGCCCGCCAATAACAAATCTGACCTATGGCTGAATTCTCGATCACATTGTCTCGGAAAATTACAGGATTGGTCCATGTCGAGCCATAAAAGCCCAACAGGCTGCCCACCTTGACATCGTGGATATGATTGTTTTGAAATACGCTGCCCCCGGAGCATTCCTTGGCATAAAAGAGGCTTTTTGTTTGGATCTTATAGAATTCG
>Ga0180014_1000290_pt1 | contig 14946 bp, 9 predicted proteins | sample KR13_S1_MetaG_FD_116507 | JGI IMG/M metagenome (GOLD analysis project Ga0180014, IMG submission 116507) | Groundwater microbial communities from the Olkiluoto Island deep subsurface site, Finland - KR13_S1_MetaG | ecosystem: Environmental > Aquatic > Deep subsurface > Groundwater | place... | reverse complement strand
CCGGCTGCGCGCTTCTTATCCTGAGTTTGACCTCGATGATACTTCTGTTCTCTCGCAGGCGGAGCTATTTCAACCCCTTGAGTTCCTGTATCAACGCCGCGCCTTTCTCCAGCAGAAGGTCCCTGTTGGTCTCGAGCAGTATGCCCGTGATGATAACCAGGGAACCAACCAGCATCGCGTAGATCGACCAGTGCAGGCTGGTGACCGGGGACCAGAGCCGCACCAGGCCGTCTATCACAATGAAGGTGAGACCGGCGCCCAGGAACACCCTGCGACGCTGCCAGACGCCGACCACCAGCGCGGCAACGCTCTCGGCAAGAAGGACCGTGGCGTGAAACCCACCCAGTTCCCCGATAGATGGGATGAGCGAGGATAGCGCCAGTGTGGTGAAGCCCACCAGGTGCAGGAGGCGCACCGCCCGCCTGCTGTAACCACGGCTCTCACAGTAGTATCCCAGCGCGATCAGGTATATTCCCATTGGCAGGAAGTAGAGATGCGGGCTCGAGATATTACCGTTTCTCATGATCAGTATGTATCCGGCGAAGAAGTGGGCGAAGGATACGTGGCCCATGGAGCGGTAGTCCTTGATTATTCCTACGCAGGCGTAGATGGACCCGGCCGTGAACAGGGTCGCGATGGTGAAGATGTCGCCGTCGCCGTTCATACTCAGGCCGACCAGAACGCAACCCGTGCCCAGGGCGGTCATGCCCACGCAGAACTGCAGGAATATTTCCGAGACGCGCTCTCTTGCCCCGACCAGCAACCAGCCAATCGCCAGGTAGACCACGGCGGGCCCCATCAAGAGCAGTCCGGCCAGTGAGAGTTCTACGGGGGGCCTTATCACCGCAAGTATGTAGACGGTCTCCACTACGGACATGGTGAGCGGCAGGTAGGCCAGTTGCTCCTCGCCATAGACGAATACTGAGGCGGCCCCTACCGCCAGCGCCGCGCTCATGCTCACTATCGCCTGGAAGTGCAGGCCCAGCGCTACCGGTTGCGCGATGGAAGCCACGAACAGGGGGATACCGAACACCCAGCCGACGGCCGCGAACCGGTCGTGGTTGCGCGTGTAGTGGATAAAGGACGTCACGGAGATAACGACCGCGGGCGCGACGAGCCAGTACGCCATGTAGGTGGACGACACGTTCAACAGCGCCCCCAGGCCGAGCCAGGCCAGCACCGCGAAGATGTATCCCGCCGCGCCCTGGACCACGTCCTCGAAGTACTCGGAGCCGACGAAGGCGAGGACGGCCATTACCGCCAGGGAACCGCACTGCCATGCGAGGGCCCCGTCAGGGACAGGAAGCCTGGTGGCGCCCGCGAAGCACATGAACGAACATGCCGATATCGCCGCATATACGCCCAGCGCTATTCGATAGTAGAGGCGGTCCCACGACTGGAGATCGAACGTGATGAACGACAGGGCCAGGACGGCAACGCATATCACGTTGGCGTAGTAACCCCCCCAGACCGGGTTGATCAGCGAGCAGGCCACCGCGGTGAAGCCTATCACCGGCGCCCCGTATTGCATTGGGCGCTCCAACCACTCCGGCAGGCGGTCGGCCAGGGCCGAGCCGGCGGCCAGGGCCGAGCCCAGGCCGGCCAGGGAAACGGCGGCTACTGTCAGGCCGCCGCTGTATGCGTACGAGACGTATCCAATCGCGAGCGCCAGGTGGCCCAGTGAAGTGTAGGCCAGCAGTTCGGGTAGTAGTTCCTTCCACCCCTCCGCTTGATACCGGCCGGCCAGGCCGGCCGAGACCGCGCAGATGGCCGACACGGCAAACAGGTAGAGATACACACTGTAACCCAGCCCCCAGACGACGAACGCCGCCTGGCATATCAACCCCGCCACCATGAATACCGCGCCCGACACCAGCATCGGGATCGCGAACTCGTCCCTTTCCCGCGACATCGCGAGAACCGTGCCTCCAATCAGCAGGAGAGCTGCGATCGGGATCAGGAACAGGGGGTTGTTCACCTCCAGCCCCTTCCCGGGGAGGACCATGTCTATCACCACCGTTCCCGACATGAACGCGGAGAGGATGGCGGGGTAGAGGAACTCACCCCGGTTCCAGAGAGCGGTCTCGGCGGCGAACACAGCCAGGAACGCCCCGAATGTAATCGCGACCGCGGCGGTCGCGCCCAGTGAGAGGTAGTAAAACTGCGACGCGAAAGAGAGCGCGGAAACCCCGAAGAAGGCGATAAAAAGCGGCAGCGAGAGGTCATCGTATCCGGCACGCTCAAGCAGGTGGCCCGCGACCGCGAACAGTACCGCCAGGGGAACGAAAAGCATCCCGTAGTTGACGCCTCCACCGGAGAGCTCCGTTACCCAGTTCCAGGCGGATGCCCCGTGGGCCTGGACCGCGAAAGCAATGGTCGCGGTGGCGCAGGCGGCATAGAGCCAGTGAGGTCTCCTGGAGCGCAGGGCCGCGACCAGCAGATAAATGGTTGTCGCCAGGGCGGTTACGCCAAGCGAGAGATAGGCATGGCCGTACAGTGTCAGGCCGGGGATGATGTCCTTCGATATCACCGGCAGGTAGAATACCGATGCCGCCGCGGTGCTTACGCCGGCCACAGTGAAGGCGGGAACGTACGCGGTCAGGGCCCATTCCCTGCCTGATGTCCGCTCGAGCACCAGCCCCAGGAGCAGGAGCGAGCCAGCGACCAGCGTCGCCTCGACCAGGCACCACAACGGTGGGCCGTCCACCCGGAAGCCCAGGAAGATCAGCGAAGCGTAGACCACCGCCGACGACGCCACATACCCGAGGTACCTCTTCTTCTCCAACAGCGCCTCCGCCCACAGCAGCAGGGCGATCACCAACCCCGAGATGAACGATGCCCACATCTCGGCGGTGGTTGCCGTCTCCCAAACTTGAGGCAGCTTCCATAAGAGGTCCTTCATGGCAAGCGTCGCGAGAATACCCAGCATCGCTGCAACGCCGGCGTTGGTGAACGGCCTGGAGTCATGCTCCCCGATGAGCACGGAATCCACGTATCCGATGAGCAGCAGCGCTCCGGCCGCCAGTGTCAGGCCCGGCGCCGCCATGTACCAGTTGGCTCCCGGTGTATGCGCCAGGAAGTAGGTGGAAACGAGTATCATCCCCGACGAGATGTAGGCGAGAACCTTGTCCTCGTAAGTGAATGAGCCGATCAACAGGGCGGCGGCGGCCGAGCCGATAAGGAGCCCCGAGGTCCTGAAGCCTTCGTCCATGAAGTAGCTGAAATCCAACAGCGTGGTCAGCAGGGCAAGCACAATCGTAGCGTTGGCGACCGCGTACATGGTCCTGGCGTAAGAGGACAGCCCGCCGCGCCGCAGCATGTAGCCGCTCGCGAAGTAGCAGACCGCCATCCCCACGAACCACAGCCCGTAGAAATGCACACTCACCCCTGAGCTCTGTAGTACGAAGTAGAGCAGGGACAACGGGGTCATGGCGGTAAACGCCAGGAGCGCCTGGTCCCTCGAGCGGTAGAAGTTGAGGCCATAGACGGCGGCGGCGATAATGGACCCCGCTATGCCAAGCATGTTGGGATTGAAGACCGTGCCGCTGATGGCGTAGTAGTTGAACAGGTAGATGTTCAACGGGACCAGCAAGGATGCTATCACCATGATTATGGAAGAGCCCAGACGAACCCTCTTTGCGAGGTAGTGGCCCAGCAGGTAAAGACCGACGTTGGAGGCCAGGACCGTGAAGAAGACGAAGTACTTACCGATCGTCCCCCATTGCCAGGTGACCAACCCGACCAGGCCGGCGAGCAGGATGAACGTGCCGACGAAGTACCACCACTTGAGGAAACCGGTGTTCACCAGGCCTTCTATCCAGCCGGTGAGGTCGGGCTTCTTCCTTTGTGTCCAGGGCTTCACCGGCGGGCGCGAGCGACCGGCTTTCCCGCCTCGGATACCGGCGGTTTCACCGCCCGTCTCCCGTTGGGCCGTCACCGCCGGCCCTGTTGCCCGGCGCTCCCCCTCTTCGGGCGCGTCACGGCGCTCCTTGAAAGATGCTTCCAGCCGGAGCCGGCTTATGTAATCCTCGATCGTTCCATCGGACGGGTCCAGGCCCCGGGCGTACGTCGCTGCGCGAATAGCGTCCTCGAAGTTTCCCCTCAACTGCGATATCCTCGCCATAACCATGTGTGAAGACGGGTTCGCCGGTTCAACCTGGAGGATGTTCTGGACCGACGCGTAGGCGTCGTCCAGGCGGCCGGCGCCGATCAGTTCCTTCGCCCGGGCCAGTTTCCAGCTCACCCACCTGTTGCGCAGGCGCTTCCTTTCACGCTCGATTCCGGCGAGCGCCGTCTCGGTCTCCGCAATCCCGCTTGACAGGGCCCTCACCGTGGTGCGGTAAGCCGAATCGCCTACGCGCCCCAGGGCCTTCTCCCTGTCGAGTGACTCCCTGGCGGTGGTCGCCTCCGCCAGCCGGCGGCTGAGCTCTCTCTCCCGTTCGTCGTCAACGAGCTCCACCCCGCACATGTCGCAGTAGTGAAAATCGCTCGTTCCGGGAAACACCTTTCCGCAGATAACGCATTCCATTTCCGCACCTCCCTGTTCGCTTTCTCTTGATGCCTATTCTCCTCGCGGACAGCGGGAAATAATATTCCCCGCCGGAGGTATAACAGGGGTTATTCCAAGGGTTAGAAAGGGGAGACCCGTACCCCTCCTGGGGGTGACGTCAGGTACTTAGACCAGGCCGTCCTCGTGGGCCATCATTATGGCCTGGGTACGGTCGTCGATGTGCAGCTTGCGGAAGACGGCCTTGGCGTGGGCCTTTACGGTGTGCTCGCTGATGAACAGCCTCCCCGCTATCTCCCGGTTGGTGAGCTTCTCGGCTATGAGCTTGAGCACCTCCATCTCCCGGGGGGTCAGCCGGTTGTACGGCTCCGAGAGGGCCACCTGCTCCGGGGCGGCCTTCTCCTCCGGGAGGCCGGCCAGGTACTCGACGAGCTTCCTGGCGACCGAGGGAGATATCAGTGATTCGCCCTGGTGGGCGGCGTCTATGGCATCCAGGAGCTGCCGGTTGGCCGTCGACTTCAACACGTACCCTATGGCTCCCGCCCTGATGGCACGCGTCGCGACCTCCCGGTCGTCGAACATGGTGAGGACCACCACCTCTCCATCGGGATTGATCTCCCTGGCCCTGGACGTGAGCTCTATGCCGCTCATACCGGGAAGCTGAATATCGATGAGGCTTATATCGGGTTGGTGCGTCTCGATGAGGTCGATGGCCTCCTCGGCGGTCACCGCTTCCGCCACAACCTCGATATCTTCCCGCTTCCCGAGGATGCGCCTCAGGCCTTCCCGCACGATATCGTGGTCGTCTACAATGAGGACACTGATCGGCTTGTCGTTCATCTCTCCCCCCTGGTCAGCGGGACCGTCACCGTCACCGTGGTGCCCCTGTTCTCTTCGCTCTCCACCCTTAGCTCTCCTCCCATCTCCCGGGCGCGCTCCCGCATGCTTGTCATGCCCATGCCCGGGGTGGAAGATGCTGCCGAAGGAGGCATCCCTTTTCCGTCGTCGGATACCCGGAGCGTGACCCTGTCGTCATCGCGCATGAGTGATACCGCCACACTTCCGGCCCCGGCGTGCTTTCCCACGTTGTTCAAGCCCTCCTGTAGAATCCTGTAGAGGTTCCCCTCCAGTAGCAGCGGCAGCCTCTCTCTTTCACCAAGGTTGCTATCCAGGGACACCTTCATCTCTCCCGCGGTCGCGACATCGCGGACAAGTTTTCCCGCCGCTCCCTTGAGCCCCAGCACCTCCAGGGGTATGGGGCGCAGATCGTTGATGACCGTCCTCAGCTCGTCCAGCCCCTCCCTGGCCCTCTCCGCGAGCGTAACCAGGTCCTTCCTCGCCTCCTCGATATCCTCCTCGAGGCTCTCCAGTGTGAACTCCGACAGGTAGACGACCCCCAGGAAGCTCTGCGCCACTCCGTCATGCAGCTCTCGGGATATCCTTCTTCGCTCGTCCTCGTGGGCGACGGTCACCCTGTCCATCAGCTCGTTTACCCTTCCCTGTTTCTCCAGTACATCCTGGTAGAGCGCTCCATTCTTCAGCGCGACCGCCATCTGGGGCGCCATGGCCTCCAGCAGTGACCTGTCACTGAAAGAGAGGTCGTAACCCGATAGCTTCTCCCCAAGCAGCAACGTGCCGACCGTTTCTCTCTCGAATACCAGGGGTACCTCCACCACTTTGAACGATGCCTCGCCCCCCGGGCCCCGCTCCAGGTACAGCGTGTCCTCCTCGAGGCGCAGTTCAGGCGGGGTGTCTCGGAGATACTCCGGTGTGAAGCCGGAAAGGGCCCGCTTCCGCCAGTCACCCTCGCCCAGTGGATCGTAGAGCAGTGCCGCTCCTGTCAGCCCCATGTTGTCGGTGAGGGTATCCGTGATCTCCCGCGAGATCTCGTCCAGGCTGGAGAGCTCCATCAGCGTTCGGGCCAGGGACGAGAGGAGTTGCCCGAACTCGTAGTCCTTGCGGAAGAAAGACCTGTCAACCACCCTCATCAGCCATCTTCTAAGCGGCTCGAAAGCCAGGACCATCAGGAAGACGAACAGGGCGGTGATTACGTATCCCTGGGCGCTGAAGTAGCTGCTGATGAAGCGTTCCGATATGACTATTGTCAGGATGTAGGCGCTGGTTATTACGACCGTCAGGGTGAAATAGACGATGCTTCGCCTGAGGACCTGCTCCACCTCCGTGAACATCTGGTACTTGAGTATCCCGTAGGCGAAAACAGCCGCGGTGATGGTGAAGAAACATGGCGCCGAGGAGAGAGTGTACAATCTGGCGTTCTCGAGGATGCTTATCGCCAGCGGAACCGCCACCGCGGCCACCATTACCTGGGCGATTCGCTTCTCCCTCAAGCGCCGGGAGCGGTAGTAGCTGTAGACGTAGAGCGATAGCGCCGCGATTAACAGGGTATAGGAGAACACAGCATACACCCAGTACAACCAACCCTCCCCGGTGAGGTCCATCGTACCCGGTATGGTCCTGAACTCGAGGACCCAGTCGGTACTGTAGAAGGCCACCAGGGTGAACAGCGCCGGGAGATAGAGGGATGCCTGAAGCGGCTTCAGGGACCGGCCCTTTGCCAGGAAGAAAGCCGAGGGAAAGACAAGCGCCAGGTTGAGGAAGAAAGCGGGGAACAGTATCTGGCCCGGCGCCTGGAACCGTACCCAGAAGGCCCTCAAGGAAACGCTGCTCGAAACGTTGTACATCGCGTCGCCGAACGCCCATACGGCCAGAGACAGCGCCACCAGGGCGAAGAGCTGGTTCACCGTGCGGCGCGGGTTCTTGGAGAGGACGTATACCGCAAGGGCAACATTGACGGCGGTGGCGACGAACGATAAGCAGGCAATGATGTCTCGGTACTGTCCGTTCAAGCCTATTCCCCCGTGCTCGCCTTCCACCGGTCATTATTGCACGGCTCGGGGAACATTCACAGGGCACCGGCACCGCTTCGTTATATAATCACTGCGAGGCCTATTGAGTGCAGTTCTCAAATGACCCGCGTCTGTACCTGACGGTTGTAGAGGTGGAGAGGTGGTCTAAATGGTGGAGGACGCGGCGCCCCTTAAGAATATGTGGATTATCTGATATACGGCAGACCGGAAATGCTCGCCCGCTGAAGCGTCGAAGAGAAAGGAGCCGATTGTGGAGGAGAAGGGGGAAAGCGGAAGCGGTTGGAAAGAGAAGATCTCCGGGTGGTTAAGAAGCCGTAGCTTCGTATTCTACGATTTCCTCATCCTGGCAGCGGCGATAATCGCGTTCCTGATATTGTGGTTGTCCATGACCAGGGCATCGAACGTGGCCATGTTCGGGGAGTTCTACTCCGAGGGCTTCTCCGCCACCTATTGCCTGGAGGGGTCCGCCGCCCGCGCCGTGGGCTCCGGCCGGCTGGAGATAGAGACGGTTGAGGTGAATGGCGATACCGCCGTCCTGGAGGTCACCGCGGGGGGCATGAAGAAACGCCTGACCGTTGACCGCAAGACCGCGAAGGTGACCGATGGCGAGTTGGCCGGCCTCCCGCTCGTCTTCTACTACGACATAGTGAGAGAGCCGGGCCAGACCTCGAAGACGTTCGGCTCTAATAAGGAACCCGCCTTCTCCACCGCCTTCACCGGACTCACCGGTGATGTGTCCGCCCGCATCAAGGAGAGTAACCCGGACAACGTGGTGATGTGGTACCACGAAAGTGACGAAAGGAGCTACGGCCCCCAGTTCTCCTGGGAACTGCAGCTCCACGACCAGGACGGGAAAAGGGTCGGCACCATCATCAATGACGTCACCAGCGGCGTGCTGCTGGACGCCCGGTTCTACCAGGACGGCTGGGGGGCCATGAACCTGGAGAGGACCAACTACCCAACCGGGCTGAACCGCTGGGCCATCTTCTACGGGCTCAACTCGATACTGATCCTGTGGGGGATATTCCACCTGCTGAGGTGCAGGAAGCACCGGGAGGAGTGGAAGTCCCACTGGAGCTACTTCCCGCTTGGCTTCGTCGGCATATCAAGTTTCTACATACGGCTGATGGCGTTCACAGTGTTCGGGTTCCTGGGCATCGGCATACTCACCGGGGACCCGTACATCCTGCTGGTCACCGACCTCATAGGGCTCACCCTGATGATCTACGCGGTGGGCATCTTCGCGTTCCCCATCGTGTTCCAGTTCATACCGTGGATAGCCGCGTACGGGGTCTTCGCCGGGGGTAGGCCACTGGATTACATACAGTACCCGTTCGGGGTCCCGCTGTACCTGGTGGCGGTTGTGATGTTCGAGCTCCACCGGTACCTGTGCCACAAGGAGAAGCAAGGCTTGCCGCCTATTTGACGATGCTCAGCGTCTCCTTGAACTCAGGCGTTCCGGCTTTCCCCAGGAGCTCGAAGATGGCCATCTCGGTAGATGATATGACGGCGCCGCTCCGGCGCATGCGCCGGATGGCGACCTCCCGGTTCTCGGGCGTCCTCGAGGAGACCGCGTCGCTTATGACGTGTACCTTTGCGTCCTCCAGCAGGTGAAGGGCGGTCTGGGTTACACAGACGTGACTCTCGATGCCGGTTATGATGACGGTGCTCCTGCTAAGCCGCTCCAGGGCCCCGACGAACTCGGAGCACCGGCAGGCATCGAAATCGATCTTGGTGATAGGGCTGAAGCCGGAGATCCCGGATCGAATCTCCTCGATGGTGCGCCCCAGCTTCTCCTGCTCGGTCACCAGTATCGGCAGATCAATGATGCCCGCGAACCGTACCAGCTTGACCACATTTTCGATTATCTTCGCCTCTTCGTGGATAACCGGCAGCAGCTTCTCCTGCATATCCACGACAACCAGTACGGTGTCGCCCCCGACCAGAAGCCCGCCGTCGCTTCCTGCCTTCATCAGAACTCCCTTCTTATCTTTTCCAGCGCTTTCTCGTGCTCACTTAGTCACCTCGGGATAGCCGGGGGGTTTCTCTTTAGACGCTACACGTCAAGGAGGTCCGACGGTGGTGGGCCGCCCTTGAACTCGGCACCGGTCCACGGCGGACCGCCGGAGGCAACGACCTCCCACGCGCCGGCCATGCTGTTGAAGATCATGAGGAACTCCTCGGTCCGGCCATCTGGAGACATCGTGCCCTTGATGACCTCCCAGTTGGAGTCGATCGTACTCACCTTTACAAGCGTGAACGTCCAGCCCGAGGTAGGCTCACCCTTTGATTGCAGGTACGTCAGGATCGCCTGGGCCTGGTCTCCCACCGGCTGGGGGGCTGGCTGCGTGACAAGATCCTCCGGCGCCCCCAGTGCCTTGAGTTGTGCCGCGGTCCATCCATCGGTACTGGACTGTATTACGGTCCATTTTCCACTATCCTTTTGAAGCAGGAACTGCACGTTCTCGGCTTCCTGGCCAACCTTCTTACCCAGGTCTATCTTCCAGTTCAGATCGCTCGCGCTGACAACGAGCACGGAGAAGGTCATTCCCGAAGTGTTGATGCCGTTCTTCTCGCAGTAATCGAGTATTGCGGCGATGGGGGTGTCGTGCTCTACGTGGCCCGCCTTTCTATCGGGAACCTCGCTCTTCTTCTCTTCTGCCACCTCGAATCCGACGCCGTCGCTGGTCCCCGCGTCGGTGGTCACGGTCACCTTGTACTGGCCCGCCTTTATGTCGGTTGGGACCTTTATCTTGGCCTTGACGTCGGACCACTCTTCCACGGTCGCTGTTACCGTCCCGAACTCAACGGTACTGTCGCCTTGAGTATCTCCGAAGGACGAGCCGCTCAGCGTCACCTCGGTACCCGGCTCGCCGCTCGATGGGGTGATTGAGGATATCACCGCAATTTCACTCCCGCCACACCCACATCCGGCAAGGGCGGCTACCATGGCTATAGCGCATGCCGCAGCCATCAGAATGAATGCTTTCCCCTTTCTCATGAAGACCTCCCTCTTGAACCACAGACCGGCTTCCTGTTACTCCAAAAACAGAAGGCCCGGATCCTTCAACTTGGTAAAAAGATCCGGGCCCTGCTGCTCCGCAACAGCCCCCTTTCAACTACCAACCACACTGTAAATATTATTCGCAATTACACAGAGCGATTCCTGCCTGGGGCTCCAACATCAGGGCCTGACCGCGCCGCAGAAATCGCCGCGTTCCGACAATGGCGCCACCTCCACCAACTCGCCCGTCTGTGGCGCGTGGATATACTGACCGTCACCGATGTATATCCCCACATGTCCCCACCCGTGGAACGCGACTATATCTCCCGGCTGAAGTTCCGGCTCCGGTACGGGGTCGCCGCAACGGGCCTGGGAGTACGAGCTATGCGTAATATCCACACCCCCACCGACCTTGTAGCAGAACTGGGTGAGGCCGCTGCAATCGAATGCGTCCGGGCCGGACGCCCCACTGCTGTACGGCTTGCCTAGCTGGCCGAAGGCGACGTGGACCACCCTGGTCTCCAGGTCCTTGGAACACGATTGACCGTACATCGTCCGGGCGGCCACTATCGGTCTGTCCGACTCGACTACCGTCGCCACGTTATAACCGATCACATGGTCTCCCACGTCAATGGATACCCTGGTCGCCGCTTCCAGCGACACGCTGGTGGAAACAACCTCCCGGTCCGTCTGGAAAACCACACTCGCCTCTGCGTCCTCCTTGCCGGGATTGTGGAGGAGTATCCAGGTGTCGTATATCGAGCCGACAGCCGCCCCTTCGGCGAAGTACCACGTCCTGCTGGTCTCGTTGGAACCGGAGGAACTGTGCGCCCACTCGCCGCCAGCCCCGTACATCGTCCTGGAGGCGACTACCGGCAGGTCCGAGGTAACAATCGTGGCAACGTTGTAGGTGCATACGTGTTCTCCCACGTTTACCGATGTCCGGGAAGCCGGCCCGACCTTGATGGCCACGGGCCCGACGACACCGCTATCGGTGTGGAACGTGAGCTCCACATCGGCCCCGTCCTCTCCGTGGTTATACAGCAGTATCCACGTCTGGTATCCGCCGGCGGTTGCGCCCTCCGCGAAGTACCAGGTCCTGGCCGGGCTGTTGACGCCGCTGTCGCTATGAGCCCACTGGCTCGATCCCTCAGGGGCTTCCTGCGCCGCGGCATCAGGCGCCAGCATGAGCAATCCCACCGATATCAGTAACGCCAGCAAGACAGAGATGAAGATAAGTATAAAGCCGATATTTCTCTTGCTTCCACGGGCCGGGCCCATCTCGTTACTCTTCCTTCGCCTCGATAATCGTGTCCCTGTGTGAAATTCGCTCTCCACTTAAGACCACCGCCTTTCCGGTACGTGTCCCTCTCCGTCTCCCATGTTCCTTCACAGGCGCAAGCGTGCGTTGATAAGGTAATTGGGAATCGTCATGGATTCTTTGGGGTGTGACGCCTGCCCTGGGGTACTAAACGTAAGTGTATGGCCCTTACAACACTATGTGCTGTGCCTCACTCACCTCCGCTTAGTCCGTTCATTCGCTGTCTTCTCGTATTCAACTTTTTCTGCCAGCGTCCACAGTATTCGCCCCTGTTACGGTCTATCCCTTCATCGAAAACCTCCAATTACCAATATCTGCCATCTTTCTTGCGTTTTGTACCAGGTACAATCTTGCGTTCTTGCGTTATGCTTGCATTGCTTGTAGAGTATGCTCATGGGACGAGAACCACGAGTCCAGCTCCCAGGCGCTTTCTATCATGTGATGTCCCGGGGGACCTTGAAGCAGAAGATATTCATCAGAAACGAAGACCGCCTCGATTTTCTTGGGAAGCTTGCCGAGGTGATCAGCAAATACGAATGGTGCTGCTACGCTTACTGCCTGATGGACAACCATTATCACCTGCTTATCGAGACGCCTCGGACAAATCTCTCCGAAGGGATGCACAAGCTCCTCAACTACTACTGCAAACGCTTCAACTGGAGGCACGGTGGGGTGGGCCATGTCATACAGGGACGCTTCATATCACCAATTGTCGAGCGTGAAGAACACCTGATGGAGATTATCAGGTATACAGCCCTCAACCCCGTCAAGGGCGGCCTGGTCAGCGAGCCGGGCCAGTGGAGGTGGAGCAGTTACAGGGCTATATGCGGCCTCGCCCCCGCCCCATGGTTCCTCGATGTCAACTTCACCCTGGGCATCTTCGGCAACGACACCGAGATGGCCCGTAAGGAGTATATTCGTTTTGTCGCTGAAGGCCTGCTCATTGACCAGGCGAATCGAATACCGCTGCCTGACCTCTTTCTGGGAATAAGGGACAAGTACCAAAGAAACAATGCTATGCGTTTCGCTTACTTCGAGCAGGGCTATACGATGACGAAGATAGCTGCCTACCTGAAACTAAGCCTATCGGCAGTAAGCAGAGCTATCAATAAGGAATAGCTTTGCTTCTTACCAATATTTGGCATCTTTCTTGCGTTTTGTACCCGGTACTATCTTGCGTTTTGTTAGGTTTGGTTGCTTATTTTGGCGGAAAGGCTGTTTATGGTGGCCTCTGCTTCTTTGACAGTCCTGTCGATGAGCTCTTCTACTGTTGGCACGTCCGTCAGGAGTCCTGTCACCTGGCCAACCGGCAGCACACCGTCTTTCACATTCCCGTCTTCGGTGGCCATACGGATGCGCTTGAAGGCGTTGGCCATAAAGGCAAGCTGCATCGCGTTGTTCCAGCCGGAGGCCAGAACGCCGATAAATAGCTTCCAGTAGGGGACCCCTATCTGCCTGGCGATGGCGTAGGAGTTGGGTATTGCCTTGAGCATCTGTATTGGTCCTAACCCCTGCTTGATCGCGTCGCGGGCCCCGTCGGTATCCAGGACCCTGCACCAGAGGCCGTCGAACCGCTTGGAGTAGAGCGTGTCGTGTACGTCTCTATCTATGGAGAGCTGCTTGAAGTTCTCATGCAGGGGGCTTTCCCTGGTCGTCATCATCCTGGTCCCCATGGCGACCCCTTCCGCGCCTAGCGCGAGGGCCGCGGCAAGCCCCCTCCCGTCACCAACACCGCCGGCGGCAATCACCGGGATGTCCAGCGCGGAAGCGATGCTTGGTACCAGGCAGAACGTAGTGGGCGCCTCGCCGTGGGCCGCCGCCTCGTTCCCGGTCACTATGACCGCGTGGCAACCGTACTCCTGTGCCCTGACCGCATGGCGTTTCCTGGTTACCGTGGCCACCACCTTGCCGCCGTACTCGTTGGCCGCCTGTACTATCCAGTCGCCCTTGCCCAGCGCGAAGTTTATCACCGGGACCTTCTCCTCAAGGAGCACCAGGGCGTTGTCGGCCGCGCCGGGAAAGAGAAGCGTAGCATTGGCCCCAAACGGCTTGTCAGTCTTCGCCTTGATCTCCCGGACGGCACTCCTGGTCTGCTCGACGTCCAGGGCACCGGTTGCCAGAATCCCCAGGCCGCCGGCGTTAGACACCGCGGCCACCATGTCCGGCACGCTGATCCAACTCATGCCCGACAGGATTATCGGGTGCTGGATGCCAAACAATTCGGTTATGCGCGTTTTCATGCGACACTCCTTCCGTTAGTTACAGACCGTGCCAGATTATATCTCATTACGGGCAGGGGACCATGAGCACCGGCTGTTCGCCGGCAGCACCTGAAACGAAGAAAACGCAAGATGGTACCTGGTACCATCTTGCGTTTCTTGGACGCCGGCTAGCGGCAGCGGTCGACCATGTCGACCACCAGGGTGGACCAGCCGTAGGCCTTCCCACCGTATCCCCTGCCTGTCCTGGAGTTGAAGAACTCCCGGTAGCCCTCGCGCAGGACCATCTCCGCGGTGCGGCGGGTCAGCTCGGCGGCCTCCTCCCGGTAGCCGTACTCCAGCAGCCCCACTGCTACCATCCAGTTCATGTTCACCCAGGTCCCGCCACGCCAGAGCATCGGCAGCGACCACGGCTTCCACCCGGGTCGCTCCCTGGGGTCGTCCGCCGTGACAAAGCTCAACGGGCTGGTCGTCCAGAACCGGTCATCGTTCAGGACGTGCTCCTTCACCAGCCGGGCCGCCTTGTCCGACGAGATCAAGCCGGTGAATAGAGGCAGGACCGACGACAGGGTCCCGGTGTGGCTCTTCCGTACTTCGCCGTCCTTCAGATAGCGGCTCAGGAAGATGCCCGCGTCCTCGTCCCAGCATAGTTCCTCCATGCGCGATGCAACTGCCGCCGCCCTTTCCTTGAACTCCCCGGCCCGGCCCTCGTTGCCAAGCTCCCCGTATATCTCGCCTACCGCGCGCAACGACAGGCACAGAAGCGAGTTGTTACAGAGATCCTCGACCACGAACAGGCCCAGGTCCGTGATACGCTCCAGGTCGTTTCCCACACGGCGGTACTCCCGGATCTCGCGGGCGAGCTCTACGCCGTACAGGAGCAGCCCCAGGGGGCGCTCGCCCCTGACGTCCATCACCTCGTCGTACACAGGGGACTCGTCGGTGCCCGACTCCATGCAGTTGATGATAGCGGTCAGGCCGTGGCCCAGAAGGTCCCGGCTGTACTG
>Ga0180014_1000289_pt1 | contig 14952 bp, 11 predicted proteins | sample KR13_S1_MetaG_FD_116507 | JGI IMG/M metagenome (GOLD analysis project Ga0180014, IMG submission 116507) | Groundwater microbial communities from the Olkiluoto Island deep subsurface site, Finland - KR13_S1_MetaG | ecosystem: Environmental > Aquatic > Deep subsurface > Groundwater | place... | reverse complement strand
TGTCGAGCGATAGGTAACATTGTTGCTCAGGCTGGCGACGATCATCGCCCGGCTGGTGTCACCGGAGTTGTCGTCGTGCAGCGACAGCGCCGTGAAGGTCTTGGCATAGCTGACGTTCAGCGTCCGCGCCGCAGACTGCAGCAGGTGGCTGACGACCTGCGTAATGAACTCCACCGCCCCCACCGTCCCATAATAGGTGAATGTCTCGCTATCAAGGCCGTCGATGGTCTGCAGCAGGTTGGTGTACTTGACGCTGCTGAGCGCGCCGCCGCCGCTGTTGTCCCACAGCAGGAACGGACCCCGCCGCCCCGACGCAGCGTTGTAATACACCGATACTTGCGAACCGCCGCTGACGTCGGTCACCTGCACGTTGGAGATCCAGGTGCCGCCGCCGGTGGCCGCCGACCAGATCACCTCGGGCAGCACCTTGTACTGCGCCGGGGAGTTGTAAGGGCCCGTCGTGACGCCATCAGAGATTATTACCGCAAGAGTAGCGGACCAGATTGACTCTACCGTGGGATGGTCGGCGCAGCGAGCCATGGCCCGCACGTCGTAGGTGCCGTTGACCGCCCAGCTGTGCGACGCCGTCGTAGTTCCCACAGCCAGCCAGCCCGAATCCGTGCCGTCGTCCCAGTCGAACTTGTACTGCAGCGCATGCTCCAAATTGGAGGTCGAACCGCCGGTTGAGAAGTCATAACTGGTGCTGATGGTGCCGGTGGTTGGACCACTGGGTGTGCTTGGAGCGGAAACGGTTTCTGCTGACGCAGGCGCGATGGTAAACACCGCGTCGCTGCTGTCGCTCGGGTCGTTGTCTAGAGCGTCGCGCACCCGAACCAGGCAGTTGACCGAGGGCGTGCTCGGCACCGTCCAGCTGTAGCTGCCGTCATTCTCCGTCCCAGCGGCCACCGGGGTCCAGTTGGAGCCATTGTCGGTTGAATAATCGATATTCACGTTGGCGATAGTGCCCGTCGACGTCCAGGTGATCTCCTGCGTGCTGCCCGCCGTCCATGTCTCCCCACCATTGGGAGCGGTGACAGTGATGGAATCGGGCACCGCGATGGTAAAGATCGCGTCGCTCGGGTCGCTCGGGTCACCGTCGGTGTCCCCCACCCTCACTAGGCAGTTCGAGGACTGAGCGTCGGGGATGGTCCATGCATAGCTGCCGTCGTTGGCCTCGTTGGACGCCACCGGATTCCAGCTGAAGCCGTTGTCGGTCGAGTATTCGATGTTGACATTGTCAATGACGCCGGTCGAAGACCAGGTGATATCGTGGCTTGAGCCAACTGTCCAGCTCTCGCCACCGTTGGGCGCGGTGACAGTGATGGAAGTGCTAGTAGAGACCTGCAAGGAATAAACTACCCCCAAATCATTGTCACCACCGCCGTAAGTCATTCCATAGAGAGTCGAGTCGGAAAGGATCAAGCTGCCTAGAGGATATGCCCCGTCGCCCGTTCCGCCGGCAAACTCATGCAGTAACTCATAGCCAGAGCCGTCGGTCTGCATCCTGAACAACGTGCCCAGGTTGTGGGTACCGCCTTGGCTGGTCAGCCCGTAAAGCGTCGAACCGGAAAGGTACATCGTTCCCCTTGGACGCGATCCGTCAGTGGAGCCGCCGGTAAATTCATGCAACAAAGTGAATCCGCTGCCATCCGTTTGGATCGCGTACAGCGTGCCCTTATCACTGTCGCCTCCATACATGGTAGTGCCGAAAAGGGTCGATCCGGAAAGGACTAATTTCCCGCTCGGCATCATTCCATCGTTCACCCCGGCGGTAAACTCATGCAGCACAGTGAACCCCGTGCCGTCGGTCTGGATCGTGAATATCCTACCCTTATAATCATAATTTGAATAAACGACGCCAAAAATTGTCGATCCTGAAACGATGATCCGACCAGTATTGCCATAATAATATTCACCAGTGGTAAATGAATGCAATATGGTAAAGCCCGTGCCATCAGTCTCCACCTTGAAAATTCCTCCCAGGTAGTTGACTCCGTCCAACTGGGCGACGCCATAGAGGGTCGTGCCCGAAAGGACGAGGTCACATGGGGCCATTAGCTCAACCCCCCCTCCTCCCATGTGGAGTATGTCGATATAACCGCTGCCATCGGCCTCGATCTTAAATATAGAGCCCGACCAATACATCCCCCCGATATAGGTCGCTCCATATAGAGTGGTACCAGAAAGAAGAAGTGACCTTGGCTCATATCTATCATACTCATCTCCAAAGAAGCTCTTCATTTGGGTAAACGCGCTGCCATCGGTTTGTAATTTAAACAGCATGCCCCCATCATAGGTTCCGCCATAGGAAGTTAGGCCATATAGTGTTGAAGCGGACAAGATAAGGGATCCCTCTGGAATCTGCCCGTCTCCGCCGGCGAATTCGTGCAGCAGGTTGCAATTGCCCCCAGATCCACTGGATATGGCAATGGCATGGACCGCTGACCATGCCGATACGACATTCGTATGTGTGGCGCAGCGCGCCATGGCCATGATGTTGTAGGAGCCAATCGCCGCCCAACTGTGCTGCGCGCTCGTCGTTCCCACCGCCAGCCAGCCCGAGTCGCTGCCGTCGCCCCAGTCGAACTTGTACTGCACCGTGTCTCCCCAGCTCGAAGAAGAACCGTCAGTGGAAAAAGTATAGCCCGAATTCAGTCCACCCGTAGTCCGACCAGATGGCGCGGAAGGAGTGGATACGGACTCGGCTACATAGGCTATGATGGAAAAGGTCGCATCACTCTGGTCGGATGGGCTGCCGTCTGCTTCCTGCACCCGCACCAAACAATTGCCGGAGATCGCATCGGGGACGGTCCAGGCATAGCTGCCATCGTTGGCTTCATTGGTCGCCACTGGGTTCCAGTTGACGCCGCTGTCGGTCGAGTAGTCGATGTTGACGTTGTTTGTCGTGATGCCCGGCTGCCAGGTGATGTCGTGCGGCGTGCCCACCATCCAGCTCTCCCCACCATTGGGCGAGGTGACCATGAGTGACAGGGAAAAGATCACGCCATTATCGTTGTCGCCACCATAAAGGGTCATCCCATAAAGAGTAGTGTCTGAAAGGAGCAGGGATCCGGATGGCCAAATTCCATCAGCCCTAGCACCGAATCTATGCAAAAGGGAAAAACCGCTGCCATCGGTCTGAAGCTTGAAAATCGTCCCCGCATCAGTGCCACCTTTAAATGACATGCCAATGAGGGCCGAGCCGGAAAGGACCAGGGGCCCGTTTGGATTGGCCCCATCATCGGCACCGCCGGCAAATCTATGCAGCTGAGTAAAGCCGCTTCCATCTGTCTGAATCTTGTATATCGTACCCAAATCCGAGTAACCTTGGCCTCCAGTGGCCCCATAGAGGGTGGATCCGGAAAGGAACAGGGAATCCACCGGATATGCTCCATCGTCAGTTCCGCCACTAAATTCATGCAAAAGTGTAGATCCTGTCCCATCGATCCCTACTTTGAATATCGCGCCTTTTCCACTGGCACCGCAATAATAGGTGGTACCATATAGGGTCGAATCAAAAAGGACCAAGGAACCCGATGGATTACACCCAGGGATTACTACGCCAAATTCAAGAATTATTAAATATCCATTGCCATCTGTCTGGATCTTGAATATCATGCCCGAATCAAAGTCGCCGCCTCCATTAGTTGCGCCATACAGAGTCGAACCGGAAACGATCAGGGACCCGGAAGGCCTTCTCCCGTCGTCAGTGCCGCCGGCAAATTCATGTAGCAGGGCAAAGCCGCTGCCAGTAGACTCTATCTTGAATATGGTGCCGTAATCACTGTCACCGCCAGCTTCCGTCATGCCAAAAAGAGTTCCGCCAATTAAAAGCAGATCTCCCGAGGGATTTGCTCCATCCTCAGTGCCGCCGGCAAATGAGTGCAACAGGGTAAAGCCGCTGCCATCTGTTTGAATGCTGAATATCGTGCCTTTGCTGTTGGCACCACCAACATAGGTCATGCCATAGAGGGTCGATCCGGAAATGATTAAGGACCCATATGGAAAATCCCCATCATCCGGGGCGCCGGCAAATTCGTGCAGCAATTTGACCTGCGCCAAGGCTGGCAGGGCCAATAGGAATATTCCAATCAAAGCAAACATAAACAAATTTTTCATGGTTCCCCCTTTATATTTTAAATCACTGCTGTCCAAAATAACACAAAATAAAAATAGAAGTCAAGTGCAGTAAAGGCTTTCGGACAAGAAAAAACGATTTACAGGATCAAGTTATCTCCTTGAAGTGTTCACGATTTAACGACATGCTGTCCAAGACCCGGTATAGGCAAGAACGGTTGGACCGATTCGGGCAGGAGGGGCGGTGTTTCGAACGGTTTATCCAACCAGTCCCATCTGCCTGTGCGTATCCGCACGCAGACAGGAAGAATGCGCTAGGTAAAGAGATTTCGTTGCAAAAGAAAGACCAGGTTGGAGAGCGACCATTTGTGTCTGGATTTGAATTGCAGGTACTTGAGCAGGAGCATGGCGATCAATGCTGTCCAAATCTGGATCTTGAGGGCATTCTCGCTCGTACCGACAAACGTTTTCACCTTCAGGTTCTGCTTCAGGGCCTTGAAGAATATCTCTATCTGCCAGCGGTCCTTGTAGATGGCGGCGATAGTGGTGGCGCCGAAATGCAGTATGTTGGTCAGGAGAACGATCTCTTCCCCTTTGTCCTTGTCCAGCACCACGATCCGCCGCATGCGGTCGGGGCAATCCTGTCTGGCATAAAAACCTCTGAATTCGATGATCTCATCGGAAAGGATATTCCTATTTTTCGGAACCCTCCGGGTCTTAATTCTATCGTATGCCGCATTCTCCTTTTGGCGGGTCACGAACCAGATGCCCTTTTTTGTCCAGCGCCCATATAGTTTATAATCGGTGAATCCCATGTCTATGACCACGATCAACTCGGCTGGTAAATCCAATGAATGCGCAAAGTTGATCTCATGCACCGCCGCTTCCCTTATCCACACGTAAGTGGGCAGGTAACCGTCATGATCCAGAAGCAGATGCAGCTTGATCGCTCCCTTGGTGGTACGGAATTGCGCCCAGGGAAACATGCTCAAGCACAGATCGATCACCGTGGCGTCGATGGAAAGCAATTTGTTTTTGAAACGGAATTTCTTGACCGGAGCAATCAGTTGGCAATGCACCAGCGTTTCATAGAACAAATCCTGGTAGAGTTCCCAGCTCCGGTGTTTGTTGGCATAGGACAGTGTGGACCGGCTGGGGCTTTTGGCAATCCCCAGATGAACCAGCCGTCCTTCGCAGCTGCGCAACCCGTCGCAAATTTCCCGCAACGACTTGGCCTGGGCCAGGTGGCAGAAGAGCATGGCCACAAACTGTGTCCAACTGGAAAAGCCCTTGCTGCAGTGCTCGGTTCGATGCTTCTTCACCAATTGCGCGAAATGAATCCTGGGAAAAACTTGCAGAAGTTGACAAAATACAGATGCTTGACGTATCATTTACTTGACCTCCTTTGGGTTTAGATTTTTTTGATCAATAAAATCTTAACTACTTCCCAAATGGAGGTCAATTTTTAAAAGCTATTTTGGACAAGAGTGAGTAATGATATAAGCTTAATATGGACAATGAAAAACAAACTGAAATCTTAAATATTGTAAGGAGATTGATCAAAGCCCTTGAACAGAAAAATATTGTTATTAGTGAAGCATATTTATTCGGATCATACGCCAATGGGACGTTTGCAAAATACAGTGACATTGATATTGCCTTAATTTCTGATGCATTTACCGGCGTCCGTTTTTTGGACATTCAAAAAATAGGCCGGACGGTCAGGAATATCGACTACCGGATTGAAATCCATCCATTTTCCAGTCGTGACAAAGATGAATCTTTTTTTTACCATGAAATCATTAATTCCGGCATCAAAGTGGCATAGATATTAAATAGGCAATTTTGAAATTACGGCCTGGTATTGATCAACTAGATATTTTCATCGCTGTTGCTCCCACTATGATTTCGACCAATACAGTGAACTGTCGAAATCATCTAGTGGGTAAATCCCCTTTGGGGGCTGCCGCAAAAAATATTCGTAAATTCTTTGTCAACGCTGATCCGGAAATAGCTGGCAAAATTTTTACCGTGCGCCCCGATCTATTAATTCAAGACCTGAATACGGAGCTTGGAAAATGGCTGGGACAGGAGCTTATCTTATAAAATCCAATGTCAAATAAAGGGCCTGACGCCGATATCTTTCCCTTATTTCAACAAAGTCACAAAGTCAAGCGTCCCCAATCTCTCAGGATAACGGATGAAATCCATGGGAGCCGCCCGGGGGGCTGCTCCCCTATCCTATTGCTGAATAATATTTTATTGCCCTTGCACCGCCACATGAGCCGCCGGGTCGTTCGACGTGTTGTTGGCCTAAGCCCCGAAACAGACCACCTGGCCGGCTCCCGAAGTAGGCCGCACCCGCAGGATGACGTTGTCGTACGCATTCGCCGGATAAGGCGTGCCCGCTTCGTTGAAGGGGCTGAAGGCCTGAAAATCGTAGTCAACGAATGTCTTGCTGAAAGGGCTGCCGATCTGCCCGCCGCTCGCGTTCAGCAGCGGAAAGTTTCTAAATAATTCATATTACTCCACTATTGAAGCGCACCCCGTTTTTTCTAAAAAGGCAAAGCTCGATTGACTGCCCCGGCTTTATCTGCCTGATTTGACATTATCGCTGGCGATGGCCGATAATGGGGCATGGTCAAAATCCTGATTGTGGAAGACAACGCCTCGATGAGGGAAATGCTCTCCAGCATTATCGCCGAGCAGGGCTTCGCCATCGACGCCGCGGCCGATGTTTCCTCGGCCCTGTCCCTGCTAAAGAACAACGAGTACGCCCTGATCGTTTCCGACCTGCAGCTTCCCGACATGGACGGGCTGAGCTTTTTTAAAAAGATCAAGAACCTGCAGCTGCCCTTCATCATCCTGACCGCTTACGGCTCGATCGAAAAGGCTGTGGAAGCCATCAAGGCAGGCGCCTTCGACTTCATTGCCAAACCCGTGGACCCCGACTACCTGCTGCTGATGATCGACAAGGCCCTGGCCACGACCCATATCGCCCGCGAGAACCTGGTGTTGCGCGAAGTGCTGCAGTCGGAATTGGGAAAAACCGTCATCATCGGCAGCAGTCGCGAAATCCTGCGTGAAGCCGAGAAGATCAAACTGGTCGCCCAGACCAGCACCACGGTCCTGTTGTGCGGCGAAAGCGGCACCGGCAAGGAATTGTTCGCCCGCGCCATCCACACCCTGAGCCCGCGCCAGTCACAACCTTTCATCACCATCAATTCAGCGTCTATCCCGGACAACCTTTTGGAAAACGAATTGTTCGGCCATGAAAAGGGCTCCTATACCGGGGCCTACATGCGCCAGCTCGGCAAGCTTGAACTGGCGCAGGGCGGTACTTTCTTTTTCGATGAGATCGGCGATTTTCCGATTCACCTGCAGGGCAAAATCCTGCGCGTGCTGGAAGAAAAAACCATCACCCGTCTGGGCAGCGGCAAGCTAATCCCCTTGGATATCCGCTTCATCTTCGCCTCCAATCAGGACCTGGAAAATGCCGTGGCCGAAAAACGCTTCCGCCAGGATCTGTATTTCCGCATCACCAGCTTCCCCATAACATTACCGCCCTTACGCGAACGCATAGATGACATCACTCTGCTCGGAGAATATTTTGCCAGAAAACTTTCGCTGGAGATCAAAAAAAAGGAATTCAACCTCTCTGCCCCGGCCCGGGAAAAACTTTTGGCCTACATTTGGCCGGGCAATGTCCGTGAACTGCAGAACACCATCGAACGGGCGGTAATCATCAGCCGCGGCCCCGTTATCAGCTCCGAGGAGATCATCCTGCCCGGCAAGGCATTTCCCATCCAGGACAGTTTCAGTCTCAACGGCAATTTGAAGGCAGTGGCTTCCCGAGCGCAGAAACTAGCCGAGAAGCTTAAGATCAGCCAGGTACTGGCCGAGACCGCTTTTAACCGCTCACAAGCGGCCGTTATCCTCGAGATCAGCTACAAGACCCTGCTGGACAAGATCAAGGAATATGGCCTTACTAAAAAAGATTAAACTCCTGCTGCTGAAAAAATTGGCCAAGGCCATGATCCAAGTCATCGTGTTCAGCAGCCGGGTCAGGATCAGCGGCCAAGAGACCGTCGCCGCCCTGCAGAAGGATAATCTGCCCCTGATCTATATATTCTGGCACCGCCACATCCTGTTCGTGATCCACAAATTCAAGAACAGCGGCGCCAGGCCGTTGATCTCCCTGTCCAGCGACGGCGAATTGGTGGCGGCCGTGGCCAAGGAATTCGGCATGAATCCCATACGCGGTTCTTCTTCAAAGGGAGGCGCCCGGGCGTTTCTGCATATGGCGCGCTGCGTGCAAAATGAAAAGGCTGCGGTGCTGATCACGGCCGATGGTCCCAAGGGCCCGGCCCGGAAAGTCAAGGATGGAACCGTGCAGCTGGCGGTAAAAACGGGGGCATACGTCATCCCCATCAGCTGGAGCGGTTCACGGGTGAAAGTGCTCAAAAAAAGCTGGGACCGCTTTATGATCCCACTGCCCTTTGGACGCATCCATTTCGCTTTCGGTCAGCCGTTGCGCCTCGATGCCGATAGCAACGCCGCCGACCCGGCCCAGGCCGGCGCCATGCTGGAGGCAAAACTCAATCGGCTTGAAGAATCGTTATAAAAACACCGGCCCTACCTGCAACAATACCTGATCCCCCCTGCATCCCCCCTTGGGTAAGGGGGGAGGGGAAGCGAGCGATATTGCTTGTTTCTTAACCCCCTTTGCATAAGGGGGGTGGCGCAAGCCGGGGGGATAAAGAGATCGGATGAAAATGGGCACGGCACGCTGTACTACACCTGAGCTCGCATTGAACCCCAGCATTTGAAATCGCTTAATATTTTATTGCCCCCTTACATTTCATTGGCAGGGATGTTTTTATTTGCTATCATGGCCATTGAGGAATCCATATGAAAAAGATTAGGAAGTTGGGTATTCTGACCGGGGGCGGCGATTGCCCGGGACTGAACGCCGTCATCCGCGCCGTAGTCCATACCGCGCAGCGGGAATTCGGTCTCGAGGTCTGCGGCATCCTGGACGGCTATGCCGGCTTGATCCACAATCATGTTCGCAAACTCGAACTGACCGATGTTTCCGGCATACTGCCCCGGGGCGGGACCATCCTGGGCACCTCCAACCGCGACAATCCTTTCCGCTACGCGGATGATTGGCGGGGCGTGCGGAAAGAGTATCATGACGTTTCGGCGCAGGCCATGAAAACCGTTGAAAGCAACGGGATCGACGTGCTGCTGGCTGTCGGCGGCGACGGCACGCAGATCATTGCCCAACAATTTTATGAAAAATTTCATCTGCCCGTCATCGGCATTCCCAAGACCATTGACAATGACCTCAACGGCACCGATGTCACCTTCGGCTTTGATACGGCGCTCACTATCGCCACCACGGCCATCGACAAGCTGCATTCCACGGCCGAATCCCACCACCGGATCATGGTCATTGAAGTGATGGGCCGCTATGCGGGCTGGATCGCCCTGGAAGCAGGGCTGGCCGGCGGCGGCGATGTCATCCTGATACCGGAGATCCCTTTTGCTATAGACAGTGTCTGTGAAAAAATCAACGACCGCGCCCGAAAAGGAAAAAGGTTCTCCCTGGTCGTGGTCGCGGAAGGGGCCAGGGCCGAGGGCGGGCAACAGGTTGTTGCCCGCCAGGTGCACGACGCCAGCGACCCGATCCGGCTGGGAGGCATTGCCGCCCAGGTCGGCAACCAGATCGAAGACAAGACCGGGATCGAAAGCCGCTACACCATCCTGGGCCATGTGCAGCGCGGCGGCAGCCCGACCCCCTTTGACCGCATCCTGGCCACCCGCTTCGGCTACCATGCCGTTGTGGCTGCGGTCAACAGAGAATTCGGATGCCTGGTCGGTTTGCGCGGCAACGAGATCAGAACCACCCCGATCAAAGAGGCCGTTGCCGAGCCGCGCCGGGTCAACCCGGAAAGCGACCTGGTCAAAACCGCCCTGGCCGTCGGCACCTGTTTCGGTAAATAAATGGGGCAGTTGATCGTATTCGAAGGGATCGACGGATCGGGCAAAACCTCGCTGTCGCGGATGTTTCACGCCTACCTGCTGGAAAACGGCGTGCCGGCGATCTGGTTGCGCGAACCTAGCGATTCGCCGCTGGGGGAAAAAATCCGCGGCCTGGCCCAGGACAAGGAAAGCATATCGGTCCATGAGGAACTGGAATATTTTCTCGAAGACCGGCGCTGGGACGTGGAAAACAATATTTTACCGGCGCTGCGCTCCGGAAAGACCGTGGTCCTTGACCGCTATTATTATTCCAACGCCTGCTACCAGGGCGCTCGCGGTCTGGACATGGAGGCCATCCTGGCTTTGAACAGGCAGTTCGCTCCCGAAGCGGACTTGGTTTTCATCATCGACGTGAACGTGGACCGGGCTCTGGCGCGCATCAGCAGCAGCCGCCAGGGTGTGGCCAAACTGTTTGAAAAAAAGGATTTCCTTGAAAAAGTGCGCGCTAATTACCTGAAGTTGGCCGGGACCAACCTGGTACGCATTGACGGCAATCCGGACCTGAAAACCGTAATGGCCGATGTGATCAGCCATCATAGCGAACACGGCTTAAAAAAAGTTTCTTATGCCGATAAAAAATGAAGAAGCCCACGACACGGAATTTTCGAGAAAAAAAAGCTTCACTGCATGAGCGGCTCAAGCGCCAGGGCAACATGCTGCTGGCGTTTTCCGGCGGCAAGGATTCTTTTTTTCTTTTGCAAGCCGCCTTGAAGGCGCTGGGGACGGCCAACGTTCTTGCCTATTTTGTCCACACGCCATTCACCGGGGAAGCAGCCAGGGAAAGGGTTGCTTATTTCCAAAATAAATCTCCTTTCACCTTGCGAGAGATTCACATCGATCTGTTTAAAGACGTCCATATTCACCAGAATTCCAGGAAGCGCTGTTTTTTATGTAAAAAATATATGTTCACCGCCTTGAAAAAAGAAGCCAAACGTTTCGGTATTGCCATGGTAGCAGACGGGTCCACCGTTTCCGACCTCAGTGAGAACCGTCCCGGACGCCTGGCACTGGAAAAACTCGATATCGCATCACCGTTGCAGGATGCCGGTTTATCCGGCCCTGAAATTGCCGCAGAATTGAAAAAACAAGGCATTAAAGATTACTATTTGACCTCCTCCACCTGCTTGGCCACGCGCTTCCCTTATGATCTTACCTTGAACGCCGGCCAGATTGACGCCATCGGCCGGGTTGAATACGATCTGCTGAAATGGGGCATTTATCCGCTGCGTGTCCGTTACATGGTTGACGGCGTGCGCATCGAAACCACGGAAGCCAATTTTCATAAAATCATTGCCCGGAATAACGACCTGCTGGCCTTATGCCAAATCCATGATTTCAAATTCGTCACCCTGGACCTGGGGGGAATAAAAAGCGGCTCCTGGGATGAGCCCCCTGCGGTCGCAGTTCCCACCCCCGATTAGAAGAAATTTTGAGAGCGGGTTGACAGTCCGGCGGTTTTTGTGTAAGATGGATTTTAATTCTGGAGGATTGCAAATGGCAAATCATGAATCGGCCGTCAAAAAGCACAAACAGGATGAAAAGAAGAGAATGGTCAACCGCATCAACCGGTCTAAAATGAAAAATAAAATCAAGACCCTGAAAAGAAAAATCAGCGGCGGCGAGAGAGAGGAAGCCATCAAGTTGCTACCCGGGACCCTCTCCATCATCGACATGACCGTAAGCAAAGGCACCATTCATAAAAACACCGGGTCGCGCTACAAATCCCGCCTCCACGCCCTGATCAAACGCAGCGAAAAATAGTCATTGCGGATGCCCCTTCCCCGCGGCTATATTTCTCATAGCCAGATTCGAACCTACAAAGAATGCCCGCAAAAATATTATTTCGCTTATATTGAGGGCATCCAGCCGCCCATCAACGAAAAAGTGTTCCTGGGCGAAATGTTTCACGCCGCCATCGAAAAATACTTCAATCTGAAAATAAACGGTATGCCCCTTGATGAAGATGCCGCCGTCTCCGTTTTCAGCAAGACTTTCGACGCCGGCCGCAAGGAAAGAGAGATCAAATGGCAGACTCCGCCCCGGGAAACCAAAGAAAGGGGCCAGGCGTTTTTGCAATACTTCGTGCGTCACATCGCTCCCGCCATCAAGCCATTGATGGTTGAAAAGGAATTGAGCGTTGAAATTCCAGTGATCAGCGTGGTTTTGAAAGGGGTCATCGATCTGGTCGAAGAAGACTTCAGCATCACCGATTTCAAGACTACCACCAGCAAATGGTCGCCAAGCAAAGCCCGGAATTCGCCGCAGATGGTCATATACAAATACCTGTTCGACCGCAGTTTTGGGCCGGTTCAAGCTAACTTGAAATATGAAGTCCTGTACGCAAAAAACGCCGCCAACGTCAGACACCAGACCTTTTCTATCGTTCCCGCCACCGATGCCGTTGAAAAATTACTCCAGCTTATCGGGCACGTCGTGAAGAACATCAATGGTGGTGTCTTCTATGCCAATAAAAACCCCTTTTGTCGGTATTGCGAATTCAGCGGGCTATGCCGGAAAATATAATCGCCGCAACAGCCAAAAAATAAATAAAAAAATTGACATTTTTAGGATTTTAGAACATATATTTATCATCCGTTTTAGGAGAGTTGCATGGAAAAAAGAAGAGACAGACGGATTAAGAAAAAACTGCCGGTTCGATTCTATTACGAAGGAACCTCTTTCCATTCCGTCACCGGGGACATGTCACGACGGGGAATTTTCATCAAAACCCTGCATACCTGCCCCCCCGGCAAAGGGATCAATATCGAAATTGACGACAAAAACCAGAGGATCATCCTGGCCGGATTCATCCGCTGGAGCAAAAAAGACAGCGATCCGCAATCTTATGTGTATACTGGTGGCATGGGTGTGCAATTGCTGAATTACCAGAAGCCCGAATACCAGTCGCTGGTCTGCGAAACGTACTGATTACCGGTCTCCTTTTCGGGTGTACTATTGAATTTCCATTTTAAAAATATGTTTTTTTAGCGGCTCCGCGTCCTTTTCCCAAGGCCGCACATATTTCAGGGCGATTTCGCTGCGGCCGGCAGTCACTGCCCGGCATATCCAGATTTCATATTCACTGGCGCCCAGCAGGCCGCTGTCCTGGGTTTCATTTTTGGTTTCCAAGATGATCAGCATTTTTTCATCAAGGGGCGCGGCCAGTTCCCAACCGTAGCCGGTCCCCGGACTGGTGACGAACTTCAGCGAGAATTTTTGTCCCACCTGCACCTGGATGCAGGTCTCCCCTTTGTCGGACATGGGAAAAACAGCCATCACTTCCTCCTCGGTTCCTGCGCAAACCAAACTCACTGTCCAAAGTCCCGCGAGAACAAAAATTCCGATTTTATCAAGATGTCTTTTCATTGCTTGATGCCCCACATTTTTTATTTGATCAAAATATACGCAAACCAAATTTGCATTTCAACCTATCCGCAGCCCGGGGATTTCTTCATGGCGGCCACTATTTTTAAAAACTCAGGGTCAGTGCGCAATCCATCCCATGCCGATTCATGTTCCAATTCCTCGGGATCGTCATAACCGCCACGAATCGCTGCGGCGATGGTTTTCAAAGCTTTTTTTCTTTCACCATTGAGGGCCAGGGCCGTGGCCAAAGCCGCCAGTACCGACGGATGGCCGGGATTGATCTCGACGGCGATCTGAAAAGCGAGGACAGCCCGAATCCCGTCCTTCTGCTCCAGGTAGGTTTGGCCGTCGTTGATCGCTTGGTTAAACAATGCCGCCAGCAACCGCCGGGCAACGAAGTGTTCCGGTTCCATATCCTTGGAATCGGCTTTTTTTCTCAGCGCGGGAATTGCAAGTTCTTTGACAATTTTTCGGGATTTGCCGGGTTCGAGCAATGGGCCCCGCAACTGGCTGTATGTCGTTTTCAGGCGCACGAGAGATCTCGCATACTCGCTTTCCCGGTCGCTTTCATTTTTGATAAAATCTTTCACACTGCCTGTCTTCCGCAAGTTGGCCGCTTTTTCACGGGCGGGATTGACATCGGCCAATCCCGAGAAATCGGCCGCAATGGATGCATATTGGCTGTAGGCACTCCCCCATTCCTGCTTGTTTTCAAGTTCGCGGGCTTTTTCCAGCGCCTGAGTCAGGAGTGTGGCGATCTTCTCATCATCCCGGTCCAGCGCCCCGCTTTTCATGGCTTGCAAATCAAGCCAAGCCAATGCGGCTGTGGCCAGTTCCGGCAACGGCCAACTATGCCGGCCGGGAAAAATCTCCAGCCGTTGCGGTGTGCCCTGGGCGCCCAATTTCCCTGATAATTCTTGCATTTCCGAATAGTTAAAATCAGCCAATCCGGCAGTGCCGAACCAGGGGACGTCAATGACGTCCTTGGGATCGAGCCATGCGGGCAGCCCGCCACCGCAAGCGATCACGCCGCTTAATTTAACGGACAGCATTTTACCCAATCCGCACGCCGCCCGGGCTCCGCCGGAAAAGCCGGCCGAGTAAATCCTTTGATCGTCGATGGCCAGACGGGCATGCGAATCGCGCCAGATCGCCCGCGAGGCCTGCAGGATAATCTCCCAGGGGCCGTTCCTGGAATTGTTGGAGCCTACCAGAATACAGCCGTATTTCTCAGCCCCTTCCCTGAAAAGGCCAACAGGTATAGATCCTTTGCCGCCGGGATCGAAGCAATACATGACCGGCCAGCGGCGCCCGGGCTGGTAAGCCGTCGGCAGATACAGCGCGTAACTCTGGCCGGCATCGTGCAGACACGGCAGCGGATCGAATATTTGCCCCGGCGGCAATTCTTCGGCCCAGAGCCAGGAAAGTGAAAAAAACAACAAAAGCATTAAAAATAAAGTG
>Ga0180014_1000288_pt1 | contig 14953 bp, 14 predicted proteins | sample KR13_S1_MetaG_FD_116507 | JGI IMG/M metagenome (GOLD analysis project Ga0180014, IMG submission 116507) | Groundwater microbial communities from the Olkiluoto Island deep subsurface site, Finland - KR13_S1_MetaG | ecosystem: Environmental > Aquatic > Deep subsurface > Groundwater | place... | reverse complement strand
CAAAAAACTCCAAAGACTTTCTGATCATAATCCGTGCCAATCCGTGTTCATCCGTGGTTAAAAAAATCTTTGCTGATGTTTTCTTGTTTTTCATAGCGGTTTCTGGTGGATAAGGTACTAACGCTGGCCGGCAAAATGTATATGGCGGGCATATTCCGGGATATCACCGAGCGCAAACAAGCGGATGACCTCATTCGCGCCTCGCTCCGGGAAAAGGAAGTGCTTCTGAAGGAAATCCATCATCGCGTGAAGAACAATCTGCAGGTCATTTCCAGCCTGCTCAATCTTCAATCCCAGTATATTGTCCACCCCCATGATCTGCAACTGTTCCGGGAGAGCCAGATGCGGCTGAGAACCATGGCCCTGATTCATGAAAAGTTATATCAATCCTCCGATCTGTCCCAGACGAATTTTGCCGAGTACCTCGGCCAGTTGACCGAGGAACTCTTGCGCTTGTATAAAATCCATGATGTCCGGATCCGGGTCGATGTCGAAGCGCATATCCGCCTGGGGATCGACCTGGCAATTCCCTGCGCTTTGATTGTCCATGAACTGGTGTCCAATTCTTTGAAACATGCCTTTGCCGCAACGCATCCGGCGAAAAGCGCCGAAGATCGGAAGGCACACCATGAAATACGGGTCGGCTTTCGCGATGATCCCGGCGCAGGTTTTCTGCTTCTAGTCGGCGATAACGGCGTGGGATTACCGCCTCATATTGAGATGGAAAATACCAAATCGCTGGGGTGGCAACTGATTACGGCGTTGACTTTGCAGATTCACGGTCGGCTGACGATTAATCGGTCTCATGGCACGGAAGTGCAGATCCGATTGCCGAAAGAAAATTGAATGGCCGGTGGCTTATGCCTGAAGCGCGGATTTTAATTGTTGAAGATGAATCCATCGTGGCCATGGATATCCAGGCGCGCCTGGAAAGCCAGGGATACACCGTTGCCGGTATCGTGGCCACGGGGCCGGCGGCGATTCAGATGGCCCGGGAAGGCAAAGTCGATATCGTTCTGATGGATATCATGATCGATGGCGAAATGGACGGTATCCAGGCGGCCATGGCGATTCGTAAGCAATTGCAGATCCCCATTATTTATCTTAGCGCCTATGCCGACGCCGAGACGCTCAATCGTGCCAAACTGGCGGAGCCCTTTGGGTTTATTCACAAACCGCTCGATCCCAGCGAATTGCATTCCGCTATCGAGGTGGCTCTATTCAAGAACCGCATGGACATCAAATTGCGCGATAGCGAAAAGAAATACCGCTCCATGATGGAGGCGATGAGCGACATGGTCTATATCTGTTCCGCGGATTATCGGATTGAATTCATGAATCCGGCCATGATCCGGAAAATCGGGCGGGACGCCACCGGTGAATTGTGCCACCGGGCACTCTATCAGCAGGATGCCGTTTGCTCCTGGTGCGCCGTCGCCGGCCTAGGCCCTGACCAAAGTGCGCATTGGGAAATAGCAACCGCCGCTGATCAGCGAACCCACCACGTCTCCAATGTGCCCATTATTAATACTGACGGCTTGGTATCCCGCATGTCCATGGTAACCGATATCACCGAACGCAAACAAGCGGCCAAAGCGGTTCAGGAAAGCGAAACACGGTACAAGCGCCTGGTGAAGTCGCTCACGGATTATATTTATACGGTCAAAGTGGAGAATGAGCGCGCGGTGTCCACCGTGCATGGCCCAGCCTGCGTGGCTGTGACCGGTTATTCTCTTGAGGAGTATCAGGCGGATCCCGATCTGTGGTTCAAAATGGTGCATGAGGAAGACCGGGTGCAGGTTCTGAACCAGGCTCAACGGCTGCTTTCCGGGCAAACCATTCAGCCGCTGGAACATCGCATCATCCACAAAAGCAACCGAATTCTCTGGGTGCGGAATACCCCCGTGCCGCATTATGATGAGACCGGACGGCTGACTTCGTATGACGGGCTGGTGTCCAACATCACAGAACGCAAACTGGCGGAAGAACAACTGAAGGAGCATGCCCGGAAACTGGGAATTATTAACCGGGTGATCAGTGCGGTCAATAAGGCGGAAAATCAGACCGCCTTGCTGGACCTGGTGCTCGATGCCTCCCTGGAATTGATTCAGTTCCGGTACGGCGGAATTTACCTGGTCCAGGAACATGCCGCCACGGCGGAACTCGCCTGCTCGAAAGTGGCTTCTTCCGATTTCACGGTCAAGTTGCGGCAAGTGTCTCTGGCTGAATCTCCCCATCGGGCTGTCTTAGTGGAGGGGGAGCCTTTGTTCAGCAATCAGGATGGGACGCCAGTTCCGGAATTTCAGACAAAATGGAATGTGCGTTCCGTGGTCCGTGTGCCGTTGATTTGCAAGGATAGCATCATTGGCGCAATGCTGTTAATCAATCCTCTGCCATATCCATTTACCAGTGAGGAAAAGGGCCTCCTGCAATCCATCGGCCGGCAGTTGGGCACGGCGATCTCCAAAATGAGATCAGAAGCGGCGTTGCGCGAAAGCGAAGATAAATACCGCATGATTTCGGAGCAGTCCCTGACCGGCATCCAGATCATCAATGACGGTTGTCTGATTTTTGTCAATGACGGCTGGTCCAAAATCGTCGATTATACCCGTGAGGAAGCCCAGTCGTGGGGCAGGGATGAATTTCAGAAAATCATCCATCCGGATGACCGGGACTTTTTTATGGATCAGACCCGCAAGAAGGAATCCAGCATTACCGAGGGCATAGTCCCCATCTATGACTGCCGGTTTCTCTCCCGGAGCGGCACTGTGAAATGGGTGCTGATCCATTCCAAGCCGGTTCTGTTCACCAACGGGCTGGCGATTGTCAGCGTTGTCATGGATATCACGGATCGGAAACTTGCCGAGCAGGCTTTGGCCGAATCCTATCTCCAGTTAAAGTTGGGAGAAGATCGTTTAAAGACTGCCAACCAGGAGTTGTCGGCCGCCAACCGGGAAAAGGAAATTCTACTGAAAGAAATTCATCACCGGGTCAAGAATAACCTGCAGGTCATTTCCAGCCTGCTCAAACTCCAGGTGAGTCATGTGAAGGACGCAACGGCCGCCGCCATGATCCGGGAATGTCAAAACCGCATCCGCTCGATTGCCATCGTGCATGAAAAACTGTATCAATCGCCCAATCTCGCCAATATTGATTTTGGGGAATATATTCGGAGCCTTATTAGTCATTTGTTCAGGACGTTCCTGGTGGCAACGGATGCCATTCGCATGCATGTGGCCGCGGATAATGTTTCGTTGGATATCGACAAGGCCATTCCGTGCTGTTTAATCATCAATGAACTGGTCACCAACTCACTTAAATACGCTTTTCCACGCAATCAGGGCGGAGAAATCGGCGTCCACCTCAAGGCCGACGATTCGCCATCCAGGTTTGTCCTGGTCGTCAGTGATAACGGTGTCGGATTCCCTAAGGATCTGGATTTTCGCAATACATCTTCCCTGGGCATGCAGCTGGTCATAACCTTTGTGGAACAAATGGGGGGAACGATCAGCCTGGACACGCACCAGGGAACATCATTTACGATTCAATTCGCCGGTGATAAAAAATAAGGCGCCGGGGCAATGACGGACGGTTGATCCGTTCTCCCGCCTGCATCACCAGGTTAAGCATTGCGGGCCGGTCATCAGATGGCTCGGCAGGGACGCCTCGCCCTACCTTCAGACGGCCCGATGCTGATGAAAACGGCGGATGAGATGATCGGTCGTGCCGATTTAGAAGCGGCGCGACGATACCCTCTGGAGAAAATAGACGAAATACATCATTGAGATCGGGGCGGAGGGATTTGAACCCTCGACTTCTTGGTCCCGAACCAAGCGCGCTACCAGGCTGCGCTACACCCCGAGATGAAAAACTTAGGTCAGCATAGCTGGATTCAGAATGGAGTCAATACAAACTGCATTCATGAAAGGAATAAATCATGATTCGTAAACCGGCGGAGATGAAAGTGGAAATCAAGGAGCAGGTGCGCGGGGGAAATGGGAAAGTAACCTTCCAGCACCTGTTCCAAAAAGAAGAAATCAAGGCTAAAACCCGGTTGTGCGCCCGTTTGATCCTGCCGCCCGGCGCCAGCATCGGCCCGCATTGTCACGACGGCGAGGACGAGTTGTTTGTGGTGCTTAAGGGCAGCGGAATTATTGATGACGGGAAAACCCGGACAGCGGTCGGCGTCGGAGACGCGATCCTGACGGGCAACGGCGAGTCACATGCCCTGGAAAATAATGGTACGGACACGTTGGAAGTCCTGGCCTTGATCATGTTGTATGGCGGCGCATGAACCTGTTCCCTAATACGATCGTTTTTCCCGCGCGCACCTTGACCGGCGCGGGTGTCATCGCGCGTCTGCTGGCGGAGTGCGTTGGATTCGGCCGGCGCGGGATCATTGTTCACGGTCACTCGCTCGTCAAGCACGGCGTGCTGGCCCGGATTCTTCAGGCCACGCCCGCCGGCTGTCAGGTCAAATCCTGGGAGCACACCGGCGGGGAGCCGACTCTGAAAGACCTGGATTGTTTGCTAACGTTTGCCCGCGAACACCGGGCGGACTGGGTGGCAGGCGTCGGCGGGGGCAGCGTGCTGGACCTGGCCAAAGCCTGCGCCGGATTGTATCTTGCGGCTGAGACGCCTTTAAAATATCACCAAGGCGCGCCGCTTGAAACCCGGGGCATTCCGTTTATTGCGGCGCCCACGACCGCCGGGACCGGCTCCGAGGCTACCATTAACTCCGTGCTGACAGACCCGGACACCCGGGTCAAGAAATCCATCCGGGATCCGATGCTGATAGCCCGTCTGGTGTTGCTCGATCCTGACCTGCTGGCCCATTGTCCCAAGTCCGTGATCGCCCATTCCGGGATGGATGCGTTCACGCAAGCCGTCGAAGCCTATACCAGCCGCCATGCATCCTGGATGAGCGATACCTTTGCCCTGAAAGGCGTGGAATTGATCGCCGCCAACCTGGAAGCGGTCTACCGGGAAGGCACAATCGAGCAGTGCCAGGGCCTGCTCGCGGGAAGTTACCTGGCGGGGTTGGGTTTTTCCATGGGGCGACTGGGAGTTGTCCATGGACTGGCACATCCGCTCGGTTTCCGCTATCACGTGCCGCATGGTCTTGTGTGCGGCGTGTGTCTGCCGTATGCCATCGAGTTGAATCGGGATGCAATGGGCGTCAAATATGAAAGCCTGAGCCGGGCGATCGGCGCCGACCTGCTGACTTGGACGCTCCGGATGCTTGAATGTCTGCAGATGGCCTCGCCGTTCAAAGGCAAGGCCATTATCGAAAAAGCCACGATCATCAAGGAAACCCTGCCGGCATGGTCCACGCAGGCCAATCCCAAGCCGATTACGCCCCAAGACGTTGAGTGGCTGTTAAGCCGGTTGTTTTAGGTAAAGCAATTAACTCCAATCTGAAGGCAGGACGCCGTCAGATCACATGCCGCGGCTTTGAATCAGGCGGGTGAGTTCCTGCTGGAACATCTTGAGATCCTCCGGGCTCGGACGATAGTCCTGGCGAGCCATATTCAGACCGAGGCGGCCGAACTGGTCCAGCGACCAGGCGGCGGACACCCCGTCGCTGAACTTGACGGTTCCACTGACCATGGCGCCGGGCTTCATCACCCGGTCAATCTCCACGGCGACACCCCCGCCAGCCGGTGCTTCATTCCCCGGCGGTTCGCCTTCATCAGCCAGGGCGGGTTCTGCTGCTGCCTTGTCCAACTCGATGGGACGTGAAGACTTCGGCGCAACCCGCTCTTTCATCTCGATTCCCATATCGAGAACCAGGAAGCGGACATCCATGAATGTCAGCGCCAGACTGTCTTCATCACGGAGCCGTTGCTGGATTTCGGATAATCCGCATCCTTCCGCCACCCACTGCTTGACCTTTAGTTTCTGTTCATCAGTTAATTGCATGGTTTATCCTGACTCTAGAGATGTTTATCCTGCGCGTTTGGTCGGATACTAGCGTGGAGCAAGGTGAAGGTCAAGAAGGACGCGATGAGAGGGGTGCAGATAAATCAACGTATAGGAATTTTCCGCCATTTGCGGATTCACTTCCGGCGGACAATCCGTTGCAGTTCTCGCCGCCCAAAGAGGCGACTCGAACCGCCTCTACACCTGCCTGCAGCGCTGCCAACGTAGCAGACGGGACGGCCCTCGTCCCGTCGTTCAATGCGCCTTGCTGCACTGAGTGCCGACGAACAGCTTGGGCGAAAGGATGACGACGCGCTTGAATGTTTGGGAAAAATGAAACGCGTCGACAAAACCGGTCTGTTTGGCGATATCGGCGAGGGTCACCCGCTCGCCGAGGTGCTCGCGTAAATATGTTTCCACCGTGCGCACAAGATCGGTCAATCCTTCCCGGTCGTCCGGATCGGTGTCATGGTTCATACGGTACGGTACACCACCCTTTCGAGTTCAGCCTGAAAAATACACTTTTGTCTATTGCGTTTGTTGGGGGGGGTAGACTAGTATTCACGCAGGTAGCATCGGGTGATACCTCCCTGAGCAACTACGAGCAAGTAACACACCAGAAAAAATCGCGTAACCCAATCACTCAGAATGGATACCCGCGTCATGAAGACTTTGATGTTCACGAACGACACGCTGAAACTCGGTATCGGCGAGGATGCGACCCTGCAACTTTTTGCCGATCAGCAGGATGATCGGAATTATGCGGCGACCTCGCCGCGGGCTGTATTTGCCGCCATTCGACAAGGCGACCGAACCATTCCGGCCAGCGCGGCCCGGAGGACGGATGATGGATTGGCGTTGACGTTCGCCCCTGCTTCAGTGGAGGTTGCGCTCCGGGTGCGCAACGCGGGGCGCTATTTCGTGATCGAGGTGGCCGAGGTCCGGGGCGACGAGGTCGAAGAACTGGTTTTTGTGGACGCACCCTTGACGTTGAACGGTTCATTGGACGAGCCCTTCGCTGCCTGCGCCCTGGCCTTGAACCTGGCAACCCGCGTGCCGGGACTGCCTGGTCTGAGCCACGCGTTGCAGGCAATCTGCTGTCGGCGATTCGGGCTCGTCGGGGCTAAGACGGCAATTATTGGTTGCGCAACTCAAAAACTGCGCACGGTCATCCAAGAGGTGGTGCGTGCGGCGGATGATCTGCCCAAGTCCGCGCTGGGTGGGCCCTGGGCTGAGGACGCCCCCGTCAACCGGGGATCATACCTTTTCAATTTCGGCGGGGTAACCGAACAGACTGTGGCTGATTGGATTAACCTGATGCGCAAGCTGGGCTTCACCCAGCTTGATTTCCATGGCGGTACATCTTTCCGTTTCGGTGATCTGGAACCGAACCCGGAAATGTACCCTCGCGGTCTGGACAGCCTCAAAGCGGTCAATGATCGTCTGCACGAAGCCGGCATGATTGCCGGACTCCACACCTATGCCTTTTTCATAGACAAGCGCTGCAAGTGGGTCACGCCAAAGCCGCATCCTGAATTGGGGAAAGACGCAACCTTCACGCTGGCCGCGCCGCTCGCGGCGGATGCCGACGCCGTGCCGGTGTTGGAATCAACCGCGGAGATGTCCACCGTGACGGGTTTCTTTGTGCGCAACAGTGTTACCATCCAAATAGACAATGAATTGATCACCTATGCCGGCATCAAGAAGGACCAGCCCTGCGCTTTCACCCAATGCAATCGCGGCGCGTGCGGAACGCACGCGACGAGCCACATGTCCGGAGCCAAAGTGCATCACCTCAAGGAGTGTTTTGGCCTGTTCACACCCGAGGGCGACTCCGCGCTGCTGACCGAGGTGGCGGCGTGCACGGCGGACGTATTCAACTATTGCGGCTTCGACATGATATACCTGGACGCGCTGGATGGCGAGGATATCCTGGGCGGCGCAGAATATGGTTGGCATTATGGTTCGAAGTTCGTGTTCGAACTCAACAAGCGCCTGCCCAAACCTGCCTTGATGGAGATGAGCACCTTCCATCATCATCTTTGGTACGTACGTTCCCGGTTGGGCGCATGGGACCATCCCACGCGCGCGCACAAGCAGTTTATTGACAATCACGTCGCGGCCAACCAGGACGCCCGGCGCATCTTTCTGCCAAGCGTTTTGGGTTGGTGGGCACTGCTCTTTGGGTCGGGCCCGAACGAGGAACCCACTTACTCGGACGACATCGAGTACCTGTGTGCCAAGGCCCTGGGCACGGATAGCGCATTGGCCTTGATGAGGATTGATCCCGGCAGTTATGCGGATAACCCTGGCGTGAAACGCATGGGGAATATCGTCGGACATTACGAACGGTTGCGGTTATCCCGGGCGGTGCCGGAAACGATCAGAGCCAGATTGCGCGAGCCGGGCCATGACTTTACATTGGTCGAATCCGGTGAGGGCCGATGGGTGTTTCGCCCGGCTCACTATACCAAACACAAGATCGCGGACGCAGACGGAACCGACCGGCGCTGGACGATTGAGAACCCGCATGCTCCGCAACCGTTGCGTTTGCGCATCGAGGCTTTGTTATCGGCGCAACCGTATGATGCCGTGAATTCCATCTTGACCGGATTCGATGAAATAGAGAGCCGGAACGCGCAGGGTGTTAGCGCGCAGTACGCGCGGGCGCCCGACGAACCGGCGTTGCTGTCATTCCGCGCCCGCAACGATAGTGCGGCGGTGGAAAAGGCCTGGTGCTGCCTGCGCCGGGTGTTCACCCCGCCACGCAACATGATGGCGGAGGAGAAGGCGAGAACGCACGTCGCGGCACAGGGCCAGGCGCAACTGGAAGGCATGCGCCAGACGGTCGGCATGGGACTGTGGGTGTTGGGTGATGGCAACGGCCAGACCATTAACATCCGGCTGAATAGCCCCGCGGCCGTAACGAGCGCCATCGCCGACCACTACGTGACGGTGGACTTCAAGGGCTGGCGCTACTTTGAATTGATCGAGCCCGAAGCGGAACGGGTCCGCGACTATATCTGGCCGAAGGAATCCGCACAGGCATCATGGATCATTAACGATGAAGACCATGCGGTTCTCGGCCAATACGCAATCTATCGGGAGTCGGTTGATTTTACGCGGATCGAGTCCGTCCGTCTTTGGTATCATCACCTTCCCGCCGGCCGGGAGGCCTGCTGTCTGTTCAAGCCGATTAAGATCCTGCCGCTGGTCAGCGCCGTCTTGCGCTGTCCGACGGTGCGCGTCGGCGACGCGGAAATTGGATTCCCAGTGGAGCTCGAAAGCGGGCAATACCTGGAATTCGACGGGACAGGTCCAGCCAATGTTTATGGTCGGGACGGCGCCTTGATTGTCCGGGTGGAACCGCAAGGCCCGGTTCCCTTGCTCCGGGCAGGACGGAACGAGATGGGTTTCACCTGCGAGCCCTCACGGCCGGTGACGCCCCGCGCCAGGGTAACTGTCATCAGCCTGGGCAATAATCTGGAGTAATCCTTGCATCGCGTGAGGTAATGGAACTATGGAATCCGGTAGCGGCGGTCGAGGGGAAACGCGTTTTCAATATGCCGAATCCGGGGTTGGGGGTTTCCCTCGACACCGATGACTTCCACCACGTCGAAGCGGAAGCAGACCGGCGGGCTTTTGAGCGCCTTCAGGTAGCGCACCGCGGCCCGCGACAGGTAATGCCGTTTGTGCCGATCCACCGCCTCGGCGGGCCGGCCAAAATCTTCACTGTGCCGGGTCTTAACCTCGACAAAGACAAGGCTCTCCCCGTCGCGCGCGACGAGGTCCAGTTCGTCGCGATCCCCCACGCGCACGCGCCGCCCGAGAATTTTATAGCCTTTTGTTTTCAGAAAGCGCTCAGCCTGCGCTTCGCCCCACCTACCGGCCGCATGCCGCGTATCGGTGTCGGCGGATTGGCGCGACGGAAACCAGCGCTTGAAAGCCTGTGGAATAAAGCTAATTTTAGCTTTCAATCCTAAAAGGGTCAATAGGGTGGGTACATCCTGTGGAACGGTTCATCCGGCCGCGAATGGCTTCGATGTCGCGGACCGGACGGAAGGATCGGCGATGTTGAGGGATCGCGCCGTATTTCAGCAGGGCCTGAATATGGATGGCGGTGCCGTATCCCTTATGGCGTTTGAATCCGTATTCCGGGTGTTCCCGATCAAGGTCGATCATCCATTGATCCCGCGTGACTTTGGCAATGACACTTGCGGCGGCGATGGAAAGGCTTTGTCCGTCGCCATGGATGATGGCCGTTGACGGACACGGCAGATCGGGCACCGGCACCCCGTCAATGATCGCATGCTGGGGAAGGGAGGGGAGCCGGCAAAGGGCGCGGTTCATAGTCCGGTGCGTGGAGCGAAGGATGTTGATCTCATCGATCTCCGCCACCGCGCCGAATCCGATGCCGATTTCCACATGGGGTGAATCGAACAGCAGGTCAAAAAAACGATTCCGCTGACTTTCAGTCAGTTTCTTAGAATCGGTAAGTGTTGCGAAGAGACCGTGTTCTTCCTGTTCGACAAAGGCGGGATGGAATACAACGGCAACCGCCACCACGGGACCGGCTAACGGACCCCGACCGGCCTCATCTACGCCGGCAACCCGTTGACAGCCACGGGCCCATATTTGACGTTCAAACTTGAGCAATGGTCGCGGTTCCTGAAACCGGCACGGTGTTCGCCAACGCCTCCTGCATTTTTTTCAGACGGGCGTTCTTTCCGGTGAGTTTCCGGAGATAATACAGCTTGGCCCTCCGGACATGGCTTGATCCTTCCACTTCAATCTTGGCGATATTCGGAGAATGAACACAAAACACACGCTCAACACCTTCGCCAAACGAAATGCGCCGCACCGTGAAAGTTTCTGTCGCCCCACCGCCTTTCCGGGCGATGACGGTTCCAGAATAAGCCTGGATGCGCTCCTTGTCGCCTTCTTTGATCTTGACCGATATCTTGACAGTATCGCCGACGTTAAACAGGGGAATTCCCTGGGGATTTCGGTTTTCCTTGTTGATTTTGTCCAAAATGGCTTTCATGTTATCAACTCCTGAACACCGGGGTTTCGCTTTCAAAACCAGCATCATAGCCGGACGGGACCCAGCGTCAAGCGCCTATTTCATCAAGTCCGGCCGGCGTTCCGAGGTGCGCCGATGGGACTGCTCGTCGCGCCAGCGCCGGATAGCGGCGTGATCGCCCGATAACAGCACGTCAGGCACCTTCATCCCCCGAAAAACCTCCGGGCGCGTATATTGGGGATATTCCAACCGACAATGATCAAACGATTCTTCCTCGGTGGCGCCCTCGCCGCCCAGAACATTCGGTAACAGACGCACCACGGCGTCGATGACCACGGTAGCCGCGAGGGTGCCGTTCGTTAAAATGTAATCGCCAATCGATATTTCATCAGTGACCAGGTTTTCACTGACTCGTTCATCAACACCTTCGTAGTGTCCGCACAGGAAAATTAGATGGCGGGCATTCGTCAATGAGCGGGCCATGACTTGGTCGAAACGGCGGCCCTGCGGCGTCAACAGAATGACCCGCACTCCGGGGGTGCGGAGCGATTCCACCGCCTGGAACAAGGGCTCCGCTTTCATAATCATGCCGGGCCCGCCGCCGTAAGGGCGGTCGTCCACGGTCTGGTGACGGTCCGCGGTAAAATCCCTGAGGTTGACGATCTGGAAACGGACCGCGCCCATATCCTCGGCGCGTTTCAGCATGCTTTCCCCGAGGAACCCCCCGAGCATGGCGGGAAAAATCGTGATCACGTCAATTCTGAGCGGTTCCGGCATGATGCGTGCTATTCAACGACTTCGAGCATCGCTTTGCGCCCCTGCTTGGCAGCCAGGCCGGTGAGCAACATGCGGATGGCACCGATGGTCTTGCCGTTTTTCCCGATAACCCGCCCCATGTCGTCCGCATGACAACGGATTTCAATCACCACGTTGTGGGCGCCGTGAATCTCGGAGACGGACACCTGCTCGGGATGATCGACGAGCGCTTTAACCACGTATTCCACGAAATCATTCATGGAGGTTACGCTTCCAACGCCGGTTGGGTCGCGGTGGAAGCTGGAACTGCCGCCGGAGGAATGGCCATGGCGCCGGTTTTTGCCTTTCTGATCAACGTTCTGACCATGTCGGAGATCTGGGCGCCTTGCTTCTTCCATATTTCAATGCGGTCCAGTTGCAGGAAAAAATTCTTATCCTTTTTCTTCGGATCATACCAGCCCAGTGTTTCCAAGGACTTGCCGTCCCGCGGCGAACGGATGTCCGTGGCAACAATCCGGAAACACGGATCATTGTTGGCGCCCGTTTTTTGACATCTGATTTTAACTGACATTCAATGCCTCCAATCAATTCTAGGTGCAAGTGAACCTGTTATATACACTATCATGCGGGAATACTGCAAGAGGTATTTCTTCCAACGGTAATCGGTCAATTATGGGGGGGGGGAGGACCGGTTGGATATATGCTGATTTTCCGGTTGTAGGGGCCGTTCGATAGAACGGTCCGTCAGCTGACGGACCGTTCTTCCCGCTGGGAGCGGGACAAGTACTAACCCATTACCCCAACGCAATTATCTTTATGGCCGCTCCGCCGGCCGGTTTGTCCGGCTGGCGCGACAGATTGTTGGGCAACGCACGCATTTTCCAACAATCTGTTCACCCGCGACCACGCGTTTCGCGTGGCCAGCACAAGGTTTACCACGCCAGATGCGTGGTTGCGGAGGGTCTAACGCATAATGAGAATTGCTGCTTCGCAGTCATCCGGTTGAGTTTATCAATGCCCCAAAGACGTGGTTGTCGTCACGCCGGCCAGGGATGTTACTGCAACGGTCGTGGACGTTACAACAGGAAGATGAGTAATATAGGCGGTGGCGTAGTGCACGTTGGTGGAAGGAATGTTGGTGGCGGCAACCAGCACGGAAGTATTGTCCAGGCCGGACATGGTGGTAAACTTGGAAGCCAAGGTGACAATCTGAATCACCGCCAGCTCGCCGGAAGGTTGATACAGGCTCGTGTACACCACTTGATTGCCTTTGCGGGTATTCAAGATGCCCCATGTGTCCGTGGCCAGCGACCATGTGCATTCATAGCCACCGACCGCCGTGAGGGTAACCGATTGGCCCTTGCTGCCGAGTGCCACGGAGTCCGGAGTAATCTCTATCGAGGATGAGGCGGAATCCACCTCGCATCCGGCCAGAAACAGGCCGGCCGCTATGATCAGGCCGGCGCCCATGACGATCCAGAAACGAGCATTATGATTCATGATGACTCCGCGTGGTTTCATTCATTCCATTGCAGACACTTTATCAGTCCCTGGACTTTAAGGCAACAGGAAATAGATTAACCATTTCCCATAAACTCGCTCTTACCCGCCTTGGGTCAACCGCCGTTCCAGGGCGCTGAGTTCTTGCAGCAGTTCAGCCGGTAGATGATCACCGAGCCTGGCGTAATGGTCCCGGATGCCGGTGATTTCGTTCTGCCAGCCTGCTTGGTCAATGCGCAGGAGCTCGGTCATGTCCCGGGATTCGATCTTCAGCCCGCGGGTATCCAAGGCCTCCGGCGCCGGCACGTGTCCGATCGGTGTTTCCACGGCCTTGGCATTGCCTGTCACCCGCTCGTAAATCCATTTCAGGACCCGGCTATTGTCCCCGTATCCCGGCCACAGCCATTTGCCTTCCGCCGATTTCCGGAACCAGTTGACGTAAAATATTTTCGGTAGTTTGTCGGCTTCGGTTTTGGCGCCTATCGTCAGCCAATGGCGTAAATAATCGCCCATGTTGTAGCCGCAGAAGGGGAGCATGGCCATCGGATCGCGACGTACCACGCCCACGGCGCCGGCCGCGGCCGCGGTGGTCTCGGATGATTGGATGGAACCAAGAAAGACGCCGTGCTGCCAGTTCAGTGCCTGGAAGACAAGGGGAATGGTCGTGGGCCGTCGTCCGCCAAACAGGATGGCTGAGATCGGAACACCGCGCGGATCATCCCAGGCGGGATCGGCCACGGGGCATTGAGCAAGAGGCGCAGTGAAACGGGCATTAGGATGCGCCGCCTTTTTCCCGCAATCCGGCGTCCATGTTTCCCCCAGCCAGCTGGTCAGGCGGGCCGGCGTTTCCGGGGTCATGTCTTCCCACCAGACATCGCCGGCGGGAGTCAGGGCCACGTTGGTGAAAATGCTGTTTTTCGACAACGACAACAGGGCGTTCGGGTTCGACTGCATGGACGTGCCCGGCGCCACGCCAAAAAAACCGGCTTCGGGGTTGATCGCGTAGAGGCGTCCGTCAGGCCCGAACTTCATCCATGCAATGTCGTCGCCGACGCATTGGATCTTCCAGCCCGGCAGGGTCGGATTCATCATCGCCAGGTTGGTTTTACCGCAGGCGCTGGGAAACGCCGCCGCCACGTAAATCGTTTCGCCGCGGGGTGGGGTCAGGCCGAGAATCAGCATATGCTCCGCCAGCCACCCCTGGTCGCGCGCCATGGCTGACGCAATCCGCAAGGCAAAACATTTCTTGCCCAGTAACGCGTTCCCGCCATAGCCACTGCCGAAGGACCAGATGGAACGCTTCTCCGGGAAATGGACGATATACTTGGTGTCGGTGTTGCATGGCCAGGCCACATCGCGCTCCCCTGGTTTGAGCGGCGCGCCCACCGAATGAAGACAGGGCACAAACGCATCGTCCTTCAGAACGTCGAGCACGGGTTGGCCCATGCGGGTCATGATACGCATGTTGCAGACGACATAGGGGGAATCGGTGATTTCCACGCCAATATGGGCAATGTCAGAACCCAGCGGTCCCATGCTGAATGGGATCACGTACATCGTGCGACCTCGCATGCATCCGCGGAAGAGGTCGGTCAAGGCGGCCTTCATCTCGGCCGGGTCGCGCCAGTTGTTGGTGGGGCCGGCGTCACTCTGGTGCCGCGAACAGATGAACGTCCTGTCTTCCGTGCGCGCCACGTCCGACGGACTCGAACGGCAAAGAAAACTGTTCGGCCGCTTCCGTTCATCCAGTTT
>Ga0180014_1000287_pt1 | contig 14960 bp, 12 predicted proteins | sample KR13_S1_MetaG_FD_116507 | JGI IMG/M metagenome (GOLD analysis project Ga0180014, IMG submission 116507) | Groundwater microbial communities from the Olkiluoto Island deep subsurface site, Finland - KR13_S1_MetaG | ecosystem: Environmental > Aquatic > Deep subsurface > Groundwater | place... | reverse complement strand
ACCACAGCGTTCCGGCCAAGATGACCCACTTTTTACAAGCCATACCGCAAGGGAAAAAAATTGCCCTTTTCGCCACCCATGGATCGCTGCGCGGCGGCGAAAAAGCCATTTCCGCTTTTTACGCGGCACTTAGCCTGACTGGCGGCCGGACCATCCTGGGCACTTTCGGCTGCCGCGGCCAGGTTAAATTCCAACTGCTCGAGGAATGGATAGAGAAGCCGCAAGAGCGGTCCTGGGCTCTGGAGGCCCAGAGCGCCCACGGCCACCCCGACCTCGTCGACCTGGAAGACGCTCGAGCTTTTGCCGATTTGATGCTGCATGCGGCCGAACATATGCATGGTGCCGGTAAAAAGCCGTAAAACAATGAAATTCGTGGCCATAGATCAATACTAGCGAAATGACTGACTATATTTACAAGCTTGACCTCAAAGTTCGCGATTACGAATGCGACATGCAGGGCATCGTCAACAACGCGATCTACCAGAACTACCTCGAACACTGCCGCCACGAATTCCTGCTTTCGCTGGGCATCGATTTCAACCGGTTTACGCAAGAAAAGATTTTTTTGGTGGTGGTGCGAGCGGAGCTTGATTACAAAACCCCGCTGCGCGGTGGCGACGCTTTCTGGATCGGCTTGAACCTGAAGCGCGTTTCGCCCATACGATTTGTTTTTTTGCAGGACATCTTCCGTTACCCGGACCAAAGGCTTGCTCTTTCAGCCCGAACCACCGGTACGGCGCTGAATGAAAAAGGACGACCTTTTTTGCCGCCGGAATTTATAACCCTGCTCGAAGCGCCCGGAAAAGCTGAATCAAAACTGAAATATTAACAGACTGGCGGCCGGCAATGTCAATTTGATTCAAAGCGGCAACTCTTGACAAAAATGGCAATATCTATTATTCTTAATGCTAAAAGCGGGAATAGCTCAATGGTAGAGCGCAACCTTGCCAAGGTTGATGTTGCGGGTTCAAATCCCGTTTCCCGCTCCATTGGCGGCGTAGCCAAGTGGTAAGGCAGCGCTCTGCAAAAGCGCTATTCATCGGTTCAAATCCGGTCGCCGCCTTGTTTTAATCCATCGACAGTTCAAGCGCTTCCGTTTTCAATAATTTCAAGCTGTTAATAATCAGATTGGCATTGCCGATCAAAACCACGATCCCTTTTTCCCGGCCACTGCTTCTGTGCCTGGATCCCATCTGCTCGTCCATGACCTGCATCACGCGGTTGAGACTCACTTCCTGAAAAAGTTGGGGTCCGATCGGCAGCGCCAGCGATCCCACCCCCTGGCTGTGAAATCGGTCTATCTCACCCTGCAGGTCATAATCGAAACGGCTCGTCTCCACCTGGGCCCGGCCAATGTAATAATTCAAGGCGTCGAGGTATTCCTTTCTTTCAATGGGGCGGACGACGAATTTTCTCCTCTCCTGCTCTACCAACAAAAGAAAATTTTCCAGGTCAATGTATTTCAAACGCAAATAATTGCAGAAAATAGTGAATTTTTTTAAGAAATAGGTTTCGGTATTGACCTTATAGCCGGCCATCGAAAACTGATTTTTTTCGGATTGGTAAATCCGCCCGCCTGGAAAACCGAATAGGGCAAAATTGCCGATCACATAGGGTAGATAACTGACATCGGTCACAGCCGGGGCCGCATCGAACCAATAGACCGCTGGCTGTTCAGCGGAATTGACATTCAGGACAAAGATCTTGCGGTTGGCATTGATGGTGATTTCTTCTTTTTTGGCTTTGGACGGCTGCGGGGACGGCTGCGGCAGATCCTTTTCGATCATGCCTAGGATGAAGTAAGGATTGATTTTCCCTTTCAAGATCAGTAGGGCGTTATCCGGCCGGAAAGTTTTTAAAAGGAATGAACGCAATTGGGCCAGATTGATCCTATTTAAAATTTCCTGGAGCAGTAAACCCTGGGAGAAATAAAAATTACCGACCATCTGCTGGTAGGCCAGCAAAAAAGCCATTTCCTTTTTCCAATCCCTGTCTTTGGCGAACAATGACCAGAATTTTTCCTTGCTTTGCTTGAATTTCTTTAAATGAAAGGATTGGTAGTAAAAAATTTCCTTTAGCAGTTTCGGGAAAGCCGCCAGACGGTCAGGCAGGAAATTCATGGTGATCTTCACATATTCCGGGTTTTGTTCGACCTGGTAGTCGTTCCCCTGCCGCTGCAGCATGTCCATAAGATTGGAAGGCGGTGAATTCAATTCCCGCTCAAACATGTTCATGACCGTCAATTGCGAGATGGCCAGGGATGTGTAATTCTGCGAGCTGCCGTCCAGGTAAATGAGCAATTGGGCGTGGATGAAAGGCATGTCGTTGTCCTGCAAGACCTTGATGACCAACCCTTTGGACGTCGTGAAAGAAAACAGCCGCGTTTCCGAGGCAAGCTCCCGACTGCTTCCCAGAAAGAACAGCACCCCCCCCAGAAAACAAAAAATGCAACGGAATGGCGAATTTCTATTTGTTATAAACATTCAGGACAACCTGGTTTTCCTTCAACAGATATTTTTTCGCGCTTTCCATGATATCAAAGGAAGTAATCTTGCGCAGGCGCTTGAGCTGAACGTCAAAAAAATTCAGTTCGCCGAACATTTGAAAGAATTCGCCGATACGCAAGCATCTTTCCTCCAAAGAGATCATGCTTTTCAAAAAATCAATTTCCATCAGGGAGCGGACGGCTTTCATATCACTGTTGCTTATGGGATTGCTGCCCAGGGCCTGGAATTCTTTTTCCAGAACGTATTTGGCTTTTTCAAGATTGATGCGCTTGGAGGTGGAGATCTGGATGGTAAGGCAATTGGCCTCCATATAATCGGTGAAACTGCTCTCGATCTCGACATCCAATTCGTTTACAATGTTGAGAATATGGTCCAGTCGGGCAAAGCGCGGGTCGGTCAGGTAATAGCGCAAAAAATCGAAATACATGAAATTATAGCCGATCTTGGCCGGAGCCTTGATGCCATACACGACAAAATTCCTTTTCAGGCCCGCTATCATCCAATTTTTAAGCAAAAATGATTTCCGCTGGTTGTGGGCGCTGAAAACCGGGTTCGCAGGTTTCCGGCCCGGCGGGATATTTTGGAAAAATTTGTTAATCCCGGCCCGCAATTCGTTGATATCAAATTTCCCGGCAATGATCAGGAGGATATTGGCAAGGTTCTGAAATTTTTGATAGTTCTCCCTTATCCGATCGTTGCTTAAAAAGCGGATCCTGTTCAGGTCGCCATACAACGGATATTCATACGCCGAACCTTCAAAAACCTTGGAACTGACCCAAGTCTGAGCCTTGAAATTCTGGCTCGATTCCCAGAGACGATTTATTCGGTTGAAGATCTGGTTCTTGTGATAGTCTATATTTGCATCCTGCAGGCGCAGGCTTTTCAAGCGTTCGCTTTCCAGCCAAAGGGCCACATTGATCTCCTGGGCCGGAAGCGTTTCATAAAAAACGGCATTGTCATAATTTACCCGCCCGCTGACAATTCCGCCCATTTTATTAACGAAAAGGACATGATCGTACGGCTCAAGGTTTTCGTTGCCATCGAACATCAGATACTGATACAGGTAAGATATCCCGCGGCTATCGGCAGGCTCATTGCGGGCGCCCTGCATGTGATAAACGCAGACCGCAGCGGCCTGCATGTCGTTGCTGGGAGAAAGGATTACTTTCAGACCATTGGGCAATTCGAAGGAGTTCACCGTGACCGTTTGCGCGGAGATGGGAACGAGCAGAATAACTAAACACCAACAAAAGATCCATGCCTTTATCACTTTTTTATTTTACCGGGGAACATAATTTTAGTCAAATGCGCTTTTTTCCCGGCTTGACAGAAATTAACTTGACATTGGCGAACGATTTTAATTATAATTAATACTAAATTCAAAACCAAGTGGAGGATTTCAGCGATGAAGAAACTTGTTTTTCTTATTTTAATTCTTATAACCATTAGTTTGTCAGGGGTGCTCGCCCTGGACAAAGAACAGACCGACGCCTGGATCGCCCTTGTCGGCGAAAAAGACCTGAAGCTCAAAATGCAAAAACTCGATGACTATTACAATAAATACGGCGGCAAAGAAGACCGCAATTCTATATACATGTACCTCCATCTTGCCGAAACCACATACCAGCTGCAGCAATATGAAAGAACCATCGAATTCGGTGAAAAAGCGCTGACCTACGAGGAGATCGAATCCAGCTACAAGCTGCGCCTGTATCTTTTCCTGGCCAATGCCTACAACCTGACCAAAAAAGATCTGGACATAGCCTATAGCTATGCCGATAAGATCATTGTACTCGCCAGAAAACTTAACAGCGCTACCCAGGACAACTCACTCATCAACAACAATTTTATTGCCCCGGCCCTGCGCATCCAGGTGCAATTGCTGGCAGCCAAACCCAACGACCCGCAAAACGCCGTGAACGCTTTAAACAAAGCGCTCGAGGCGTACCAATTGGATAAATCGGAAAAATCAGCCAATTTCGTTCTGGCATTGAGCGAACGCATGCTCAAGAACAACAACTTGAAAGAAGCGATCCGCGGCGTCGAAGCCATAAACCAGAACAAACCCCACGCGGATTACTACAAAATGCTGGGGCTCTGGTATGCACGGTTGAAAGACCAGAATAAGGCTATTGAGAACCTGAAAACCTCATACCAAATGAAAAAAAATGCCAAGGTGGCATACGATATCGGGGTCTTGCTGAACCAAAACGATAATTTGGACAACGCCTTGGACTATCTGGCCGAAGCCCACCTGCTAAAAGACGAAAAGTATTCCGAAGAAGCCTTGAAATTGCTGCAACATCTCATTTTCTACGTAAAGACCAAGGGGCAGCCGCTGGCAGAGCAGGAAAAGGTTTTCAATGATGTTGTGGACGCGGCAAAAACTCGCCTGGGCATTACGCTTCCCTGATCAGGCTCCAAGCAAAATCTGTCTTTTGTTGCCCACCCGCCGGGTAATATTGTGTCCATCCCAATATTCAAACAAAACGATGAGATATTTCCTGCTGTAGGACGTGACGGCGCGCAGATCATCAAAAGTTAAAATATCGCCCTGGTTGCGCTTGAATTTTTTCAAACGGTTGATGATCTTGTTATATTCATCGTTGAAGATAAAATGCCTTTCATCCAACTGCAGGAATTTTTCCTCGTCGAGCATGTACCAAAGTGAGTCATTAATCTGCTTGAGAGAATAATCCGTGTTTTTCTGAACATTTTCAATGGTAAATATCAGAAATTTGTTGGCTTTTAAAGTTTTTTCAATATCGGCCATGCGTGTTTTTTCTTCGTCCATCAAGGGCAGTTTGGAAAAAATCAGCGCGTTGGGCAGTACTTTACAGGGGAACTCCTGGCTGCATTTTTTTAACAAGTATTTGAAAAAAATGGTTTCCTGTGGGATTTTGACCGTCTTTTCCAATTGAGTGAACTTCAAGGTTCTTTCCCTGCCTTCATACGCCTGCCGCAAACCGCTTTCCATAGCGGCCAGGTTTTGCAGAAAATGCTCCCAGGATGTGACGAACAAATAATTAAGATTGATGACTTTCAGTTGCCTGGCAAGTTCCAATTCGATCAAAACCTTTGCCGCCGCGCTTCTTTCCAGGGAAAAAAAATAAAGCAAGCCTTGCACTTCCAGAAAATTTTCCACGGTCAACAGCGCCAAGATGATCTCCCTGAAAGCTTTATCCTGGATAGAACGCAGGATTTCCGCCATCTTTTTCAGTTTTCTCTGATTGTACTGTGATAGAACTGGCAAAAGCACTGTAAAACGACCCTTGGCGTTTTTAAAATCTATTTCCTGCCGGAAACTGAATTCAACCTGGTTTTTAAAATGAGCCGCGAACAGATCATCGCTTATTTTACTGAAATTAGCTGCTACGCTTTTGCCCGCGATCTGGACATTGCCTGTGAAATTCGCCTGGGGATGGGAAAATTTGATAAAATAGGCGCTGAATCTCATATTGGTTCAATATTGTCCGCGAATCATTGTCTGCATTGGGAAAATTCTTCTCCGGCAGGAATCAGCTGACAATGCTGACGCTGGCTTTTTTCAATAGAAACTTGTTTTTGAAAATTGTAGAAAATGAAAGGTAAGCAATATACAGATACCCGTATTGAAAAAGCATGAGAAAGGGCAGGGTCAGCCAAATGCCTTCAATGGCGCAGGTGATCACGGCAAAAGTAAAATAGATGCCGAGAGCGAGCTCAAGCACCGGAATTAAAATATTCTTGTTCCCTTTGTATTTTTTAGAGGCCCAGCTGTCATCCCTTTTCTCGATCCCGAATTTGGGAGTACGCACGAATTCAGATTCCTTGTTGAACAGGGCTTCCAAAACCGCGGCGGAATTGTTAACCGACAACCCTATCCCCAGCCCCATAAGCAGAGGAAGATACTTGAAGGTATTGGTCCAATTGGAATAAAGTTCCTTTTGTGAAACAATATAAAAAGCGGAAACCGAGGCCGTGGCCATCAGGAATAGGGGCACATCATAAATAAACATCTGGCCCCAAACCAAATTTCTTCTTAAAATCACAACTGGCAGGATGGAAATTGACAGCGGCACCATCAAGAGGTAGGCTATATTGGCCGCCAGGTGAAAAAACGCTTCGACTTTCACCTTCAGGGGCAATGACGATCTGAATATTCTGGGCAGTAGTTTTTTGGCTGTTTGAATGGAGCCCTTGGCCCAGCGATGCTGTTGGGTTTTGAAGGCAACAATATCCACGGGCAATTCGGCAGGGACCGAATGATCAGGGAGATAGATGAACTGCCAGCCTTTCATCTGGGTCCTGTAACTCAAGTCGAGGTCCTCGGTCAGGGTATCGTGCTGCCAGCCGCCACCGTCAATAATAGCGATTTTACGCCAGATCCCAGCCGTGCCGTTAAAATTAAAAAATCGTCCGGAACGGTTGCGAGCCGTGTGTTCGATCACGAAGTGGCCATCCAGGAAGATCGACTGCAAATTGGTCATCAGCGAAAAATTGCGGTTCAAGTGGCTCCAACGCATCTGCACCATGGCCACTTTATCAGAAGTGAAATAGTGGATGGTGTTCATCAGGAAATGCTTGTGAGGAATGAAATCGGCATCAAAAACGGCAATGAATTCGCCCTTGGCCATCTTCATGCCTTCTTCCAGCGCCCCGGCCTTGAATCCCTTGCGATTTTTTCGTTGCAGGTAGGAAATGTCCATGCCCTGTTTTTTGTAAAAATTCACCCGCCGCTGGGCAATGGCCACGGTTTCGTCAGTGGAATCATCCAAGACCTGTATCTCCAGCAATTCCCGGGGATAGTCCATTTTTACTACCGCGTCGATCAAGCGCTCCGCTACATACATTTCATTATACATGGGCAGCTGGATGGTCACCCGCGGCAATTCTTCGAATTCGCTTTCTGGTTTGGGAACGGCTTTTTTGTATTTATAATACAGATAAACCATATAATAGCGGTGCGAGCCGAAAACGGCCAGAATCGAAAGCACCACAAAATAAAGCACCACAATAACTAAGTTTAGATTTTCCATTTCATCCCCATAAGGTCACTATTGAAAACAAATTATACAACAAAATCATTGTCGGTTCAAGCGAGCGAGGCCAGAACTCTCCATCAAGTTTAAGAGTACATGGATTATAAGTAAAAGCATTGTTATTTTGGGTTATTTAATCGGGAGTAAACATAATTTTATTAATCCCCTCAGGCAAAATGGCACTTGAAAAATCTCGCTCAAGAAATAATCAGGAGCTGGCATTTTTTAACAAATCGAGAATTTCCGTTTTCTGTTTCTTGGATATTGTTTCAAACTTGGTTCCCAATCCAACCATTGGTTTGTCATTGGCCAGCTGAGTTTTTTTCCATTTTACGATGCAAGTTATTAAATTTTTATCCTTCAGATCGTTAATAGTGATCCAAATCTTGTTTTCTTTTTGTACATTCACTTCAGAAGGCACCATAATGAAACATCCTTCCTGTGATATATCCAATAATTCACTATTAATCGGAAGATTCTCTTTTGACAATAAAAACTGGATCTTTAAAAGAACTTTTTTTCTTTCAAACATCCTTATACCGCGTGGCTGTGTTTTTATACAATTCGAGTGGATAAAATTTTCCACAAGCTTTATTCCCGACAGTTCTCCCGCTTTTTTTTGGTCAACAAAACCACTGACTTCCAGCGGTTGGAATCCATGTTTCATCTGTATCACCGGCAATCCTTTCTGTAATGAAAAGAAAAAACCCTTTTCTTCAGTGGAAGAGCTGACAATGGTATACATATCAATAATAATTCCGGTATACTTTTTTTCGCCGCATTCTTTCTTAAACTGACCGATAGTCTTATAAAATTCAATGATTACTTCCTTGAAGTGCGCAATAAGCAAATTATAAAACTTGCCCCCATCATTGTTCATGGAAATCATAGCGATACGAACTTTTCTACTCTCCATTGTTTTCTCCCTATATTGACATTTTAATCTTTTTTTATACGTTTTAGCAAGCGTTTACAAAGCATTATTTTGATTTGCTTGTTCCCATTGTCGAAAAAGTCATTGGTTGGCATTTTTAATCAGATATTGATAACGGCGTAGCGGTTGCGACCGTCCTGTTTAGCCTGATATAATGCCTGATCAGAAATACTGATCAAATAATCGCTTTCCAAATTTTGCTTGGGAATCATTGTTCCCACCCCAATGCTTATGGTTACAACCTTATTGACCTTGGAGCTTTTATGGGCGATAGCCGCTTCTTCCACCATTGCACGCAATCTTTCAGCTACAAGACCGGCTCCCGGCACCGGAGTGTTGGGTAAAACGATGATAAATTCTTCCCCGCCCAGCCGGGCTGCGAAATCAGAGGACCGGGGAGTGCAGTATTTGATGATGGCGGAGATTTTTTTCAAACACTCATCACCCTTAGGATGGCCGTAAGTGTCGTTATAATATTTAAAATAATCGATATCGACCATCAGCAAAGACAAAGGCTGGGAATGCCGCTGGCAACGATTCCATTCTTGGATAAATAGCAGTTCGAAATTACGGCGGTTTGGCAAGTGAGTCAGGGTATCGGTCAGGGACAGCAGTTCCAGCCTGCTGTTGGCACTCAACAATTCCTTATTGGCATGCTTTAATTCCTGTGTCTTGGCCACTACCAATTGTTCCAGTTCTTCTTTGCGGGCTTTTATATTTCTAATCTTTAAGCTTAACAGAAAGAGAATCACAATGAGAGAGAAAAGACTGGCAAAAATTCTAAACCACAAGGTCTGCCAAAAAGGCGGGGTAATGGTGATTTGCAATGACGCTCCATCAATGTTCCAAAGGCCGTCGTTGTTGGATCCCTTGACACGAAATAAATATTTCCCGGGGGGGATGCCGGCATAGGCCACAAAATGGCGATTGCCCACGTAATTCCACTCTTTGTCCAGGCCAACCATCATATAGGCGTACTGGTTTTTTTCCGGCGCCTTATAATCAAGAGCCGCAAATTCAAAAGAAAAGACATTCTGTTTGTAGGAAAGGGTGAGCATATCCGTTGCACCGATAGCTTTGTCCATCACCACCCGTCCCCCCACTTTTTTTCCAAGGGGAACATCTTTATTTAAGAGTTGAAAACGAGTTAGCACGATGGAGGGGATGTGGGGATTGTCGGTGATCTGCTCTGGATAAAAAGAATTGAGTCCCTGAATACCGCCGAAAAAAAGCTCTCCATCATCACCTTTGCAGAAACTGTAGGTGTTGAATTCATAACCCTGAAGGCCATCATCTAAATGGAAATTTTTGAATTTTCCGGTGAGCGGATTGAACCGCGACAAGCCACGGTTCGTGGTCACCCAAAGATTTTTTTGCCGGTCCTCGACAACAGCGTAAATCGTATGGTCGGGAAGCCCATCCTTTTCGGTGTAGGTGTGAAATACCTCTTTTTCGCGATCAAACCGTGTCAAGCCTTGCGCTGTTCCCATCCAGAGAAAACCGCGACTGTCCTCATTTAGGCATATGACATAATCATCCATGATACCGTCGGACACTTTTGGATCATAACGAAAAACTTTGAAGGTTTCCGTAGCTGGGTCGAAGCGGTTCAATCCACCACCGCCGGTTCCGATCCAGATGATGTCGGATTTATCATTAAAAAGGGAAAAGACTCTGAAAGAACTCAAGCTGTTGGGATTTTCCGGCTCCGGCAGAAACCTTTTGCAGAGGCCGGTTTTTTTATCAAAGCGGTTCATTCCACCGCCGTCTGTACCGAGCCACAGGTAGCCGGCGCGGTCTTCGACAATGGTGCGTACAAAGTTATGGCTGATGCTCTGCGGATTGAGGGGATCGTTCATATAATGGGTAAATTTGCCCTGCTTGGCATCGAACCTGTTCAAGCCGCCATCAGCCGTGGTAATCCACATGGTGCCTTCACGATCTTTTAAAATGGAGAAAACATGATTGGATGATATACTCCGGGGGTCGAGTGGATTTTTCATGAACACAGTGTATTTTCCGCTAGCCCGGTCAATACGATTCAAACCGCCGCCTTCTGTAGCCACCCAGATAATATTCTGGTTTTCCTTGAAAATTTGCCTCACATCGCTGCTGCTTAAGCTGTTTGGGTTGTTGAGTTCGGAATTGTAGAGCTTGAAATTGGCGATAGCCTTGTTGTATTTGGAGATACCGGCCTCGTAGGTTCCAAACCACATATTTCCCGAATCATCCTCGATAACGGCGAGAATCCGGTCGCCAGCAAGGCTGGTCACATCGCCAGGATTGTGACGAAAGCTGGTGAATCCGTTTCTTTCAGGCAGGTAGTTATTGACTCCCCCTTCATTGGTCCCGATCCACAAAACTCCCGACCGGTCCTTGTAGATGCAGTTTATCCAGTCATTGCTCAAGCTGAAAGGGTCGTTGGGGTTGTGCCGGTAGTGCTGGCAAGATTGACGGGAAGGATCGAGGCGATCAAGGCCTTTTCGCGTCCCCACCCAGAGATTACCTGAGTGGTCCTCATAAAGGGCGAGTACCGTATTGTCACTGATTCTGGTTGCCTCAGCCGCTGCCTGGTGAAAATGATCGAACTGCCCGGTCTGGAGATTTAAACGATTAAGGCCGCCACCAGCTGTCCCCACCCAGAGGAAACCATGGTGATCCTGGAGAATGGAGCGTACATGATTATGGCTCAAAGTGGCGTTTGTACCGAGCTTGGCTTTAAAACGCTGAAACCGGCCGCTTTGCCGGTCCAGGCAATTCAACCCACCGTCCGTCCCAATCCAGAGATTTCCCGAACTGTCTTCATAAATGTTAAAGACACGATTATTGCTCAACGAATCATTCTTTTTTGGATCATGCAGATAAGAAACAAAATGATCCTTTTCAAGGACATAGCGGCAGAGCCCATTGTCTGTTCCCACCCACAATGTTCCGCTCGAATCGACCAGCAGAGACTCGACAATATTGTTGCTCAAGGTATTGGGATCATCCACATCCTGCCTGTAAACCTTGAACTGATAGCCGTCGTAGCGGTTGAGCCCCGATTCGGTGCCGATCCAGATGAAGCCTGATTTATCCTGGACAATAGTGAAAATAGAACTCTGGGAAAGTCCCTGGTCCAAGGACAATTGCTTGCAGCGCAAGCGTTCCTGGGCTAGGAGCGAAACGAAGCTGAAACCGATCAATATCAAGAGAATCAATCTTTTTTTCATTATAATAATTAATTCTATTTAGCATAGTACTTTGTTTGTTTTTTTTCAATAACCAGGTTGATAGAATTTTCCTGCAAATTTAAGAGTATGCGGATTACAATGGTGAAAGTATTATTATAATAGGCTTTTTTCCGGAGTTAAATATGATTTTAATTTAATCATCTCAGGCGTAATGGGAATTGAAATGGTCATGAGCGCTGGTAAAAAAGGACAACGAGTTTTTTTTGATGGAGAATCAGAGAGTGAAAAGAGGGGAAAAATCGGGGTGAGAGGATTTGAACCTCCGGCCTTTCCGACCCGAACGGAACGCGCTAGCCAGGCTGCGCTACACCCCGGAACCTGAGAAATTTTATTGTATCATAAAAGCGGGAGTTTGTGAAATCCCCCTTAAGGGAACGCTGCCCCTGTTTTGGGGCCTGCTGCCGCCAAACTTTGCTTTTATCACCCACAAAAGATATAATAAAAAATTCCGGGGGTGCACCATGAAACGGGCATTAATCAGCGTCTACCATAAGGAAAATATCGAAACAATCGCCACAGTTTTGGTCAAAGCAGGCTGGGAAATCGTGTCCACCGGCGGAACAGCCGCTCGCCTGAAGCAAAGACACATCCCGGTTACCGAGGTTTCCCAGATCACCAATTTCCCGGAAATTCTTGACGGCCGGGTAAAAACCCTGCATCCGCTGATATTCGGTCCGGTCCTGGCCAAAAGAACAAATGAACATTTGCGGCAATTACAGGAATTCCGCACAGCCAAGATCGACCTGGTGATCATCAACTTTTACCCCTTTGAAGATGCCCTCGAAAAAAAAGCCGCTGATTTGGATGCCATGCTGGAAAACATCGATATTGGCGGCCCGGCCCTGGTCCGCGCTGCCGCCAAAAATTTCCGTGATACGATCGTGCTCATCGATGAAAAGGATTACGCACCGGTCATTGCCGCGGTCGAAAGCAACAGTGATATCCCAATGGAATCGAGAAAAAAACTGGCGCAAAAGGCCTTCGCTTATACCTCATTTTATGACTCATTGATCGCGGCCTACCTGCATGCCGGCGAGATTGGCCACCCCGATTTTTTAACCATCGGCGGCCGCATGACGCAGTCGCTGCGCTACGGTGAGAATCCCCACCAAGCGGCTTTCATGGCCATCCGTGACCGCCGTTCGCCCTTTAACGCCATCGACCAGCTGCAGGGCAAAGCGTTGTCTTTCAACAACATCCTGGATCTGGCCATGATGTATGAGCTGCTGAACGAATTCCAGGAGAAAAAACATTTCGCGGCCATCGTCAAACATCAGAATCCTTGCGGTGCCGCCATGGCCGCCGCCCAACTGCCGGCATTTCAAAACGCTTTCCAAGGCGATCCACGTTCGGCTTTCGGCGGCATCGTCGGCTTCAATCACCGTCTCGAAGCCGAAACCGCCGCTGCCATGAGCGAGATTTTTTTTGAGGTTGTTCTCGCCCCTGACTATACGGATGAGGCATTGAAGATACTGCACAAGAAAAAAAACCTGCGCCTGATCCGCATGCCTGCCGGCTACGTGGAAAATGCCGATTTCAAGACCATCCCCGGAGGTTTCGTCTATCAAAGCCGTGACAACCAGACAGCTGACAGCGAATCCTTTGAATTGAAATCCGGAAAGCCTTTGAACAAAAAAGAGAAGGGCGATGTTGAGTTCGGCTGGAAGATCATCAAATACGTCAAATCAAACGGCATAATCATCGTCAAGAATCTTACCTTGATCGGCGTGGGCGCCGGGCAGGCCAGCCGCATCGATGCGGTGGAGCTGGCCATCCGCAAGAGCCAGTCCGCCCCGGCCGGATCGGTGCTCCTGTCCGATGCGTTTTTTCCCTTCCCCGATTCGGTCGAACTTGCCGCCAAACACAAAATCGCCATACTAGTCGAACCCGGCGGATCGATCAAAGATCCCGACGTGATCCTGGCCGCGCAGAAACTCGGCCTCACCCTGCTTTTCACCGGCATCCGCCATTTCCGGCACTGAGAAGTCGCCAACCAGCCGAGTCCCAGCGGAAGCGGCCCGGTTTTCGTTGACAAACGGCCAGAGTTCCGGTATTTTTCATCCATGGAACCAGGCGGCGGCATGAAGATCTCAGCAGTTATTATCACCTTCAACGAAGAGGAGCGTCTGCCCGCCGCCCTTGACAGCCTGCGCGGCGTGGCCGATGAGATCGTAGTGGTCGATTCTTACTCCACCGACCGCACAACGGAACTCGCCAGACAAGCCCGGGCCACGGTCTATCAAAATCGTTTCGAGGATTACGGCCAACAGAAGAATTTTGCCTTGCAGAAAGCCGGTCACGACTGGATACTCAATCTGGACGCCGATGAAAGGGTATCGCCCGAACTGAAAAACGCGATCCTGGAACTGAAAGCAAAGCAACCGCCGGGAGGCGTGGCTGCTTTTGCCATCAAAAGAAAGACCTTTTATCTGGGGCGCTGGATACGCCATTCGGGCTGGTACCCCGACAAAAAAATCAGGCTTTTCCGAAAAAACGCTTCGGTCTGGTTGGGCCGCATCCATGAAAGGTTGCAAGTGAGCGGCGACATCGCCCCTTTGTCCGGTGAAATTTTACACTTCTCTTACCGCGATATCGGCGACCACATCCGCCGCCTGAACCGCTATTCTTCTTTTCTGGGCGAAGAGATCATCAGTCAAAAGAAAAAGTGCCTGTTGCTGCGCCTGCTCATTCTGCCGCCGGTGACTTTCTTTAGGCATTATGTCTGGAGGCTGGGATTTCTTGACGGTTTCCCGGGCCTGGTCATTGCCACGATTTCTTCCTGGGGAACGGCCATGAAATATTTCAAAGCCATCTCCAGCAAACGGTCACCTCAGGGCCGGCAGAATTGAAAAATCCGCAGCTTTGCGATATAATAAGAGCATGACCAAAACACCCAAGTGCAACACCAACCAGACAGCCAAGTGGATCCGTGTCATCGTTTCGCTTGGCGTTATCGGCGCCGGCATCTATTATAAAAACTGGATCGGCCTGCTGGGCATCATCACCCTGCTAAGTGCCTTCACCGGCACCTGCCCCCTTTCCCTGCAATTCAGAGGCCTGCACGACATCAAGATCAAACGCAACAATTCAGACGAAGACTAATTTTTGGCATTTTTTAATCCGCAAGCAACTGCCGACCACACAGCAATTCTTCAAATTGAAAAGATAAAACGCTAAAATCCAAATAAACAAAGGGATGTCACAGGGATAAGGGGTAAAAAGCATTTTCGCAATTTTATTTTCTATTGACTTTTAATTTAATCTT
>Ga0180014_1000286_pt1 | contig 14962 bp, 12 predicted proteins | sample KR13_S1_MetaG_FD_116507 | JGI IMG/M metagenome (GOLD analysis project Ga0180014, IMG submission 116507) | Groundwater microbial communities from the Olkiluoto Island deep subsurface site, Finland - KR13_S1_MetaG | ecosystem: Environmental > Aquatic > Deep subsurface > Groundwater | place... | reverse complement strand
GGGCGCCTGGACCGGGGGGCACGACACAATGGGCACCCCCTACCCCAAATCGACCTGGTACTTCGCCGAGGGGACCACCCGCCCCGGCTTCGACACCTACCTGTGCATGGGGAACCCCTCGGAAAAGGGAGCGACGGTGAGTATAACTTACATCCGAGGCGACGGTACCACTGAGCGGCAGGATGTTATGGTGCTCCCGCTCTCACGTAAAACGGTTTCCGCCAACGACTTTCTGGGAACGGTCGACGGCCCGGCGGATGACACCGCCGTATACGTGGAAGTTACCAACAATGTGGGGATTGTGGTCGAGCGCCCCATGTACTTCAGTTACAAGGGCGACATCCCCGGCGGCCACAACACCATCGGCCGCTGACAAGCAACAAGCACAATAAACAAAGCATCAACATACGCAACAAAATGACGCACTGATGAGATGACACGCTGGTGCCAGGCACCAGCGTGTCATTTGTCTACCCAGGTGGGACCGGCCCAGCCCATGTGGCCGTCGGACTGGACCACGCGATGGTAGTAGAAGGAGTTCTCCCGGAAGGGCCTGCGGTGAAGTCGACGATTGCCTCGCGGCCACCACCGTCCCGCTGCCACGGCGTGGAGTAGCCCCCGGAGTCGAACTTAACCAGTTCCACCAGTTCGAGGTCGGATGTCCCGATGACGTGACCGGTAATCCGGGGCGGGCCGTCGGCCTCGATCTCCGAGCCGTGGGGATGCCCGTCGGTGTGGAACTCCATGAAGATGCGCGCGCCGGTCGTCCCGCAGACCCTGCGACTTGACAGGGCTTCCCACAGCGCCTCACGGGTCACCGCTCCCGCGAAAATCCCGGTAATCCCTCCGCTGTAGAGGAGTCCGGGGTTCTTGCGTGGGTCCACTCCGACCAGGTGCTCGTCGCTCCCGGCGATAAGACCGAACCGGTAGCCGGCCGCGAGGGCGTCGCGGACGTAACTCCCTGACCTGGGCCCCGCGTACTCGGTGCCCATGACCGCCCGGGTGATCTTCCCCTTCAACCCCTCCATCAGAATGACGTGGCCGATGGGCCGGGGACAGCCGTAGAACTCGGAGTTGCCATGCCGGGAGTAGACCTCGACCAACCGCTGGAGCGGGCTCTCCCTGGGACCGAAATCGAAGTACATCTCCCCGAAGTGGGTCCTCCAGGCGGGGTGGTGTGGGACAACCAGCGCCTTTTGCCCGGCGAGCGCCTCCAGCAGGAGCCCGGGGGTGGCATACAGCGGGTCGGTGTGCGGCAGGAACACCGGCTTCTCCCCCGGCCCGAACAGAACATGGCGGTGGCCCAGGTAATGCTGGGTCCACTCGAAGCCCGGAAACGTGACGAACTCGCCGGGGAGGTTGTTCTCCTCGTTCACCCGCATCATCAACTCGAACTCCTCCGGCGACCTGGCCTGCTCCTCGCCCAGGCTCCAGATATCGTGGTCGACCACCGACGTGAACTCCCAGCCCAGCAGGTCCTTCGCCCGGTGGTAGTAGTACCAGGGTTCCTGCGTCCCGTCGGAGACCAGGGAGTGGGTATGGACATCCCCCCAGAATAGACGGTCCGGCCTCCCGGCGCAGACGATAGGGTTACTTTCACCTTCCAGGCCGCGTTTCCTGTCGATGGCGGTTACATACGAAACGCCGGGGCCGGTGACAGCGGCCTGGAACCATGCCACCCCTTCACCGGATTCGGAAACGACAACGGAAGCGGGTACCTGAACGTTTCCCGAGGATGACAGGAGCAGGCTGCCGGTGAAACCCTGGGTCAAAACGCCGCGCTCGTCCAGGCACCGAACAAGGACCTTGATCATTTCACCCGGCGCGGCGACGGATGGCGCCACTACCTCGATGGTCGCCGGCTCCCCACCGGTGGCCCTCAAGGAGGGCACCATCGCCTCCAGCCGGAACTCGTCCCTGCCCCCTGGATCAACCTCTATCGCGAAGTCGGTGCTGATAGCGCTGTGGGGCACGACAAAACCCGCACCGCTTCCCAGTTCGAAATCCAACACGTCGCCGGGGACCAGTTCCCCTTCCGCAACCGACACGGTCACCTTCTGGCACTCCAGGAATGCGTCCTCCGGGTCGATGTGCTTGAGGGGGAACCGCATCTTCTGCAGGAACTTTCTCTTGAGCCACCGGAAAAGGGTCCGGTCTACCGCCCGCTCGAGAAGGGAGACGCGAAGCACAACACCGTCCGCCGCCGTTGAGACGTCCAGGTAATCCTCCCTCTCGGGATGCCGCCGCTGCAGGCGTCCCCAGCCGTTTGACCACTGCAGGCAAAGTCTCCACCTGTCCGGGCCGAAGCGGAGCACTTTCCCGGGGCAAAGCCGAATAGCGCCACCCTCCCTGATGCCGTCCGGGCCGACGCGGTATGAGATCCTGACCGGCACCGGGCCCCCACCGGCGGTGACGCTGGATGGGGAGACCTCGACGGCGCCACCCTCATAAGGCGGGTCCGCGCGCTTCTTCTCCGCTTTGCGAAGAGGGGGAACAAGCAAGACAAATACCAGGAACAGGGCCATTGGTGGGAGCAGTACCAGCGCGGCGGCTATCGCGGCAATCCATAGCGTGGTCCTCAGCCAGTTTGTCTCGCGGATTCTTGCAGTCACCGTAACCTCCGATGTCGAGGTGCCCGCTACGGTAGAACGGCGGGCGCCTGGAAACGCGATCTCCATCGCGGGGGCTGTTTGATTATAACAAATGACACCGCGAGGAAAACCGGGCACGGCCCAATAGCGCCCGGGAAACGCCGAAAGAAGGGGACAACGGTTATGTTATGATTTTAAAGCGAGTGCGAAAAGAAGCCGTCCCGCAACGGACTGCTTACCCGGGGAGCGCTTGAGGGAACGCCGGCTGAGGGCCGGTAGCCGATCGTGAGGTGTTGATATGCGGAAGGCTGGGAAGATATTGGGAGTGGGTGTGCCGGCCGCGATCTTCGGTGGCGCGGGCTACCTTGCGACGAGGCTGTTGCTGTCAATGCCTCGCATGAGCGGAAAGATGCGCCTGCGGTGCCTGGACGAGGAAGTCGAGGTTGTGTTCGACCGGGCGGGCATTCCCCACATAACGGCGAGAAGCGACGTCGATGCCAACAGGGCTCTCGGCTACGTTATGGCCCAGGACCGAATAGTGCAGATGGAGACGATGCTCCGGGTAGCCCAGGGGAGGCTTTCAGAGGTGATCGGCACCATGGCGCTGGATATCGACCGGTTCATGCGCACCGTGGGGTTGAGCGAGATCGGCGAGACCTTCGCTGACAACCTCGAGCCCGAGTCACTGGAGTGCCTGCTGGCATTCTGTGACGGTATCAACGAGTTCCTGTCCCGGCGTGGGATACGGCTTCCGTTCGAGTTCTTGCTCACTGGAGGGAGACCTGAGCCCTGGGCGCCCGCCGACTGTCTCACTATGGGTGTTTTCATCTCCTGGCTGCTCGACTCGTTCTGGCTTGCCGATCTCATGAGGGAGAAGCTCATACGTAGCCTGGGATACGAGAGGGCGATGGAACTCCTGCCGGAGACGGCCGCTTACAACAACCCGCCGCTCAAGGTGGACGGCCCCGGGCCGGATGCCCGGACCATTGAACCAGGCGAGGAGATTGACTGGGGTTTCGAGAGCGAGTCCGGGGGCGGGGAGTGGCTGAAGGGCATATCAAGCCGGTCGGTATTCGGCTCGAACAACTGGGTATTGGACGGCTCACGAACGATGACCGGCAAGCCCATCCTGGCAGGCGACCCACATATCCAGCACAACGTGCCGGGCGTCCTCTACCTCTGTCACCTGAAATCCCCGAATCGCGATGTCATCGGCGCGATATTCCCCGGGCTACCGGTAATAGCGTACGGGCACAACGGGTACTGCGCCTGGAGCGCCACCAGCCTGGTGCCGGACACGCAGGATCTCTACGTGGAGACGTTCGAGTCGGAGGAATCCAACCGGTACCTCTGCGAGGGAGAGTGGGTTGAGGCCGATGTCGTGGAGAAGCAGGTAAAGGTCCGTTTCTCAAGGCCGCGCACGCTCCGGATACTCTCGACCCGGCACGGGCCGGTCATAAGGAGGAAGGGGAACAAGGGGCTCGCCATGAAGTGGGTTGGACGGGACACGACGCTCGACTCGCTGCAGGCGATGCTGAAGCAGAACAAAGCCGGTTCGTGGGAGGAGTTCGTGGGCGCGCTCGAGAACTTCGTCGGGCCCGCCCTGAACCAGGTGTACGCGGACGTTGACGGCAACATCGGTTACCTGGGCGCGGCGAAGATCCCCCGGCGCGCCGGGGGGGACGGGACGGTTCCGTACCCCGGCGACAGTGAGGGCTACGAGTGGGAAGGGTACGTGCCGTTCGAGAATATGCCCCGTGTGCTGAACCCGGATGAGGGCCTCATCGTGACCGCGAACTCGAAGGTGGTCAGCGAAGGGTACACCGAGATAATCACAAAGGCGTGGGAGGCCCCGTACAGGAACGGTCGGATAACCCAGCTGCTCCAGGAGAAGGAGAAGTGGTCTCTCGAGGAGATGCCGGCGATCCACGCCGACGTGTTCACTTTCCCCGGGAAGCGATTTGCCGAGATGGCGGTAGACGCGGCCCCGGGAGAGGACCTCTCCCCGGCGGCGACGGAAGCGGTACGGCGGCTGGAGGAGTGGGACCACCAGGCAAGGGCCGACTCGGTAGCGATGTCAATATACTTCTACTCGTGGGAGCTGCTGCGGGAGAAGCTCTTGAGGCACCGGCTTGGAAGCTCGCTCTACCAGGATTACATCACGAGCTGGCCCACCGTCAGCCTGGCGATTGAGAACGTGCTTGAAGGCAAGGATGAGTACTGGCTCCCGCCGGGGAGCACATCGTACAGGCGTCTCGTCCTGGACGCGCTGGAGGAGGGTGTGCGCGAGCTGGTATCGGTCTTCGGGACGGACGACCAGTCCGCGTGGAAGTGGGGCCGCGTGCACCACCTGACGTTCCAGCACCTTCTGGGCATTGCCTGGCCCCTGAACAGGATCCTCAACGTGGGTCCCGTCCCGCGCGACGGCGAGGGGGACACGGTAAACGCGTCGCCACCGGTAAGCGACAGCCTGGCGCAGTTGCTGGCCCGGGGGACGCTGGGCGGCACCTTTAACGTACCGATATTCCCGGACAGCGAGAGCAAGGTGGCCTGCGCCGGGCCGGTGCTGAGGATGCTGATCGACTTCAGTGACCTCGACAAGTCGAGGGCGGTCCTTGACGTGGGCCAGTCGGGGCACCGGCTGAGCCCGCATTACAAGGACCACTTCCCGCACTGGCGCAATGTCGAATACCTGCCGCTCCCGTACACAAGGGCGAAGGTCGCCGAAGAAGCGGCGAGCACGCTTCTTCTCTCCCCCTGGAATTGAAGGACGCCCCCCCGGATGCCGGCAAGGTGCCGACTCTACAGGTGGCACGCAATCCCTCCCTTTTGAGGGGCGCCACTCCTGTCGCCCTCCGGGCCGATCATCCTCTTGTGTGCGGACTTCAGTCCGCATCGGGGGGTGTACGGAAGAACTGCGATTAAAGTTTTGTCCCTGAAGAGATTCGGGGATACGGTCGTGCGATAAGGGAAACAAGCCGGCAGGCGGGAATACTATTAGTGTAGAAGAAATTGCCAGTGTCCCGTCTCATAAGTACGGTGACGCACCGAGAGCGTCGGTGCGCCGCGCCGGCAAGGCGCGCGACTGAGGCGTACTCACTGAGTACGTCGCAGGGAGCGGAACGCAGCAGGAGCGGATGCAGCGGGGTTCGAATGCCATTGTAATTGTGAGACGGGGCACTTGGAGTGCTTGCGAACACCGACGCTTCCGCGGGGGAAAACATGGGCTACGAGAAAAAACACAAGAGGCGCAGCAAGAGGCGCAGGAAGAAAGAAGAAGCAGCCGAGGCCGGAAGCGAAACCAGGCTGACCCCGGGCGAAGCGGGGCGCCAGGTGTACCCGGCCCCGGAGCCGCCCACGATACATAGTGTCGAAGAGCACCCCCGGGCCCCCGGAGAGCAAAAAGCGCCGCTGCCGGAGCCGATCCCCACCCCTGGCGCGCAACAACAGGAGCAACCCCGACCGCCCTCAGAGAAGAGGCGAAAGGAGAAGCAGGCAGCGAACGCCCCGGAGGAGAAAGGCCGGGCAGAACCTGAAAGAAGGACGACAACCCCGCCCCCGCCCGTCAACGGAGTGGGCAGCCGCCCGGGAGCGGCTGTTCCACCCGCGGTAGAGAAAGCCGGCAGGAGGAAGGTGGCGGCCCCCCCACCGGAAACCCCTGAAACCGGCGAGTCGGAACGGCCACAGGGGCCCGCGTCCCCTGAGGCGGCAACGCAACAGACCCCGGGGTTCCAGGGATACGGACAGTACCCGCCGCAACCCTACTGGTACCCGCCGGTGTATCCTCCTGCCGCGTTCTACGGTTACCCCCCGGGCTACCAGCAAGGCCCTCCGGTGGAAACTGGTGGAGGACACCCTCCCGACGAGCAGACCGGTCCGATACCGGTTGTGCCTCCGCAGCCTGTCCAGCCGATGCCCCCGTACCTCTATCCACCGGCGTTCCTGCCGCTGGGAGGCGATGTCCGCGGGTTGCCGTCGGCCCCGCTAATGCCGCCGTTCCAACCGATTGAGAACATAGGGTTCGAGGAGTTGACCAGGGCCGAAAGCACTCACTGGCGCGTCGATATGAAGTGGGTGTTCGGGATACTGACCACCTTGTTGCTGTTTCTGGTTCTCACCACGGCGGGGCTCTACAGGATATCAGGGCGGGGCGCGGCCCAGGAGATAGCGGTTCCGGTGATAGATATCGCCACCAGCGCGAGGAGCGCGGTAGAGGAGAACTACCAGGACCTCAAGGCGAAAGCGCGCAAGAAGAAGAACGCGCAGATCATGATACCTGACGTCGGCGTCGACATATCAGTGGAGGCTGAAACAATCACGTCCCTGGGGTCCGAGGAACTCGCCGATTCGGTCATCCTGGAGATCGAGCGGCAGTTGTACAACCAGGGATATTACGGCGACCTCCCGATGAAGCCCGCGCAGGGCGTCGGCGAGGAGAGGGGTAAGGCGACGTGTGAAACGTTCCTCGCCTCGCTGAACCGGAAAACCCACCAGGTGCTGGTCTGGCCGTTGATAATCCTGGGAAGCATGGCCCTGCTGTTCGCGGTGCCGTTCCTGATATTCTGCCGCGGGTGGGGCAAGATGATCGGCGCGGGAGTAATAGTTGTTGCGGCGGCGTTGCCCGCCTCCATCTACATACGCATAGGATGCCGGTTTCTGTGGAAGGGTACCGCGGCGGGCCTGTATAAGGGCGTGGTGCTCCAGACTTTCAGAGACTCGGGGTCGTTGATGCTGGTCTACTTTGACATTGCCCTTGGAGTCGGCGCCTTGCTTCTGCTCGTGGGCATAGTCGGTAACCTGATCTCCAGGAAATCAATAGAGAGGGTGCCGCCTTTCGAAGATCTCCTGGAGCCGGAGGAGATCGTGGTCGGGGGGCCCCCGGTAGGAGGGCCGACACCTCCCGAGGTCGATGCCGGCGGGCCCGCGGGCGGGAGCAACGAGGATGCGTTCCTGGACTGAAGTCCCTGACGGCTCCCACCGGGAACTGGCGGAACCGACGACAATAGAGAACAAAAAACCCGCGACCTAACGGTCACGGGTTTTTATTTGTCCGTCATAAGCCGCCTAGGCCTTCTTTGCCGCCTTCTTCTTGGCAGGCTGTTTCTTGGCCTTTTTCTTCGCCGCCTTCTTCTTGGCAGGCTTCTTCTTTGCGGTCTTTCCGGAAACCATCTTCTCGAGCTCGGAAAGCTTACGGTCGATATCCTTGATGTCGGCCTTGGTTACGATGCCGAGGGAGTCGAGCGTGTCAGTTACTACTTTGCCGACAGCTTCCACCAGCTCCTTGCTTTCCTTCCTGCCCTTCTTGACAAGTTCCTGGATCGTAGCTTCCAGCTTCTTGTCGTCCGCTACGCTTCTGGCCTTTGACTTAGTACCTTCAGCTAGCTCCCTGCCCTTGCCCACCATGTCGTCGACGGTCTTAATGGAGTCATCCCTGACCGACGCGAGGGCCCCGAGCAAGAGATAAGGCATGTCGTTCAAATCCATGGCAATACCTCATTTCCTGTGTTTCTGGTTCTAGATGCGTTGCCGCGCCTACTTGAGTTTCTTCTCGATCTTGGCGAGCTTCTTCTCCAGCGACCTGATGTCGGTCTTGGTGATAGCACCCATACTATCGAGAATCCGGGTGACCTCTTTACCTATGGCGTTCAGGAGGTCCTCTCGTTCTTTCCTGCCCTTGTCAACGAGATCCTTTACTGCCTTGTCGGCCTGGGCAAGCCCCTTGGACCCTTTTCCCGGGCCCTTCTTGCCTCTCTCGACAAGGTCGTCGACGGTCTTCTTCGTTTCTTCCCTGATGGTACTCATGGCACCCAAGAGAAGATAAGGAACATCCTTTGGCTCCACGGTTACACCTCCCTCCCGATTCAGCGAAAATAATCGCAGTTTATTACCTGCCCAAAGTAATGAAATTATATACACCGTACAACCAATGTCAAGTTGCTTAAGCACCTCGCTCCATAAACACGCTGGCATTCGAATGTCGCTGCATCCACACCGGCTGCGTTCCGCTCCCTCGAAGTACTACGGGAGTACGTCTCGGTCGCGCGCCTTGCCGGAGCGGCGCATCGACGCTCTCGGTGCTTAACCGTATCTATGGAACGAGGCACTACGGAAAAGCGGCAGCGGTCGTAACAGCTGGATATCGATGGGTGCCTGAGGGGTCGTCCGGTTAGGGAGTTCCCGGAGCGGGGTCATCCCCCCGACGGGATAGGTACGCTGCCCGCCCCTCCCCGGTAGCGGTAATCATCGCGCTGAAGGTAAGCAACCAACTGGAATTGTTGCTCATGGAGTGGGATAATAGAGCAAGCGAATGACAGCCATAAGGGCTCTCATTAAGTAGGACACCGTGGAATGATCAACAACGGGGAGGCGATAATCTTGGCGAAAGCGAAGATGACCCGCAGTGAGGCGGGCCGGAAAGGTGGACAGGCCACCAAGAAGAAGTACGGTTCCGATTTCTACAGCAAGATTGGGAGCGTCGGGGGGAAGAAAGGCGGCCAGACCACCAAGAAGAGGTATGGCCCTGAGTTCTATCAGAAGATAGGGCGTAAGGGTGGCATGAAGTAAAGCTGTAACTTCCACAGCGACGAGGGCCATCGGTGCGCCGTTGGGTTCCAGGGGATTGTTCCATTCGCAGGGGCGGTAGCTGTTGGCGCCCCCAAGAACCTTGATGGCACGGAAAGGCGACAGGCCGGGAGCCCAGCGGTTGCCGTGGCCTCCGGTGGGGGGACCGGTTGATATGTACTCGAGCGTAGACGTTCATAACTACCTGCAGGAGCTCGATATCCCACACGAGGTATTCAAGCTCTCGGGGCGCGCCGGGAGTATCCGGAGGGCGGCCGTCGCGCTGGGCCTCGAGCCCGGACAGCTTGCCAGGGTGGAGTTGTTCAGGGTAGATGGAAAACCCTCGATTGTTATTGTCCCGGGGGACCGGGAGGTTGACATAACCAAGCTCAAGAGGGTGACAGGCGGCCAGGTCGTGGAGCGAGTCGCCAGTGACGAGATACCGCCCCTGACCGGATACCTTACCGGTGACATCCCGCCGGTGGCTCACAAGACCGAGATGCCGGCGTACATTGACTATTACACCTTGAGAGAAGATGTGATATATACTGGCAGCGGTGAGCCCACGGCAATACTGAAGATAAGGTCGTACGACCTGGTTCGGGCCACCGATGGGGAGATCGTGGACGTTCTGACCTCCTCGGAGGAAGAGTGATCTACCCGGCGCCGCGAATCTCGCGGCTTGGCTTTTCAGAGGGCGAGTGGTGGAACTGGCAGACACGCAGGGTTCAGGGTCCTGTGCTCGAGAGGGCTTGAGGGTTCGAATCCCTCCTCGCCCACCAGAAGCGGATGACATGGGCGGTCACCAGGGTTAGGTATATGGCGGAGTCTAAAAGGAGCAATCAGCCGAGGTACTCAACCGGCCGGAGGGGGCGCCCCATCCGGGGAAGGCGGACAGGGTCTTCCAAGAGTACGATGGCGAAGAGAAGGACAACAGTCCTCATTGTCGTGGGCATAATAGTGGCGCTCGTTTTCTGCTGGGTTTTCGGAAGGGGCTGTGGCGGAAACCAGGAGGCCAGGGAGAACGAGGAACTACGGGAGTACACTACGGAATCCAACAAGCTGATCACCCGCTCGTCGACGGTGGGAACGCAGTTCGACGCCCTGCGCCAGGGCATCGCTGAGGTTTCCAGGGACGATGCTTCACGAAAGCTGACCCAGATGGTGGAGGATTGCAAGGAGATAGCCAAAGAAGCCAAGAAGATGAAGGTCCCGGAGAATGCGACGGGGCTCCAGCCGTCGCTTGAGCTTACACTCGACCTGCGTACCGCCGGCATTGACAAGTACCGCGCCTCGATCCTCGATGTGCTTGACAACAAGGATACTGAGAAAGCGGTGGCCATGATGAGCGAAGGGTTGATGGACCTCGTGATCAGTGACGAGGCGCTCCAGCGGTTCAGGGGCACTCTCGAGGGGAAGCTGAAGGCGGCGAACCTGAGCTTCGAGAAGGTGGCGGATTCGGTGTATGTGGCGAATATGGACAATGCGTGCACCGCGGCGGTCGTTACTTACATCCAGGGGTTATCGGGTGCCGAGACCGGAGAAGAGGTTCACGGCGTGGCGATTGTGGGAATGACGACGTCGCCGGCAAGGGTGGACCGCACCGAGTCGGGGGTATCCATACTGCCGTTCTCAACCACGTTCACGGTGAAGGTAACGGTAGAGAACCAGGGCAACCAGGTAGAGGAGGATGTCTCTGTTGTGGTTACTCTGAATATCGACCCGGAGGGGACACCACAGAAGGAAACACAGAAGATAACAAGGTTGAAAGCCGGCGAGACCGCGGCACTGGTGTTCGAGGAACTGAAGCCGGCGACCGGCACCGACAAGGCAAACATCATGAAGGTCATAGCGGGGCCCGTTGAGGGGGAAAGCAAGGTAGACAACAACGAAACAGAGCTCACCTTCATAATGAGGTCCGAGTAACCGGCCAGTTTTTCTACCGCCGTTTTCCCCTTGAGCGCGTACCCAAGTCCGCATCCCCCCGGACCGGGTTCTCGAACCGATATACGAAGGCCGTAGCGCCGGCAACTTGCCGGCATCAGTCGTGGCGAATGCTGCCTGGAAGGCGGCGCTACAAGGGGAAATCGCTCCAAACACCACTTGAGCGTGCAGCAGTCCGCATCCCCGATCCGCGGCTGAACCCGCGGCTCAAAGGGTGAGGCTGGGAGTTGAGGCGACGTGGTGGAGAAGCGCCTCAATCGACATCAGGCCCGGGGTCGAACTTCTGCCGGGCGAGGGACTGTGCCTCCTGGAAGACCTCCTTGATGGGAACCCCGTGCTCACCGGCTATTTGAGCGCAGTCGGAGAACTCGGGGGATACGCTGGTGACGCGGTTTCCATCCCTGCCAACCTTCACGCTCACGGGACCCCAGGCGGTATCGACAGTGATGACCTCACGGTCTATCGCCTTCTTCATGACGGATACCGTACGAAGGCCGAATGTGCTGGTTTCCTCCAGCAGTATCTTCTTGAAGGCACCGGCGTTTCCGGGGGAGCAGAGCACCGTGATGATTGTCCCGGGGCGTGTCTTCTTCATCTGGATGGGCGTCAGCCATACGTCATGGGCCCCCGCTCCAAGTAGCCGCTCGATAACGTAGTCATAGAACTCCGGGTTCATGTCGTCGATATTGGTTGATATCTGGCAGGCAAGCTCCTCGGACTCAGCGAGGAGGTAACCCGGCTCGCCGGTAACGATGCGAAGCAGGTTTGGGACGCCGAGGTCCTTGGTTCCCGCGCCGTACCCGATCTTCTCCAGGACCATCGGTGGGGCGTTACCAAACGATGTCGCAAGAGACTTGATGACCGCGGCGCCGGTAGGGGTAACCGTTTCGGTGGGGATGCCGCTGCTGTAAGTAGGGGTGCCCTCCAGGAGTTCCAGCACGGCGGGAACGGGGACGGGGATTGAACCGTGCTGGGTCTTCATCATGCCGTGGCCGAGCGGCAGCGGGGAGGAGAGCACTTCCGTGAAACCGAGAGCTTCGAAGCCGTAGGCGGCGCCGACTATGTCCAGGATTGAGTCGACAGCGCCGACCTCGTGGAAGTGAACCTGGTCGATCGGCTTGCCGTGCACCACCGACTCCGCGCGGGCGAGCCGCATGAAGATCTCCAGGCTCTTGGCCTTCACCGTGTTCGGCAGGGGGCTGTTCTCTATCAGGTCGCGGATGTTGTTAAAGGTCCTTACCAGGATACTCTCGGGAACTGTGATGACCACCTTGGTCGCGCGGAGCCCGTAACTCGCGACTTCGCGTACCTCCAGGTGGAACTCCTCCAGGTCCAGGGACTTAAGTGCCCCGGTGAGGTCGGAGAGGTCGAGACCCAGGTCCACCATTGCCCCGAGAATCATGTCCCCGCTTATTCCGCTGAAGCAATCGAAGTATGCTAACGTCAACGATCCTCCTCCCCGGCGTTAACCATGCGGTTTATCAACCCCGCCGTATAACCGGCCCCGAAACCGTTGTCTATGTTGACAACCGAGACCCCGGCCGCGCACGAGTTCACCATCGCAAGGAGCGCGGCGAGGCCCCCGAAGCTGGCCCCATACCCCACGCTGGTCGGGACCGCTATCACCGGGCACGGAACAAGCCCGCCGACCAGACTCGCAAGCGCTCCCTCCATGCCGGCCACAACCACGATAGCGCTTGAGCGCACGAGCCGCTCGCGATAATTGAGCAGCCGGTGCGCCCCCGCGACACCCACGTCGTAGAACACTTCGACCCTGCTTCCCATGATGGAGGCTGTGACCCGCGCCTCCTCCGCCACCGGCGTGTCCGCCGTCCCGGCGGAAACGACCGATACAAGCCCGAACGGCTCCGAGGTGTCGCGCTCCACGGTTACCGCGCGCGCCTCCGGGTGGTAGACGGCGCGCCCATCAAGCTCGTTGACGATACTGTATATCTCGGGGCCGGCCCTGGTGAGGAGGATATTCCCCTTGTTCTTCTCCAGGAGTGCGCCGGCAATCCCCCTGATCTGCTCCGAGGTCTTACCCTCGCAGTAGACCACCTCGGCCAGCCCCTGCCTGAGCTCCCTGTGGTGATCTACCTTGGCGAATCCCAGGTCCGTGAAAGGCAGTGAGCGCAACCGGTCGAGCGCCTCCACCGGGGGGGTCCGACCGGATTCCACCTGTATGAGTAACTCCAGAAGGGCATCTTCGTAGCTCACGCGAACTCCAGGGAGTAGTCAGCAGCCACTTAGTACCTCGTTCCATAAATACGCTGGCATTCGAACGCCGCTGCATCCACTCCGGCTGCGTTCCCCTCCCTCGACGTACTCCAGGAGTACGTTATAGTGCCCCGCTCCATAGATACACTGGCATTCGAACGCCGCTGCATCCACACCGGCTGCGTTGGGCTCCCTCGAAGTACTACAGAAGTACGCATAAGTGCCCCGCTCCATGGATACGCTGGCATTCGAACGCCGCTGCATCCACACCGGCCGCGTTCCGCTCCCTCGAAGTACTCCAAGAGTACGTCTCGGTCGCGCGCCTTGCCGGAGCGGCGCTTCGACGCTCTCGGTGCAGAACCGTATTCATGGAACGAGGCACTGAGTCGCGCGCCTTGCCGGAGCGGCGCAGAGGCGCTCTCGGTGCACAACCGTACCCATGGAGCGGGGCACTGAGTCGCGCGCCTTGCCGGAGCGGCGCATCGACGCTCTCGGTGCTTAACCCTATTCATGGAACGAAGCACTTAGGTTTCCCGCAGTACTTCGTTCAAAGCGCCGGTGCGGTATCCGGCCAGGTCCACCGTAACGTAGATAAAGCCAAGGTCCATCATTCTGTTCAGCACCCTCTGCCGGGTTCCGTCGGAGGCCAGGGTGGGAATGGAAGCGGCGCTCACCTCGATGCGCGCGGTCCTGTCGTCGACGTACCGCAGTCGTACCTGCGAAAGCCCCAGGTCGGTCAGGAACCGCTCTCCACTCTCGATTATGGACAGCTTCTCCCGTGTGATCTTCTCCGAGTACGGTATGCGGGTCGCCAGGCAGGTGCTTGAAGGGTGGTTCCAGGTGGACAACCCCAGCTCTCTGGAGAGGGCCCTTACCTCGAACTTCTGGAAACCGGCTTCCAGCAGCGGGCTGCGCACGCCAAGCTCGGCCGCCGCCTCGACTCCCGGACGGTAGTCGCCTATATCGCCAAGCTGAGTGCCGTCGATGACCTCGGAAATACCTTCCCTGGTAGCCATCTCGACGAGCTTTCCGAACCTGTCATGCTTGCATAGATAGCAGCGCTCGGGGGGGTTGGCGCAGAAACTCTCGTTTTCGAGCTCATCGGTCGCGACGGTGATATGCTCCACATTGATGCGGGTGGCCATTGCCGCGGCGCCCTCCAGCATGGGGACAGGGTGTAGTGGTGAGTGGATGGTTACAGCGATGCAGTTCTCGCCCAGGGCCTCTTTCCCCACCGCCAGCAACAGCGTGCTGTCGACGCCCCCGGAGAAGGCGAGAAGTGCGCTTCCCATGTTTCCCAGGCTCTTCTTTAACTGGCAGTACTTGTCCTTGAGGTTTGAGTCCATAATAATTGACGCCTTTTAACAACATTATATACCATTGGCGGCGTACCGACCCAGCTCCCCGGCCCCAAAGGTAAAGAAAAGATGTCACAGCGCTTTACTGACCGTACTCCCCGGACCGGGTGAAATGCCACCGCCCCCTATTGTATAATCGTACGACTTGTGGTTTGGTCGGTACAGGAGTAAAAGCCGGACCGTCCGGGGCCGTCAGAAAAGGCGCGGATTCGTGATCCAGAACAACATAACAGCGTTTGTGGTAGTGATATCGGCAGTGTTGGCCTTTGTGGTCATGCTGGTGGCATACCT
>Ga0180014_1000284_pt1 | contig 15037 bp, 9 predicted proteins | sample KR13_S1_MetaG_FD_116507 | JGI IMG/M metagenome (GOLD analysis project Ga0180014, IMG submission 116507) | Groundwater microbial communities from the Olkiluoto Island deep subsurface site, Finland - KR13_S1_MetaG | ecosystem: Environmental > Aquatic > Deep subsurface > Groundwater | place... | reverse complement strand
CGGTGGGCTAAACCTGTCATCATTAATGTGAAGAGTTCGCCTTAAGAAACGCCTCTATTTAGGGAGATACTGGATGGCACTCAACATTAATGAACACTCAACATTATTCCAGATGGCGGAGGTCGCTGTTCCTGGAAAGCTGTTCCGGTCGATGCTGTCGAGAATCCACCGCCTGGGGAGGGCCTGCGCGAGAGCGCCCGCCTTGAGTCTGTGAAGAACTGGGGCAGAAAGCAGGGTGGACTCAAATGCGGGAGTACTGTCCCCAACGGAAAACCAGGCTGCTTGGAGGAGATATGACAAGGTCGGGTCACGAGCTGGCGCCAGACAGCAGTCAATCGTGCACGAAAGGCCGGAATCATGTTAGAATCCTGGCGCTGGAAGAGGTAAATGATGGATATCGGTATAGTGAAACCGGTTTGAGAAAAGAATAACGACAACGAGCGGGAGCTTATAGAGGGAGCTTGTTCATGGATTCGCCTGATCTTCTTCAAATACTTATCATCGAGGACGAACCCGACATAGCATCCATGTACAAGATGCTCTTGAAGGGTAAGTTCCCCGCCTCCGTGGAGATTGCCGGGGACTGCGCCTCCGCAAGGGAGAAGTTTGCATCGGCAACCTTTGACATCATCACGTTGGACTACCAGCTTCCCGACGGGGACGGCCTGGAGCTCCTGCGGGAGATACGGGCTATGTACCACACGCCCCCGGTGGTGATGGTCACCGGGCACGGCGACGAGCGGACCGCGGTGGAGTCGTTCAAGCTCGGCGCCTCCGGCTACGTGGTGAAGGACAAGCGGCTCTCCTCCATGCTCCCCGACGCGGTGTACCACGCCCTCTCCGAGGTCGCGCCTCAAAGGTCGGAGGAGGCACTGCTGAATAGCGAGATAAAGTACCGCTCCCTTATCGAGGGATTGGGCGAAACTGTATACAGGATGAAACTGCCGGGGGGCGAGTACGAGTATTTCGGTCCTTCGGCGAAGGACGTTTTCGGATACACAGCGGAAGAGTTCATCGATGATCCCATGCTTATTCGGGATATTATCCATCCTGATTCTACGGAGTACTTCAATGAGAAATGGTCCGAACTCGCCGGAGGCAGGGTTTCGAATGCCTACGAGTACAAGATAGTCGACCCGAACGGAGAAGAGCGGTGGATCGTCCAGTCCAACCGGGGGGTCTTCGATGACGATGGAAGAATCATCGCCATCGAGGGGATTTGCAGGGACATCACCGAGCGCAAGCGGGCGGAGGGAACACTGGAGAGGTATCGGTCCATGGTGGAGTCGGCGCATGACGCCATCTTCTTCAAGGACCTGCAGAGCCGCTACCTGGTGGTCAACGACAAGACCCTGGAAGCCTTCGGCGCGTCCCTCGAAGACGTGATCGGTAAAAACGACTTCGAGATAATGCCTGACGAGGATGAGGCAAGGCAGAATGTGAAAGACGACCAATCGGTCTTCGATACCGGTAAGTCCGAGGAATTCGTCAAGCACATGACCTCGACAACCGGAGAGGATTTCTGGTTCCACGCGGTCAAGGTACCGGCCTTCGACGACAGCGGAGAAGTCATCGGCCTGGTTGGAGTGGCCAGGGACATAACCGACCAGAAGCGGATGGAGGACCGGCTGAGGAGGAGCGAAGAGTACTTCCGGGCGCTGATAGAAAACGTCCAGGATGTTGTCTCCATCCTGGATCGCGATGGAACGATAAGGTACATCAGCGGTTCGGCGGAGGAAGCCTTCGGGTACACGCCTGAAGAACTGATAGGAACGAGCCCCTTCGAGCATGTTGATCCGGACCAGGTGGAGGAAATGGCCGGCATCTTCGCCCGGGAGATCGGCAACCCGGGGGGCGCTCTTAGCGTGGAGTTCAGGTACCAGCACAAGGACGGCACCTGGCGCGAGTACGAGTCGATCTGCCATAACCTCATCGACAACCCGGCGGTTGAAGGCGTCGTGCTGGTCTCCCGCGACATCACCGAGCGCAAGCGGGCGGAGGAGGAATTAGTCCTAGCAAAGGATTACACAGAAAATATCATCCGCTCTCTGGTAGACACACTAATCCTGGTTGACCCCGAGGCAAACATCAAGACGGTCAACTCCGAGACCTGCAAGCTCCTTGGATACTCCGAGGATGAACTCATAGGGAACCCAGTTTCCATGATTTTTGCAGAAGAAGAAGAAGAAGAAGAAGAAGAAGAAGAAGAAGAAGTCTCCATCTTCAAAGGCACCAGGCTCACGGAGTTAATCAAGGAAGGGAGCATCCGCAATTGCGATATGACTTATAAGACAAAGTCCGGTGAGGAGATTCCTGTCAGTTTCTCAGGTTCAGCGATGAGGGATAAAGAAGGCGAGCTGATCGGCATCGTGGGCATCGCCAGGGACATGCGGGAAATCAAGCGGCTTATGCAGAAAGAGAAGGAACTTGTAGCAGCAGAGCGGAAAAGGGCCGACGAACTCAAGCAAGCGGAGGAGGAGCTTCAAAGAATCAACGCCGAACTGGAGGGCTTCGCCCATACTGTGTCTCATGACTTAAGGGGCCCGCTCACGGTCATCAGCCTTGCCGTGGACATGCTCGGCCAATCGGTTGAGGGCCTCAAGAGCGGGAGCTTGGAGAGCATTGAGGCGGTTGATGAGATCGCTGCGACACTTGGCAAAAACGCCAAGAACGCACACAGGCTTATCAAGGACCTGCTCTCCCTGGCGAAATCGGGACAGGTGCCGGGGGAGGTATCCGCCGTGGACATGGCAGACCTGGTCGAGGAGATACTCCGTGAGTGCTCCTCGGCGGTAAGGGAAAAAGGCGTTGAGGTGAAGGTGTCCCCGGACCTGGGGTCCGTAACCGCCAACCGCACCCAGATGTTCCAGCTCTTCTCCAACCTCATCAGAAACGCCATTGAGCACAGCTCGAACCAGAGACCGGTTGTCGAGGTCTCCTACCTAGGGTACGACGGGAGTGGTGGCCACCAGTACCTGGTTCGGGACAACGGGGGCGGTATCCCCGAGGACATCATCGAACGGGTGTTCACCCCGTTCGTGAAGGGAGAGGGAGGCGGCACCGGGATAGGGCTTTCTATTGCGGAGAAGATAACAGGGGTATACGGCGGCAAGATAAGGGCCTACAACGACAACGGCGCCTGCTTCGAGTTCACTATTAGAGACTTCCAAGAAGACCAAACGTCATAGTCCTCCTTGATGCGGACACCCTGGACAGTTTCCCGCTGAACAGGCCAAGCCCCTAGACTTCCATAAAACCCCCAGGCGAATCTTCGTGGGCTTGACGGGCATATGAGGAATGCAGATAATTCATATCGAGGTCGGAAGGCGGTGCTGTCCTGTGGAATCGAAGAATAGACCGCATATCCTTATTATCGATGACGACAGAGAAATACTGAAAATTCTTGACGGCGTCCTCTCGATGGCGGGGTTCCGCGTTAGATCCTGCGCCGACGGTATCGAGGGAATCAGGATTGCCGAGGAAGAGAATCCCGACCTCATCATCCTTGATGTGCTGATGCCGGGGAAGAACGGAATCGAGGTCATGCGCGAGATCCGAACCAACCCGGCCACAAAGGCCATCCCGATCTTGTTCCTGTCGGCGGTCGGCGACGAGGCGACGGTGGTCCAGGGGCTGAAGGGCGCTGACGACTACGTGGACAAGCAGATCGGACCACTGGAGCTCGAGGCCCGCATAAGGAAGATACTTGATCGCGTGGGCAAGCGCGGGGAGACGAGGCCGGACCAGGAGCTGCCGCTGTCCAGCCGCATTCCCATAAAGCTCGGGAAAGAGACCTACTTCTTACCCTTGAAGGACATCCTGTATCTGGAAGCCGCCGGAAAGTACAGTTATGCGCACATCCGTGAGAAGCGGTACCTGACAGGCTTCTCCATAAGTGAACTGGATAAGAGTCTCGGCGGGGATGAACACTTCATCCGCATCAACCGCTCTTACATGGTGAACATTGAGCACATACTCAAGGTGACACGGGATGCGCAGAAGAAGCTGGTAATCGTGGTCGCGGATGAAAAGCATTCCGAGCTAAGGGTTGGCAAGTCGTACCTTCAGTCTGTCAAGGAGCGCCTGGGCATCTGATGTGAGTTTGAAAGCCAATCAAGGCGGCAACGCCTTAGATTTTCGTTTCTTGAATTAAGCAGTTCGTTACATTCTTATGACGGTTTGTTACTTTTATTTTACCAAGCACTGTCCTTTATTAAGCACTTGCCGTTAAATTAACAAAAGTAGTTTTTATAAGGCTGGGAGGCAGGGTATTTATTCCAAATTCATAGGGATTCATACACGACTCTCGAAGACCAACCGGAGGTGGTAGAGGTGAAAAGGAAAATATTGATAATCTGCGCTGGGGTGATGGTTACGTTCATCATGGTGTTGATGTGCGTGGGCGCTATGGCGGTGAACCCAACAGACGTGTCGGTTTCCGCCAATGTTGCTGCCACCATAACTTTGGACATGCCGACAACGGTTGTTAACTTCGGCGCCGGCCCACTCGCACCCGGGGCGGTTTACAACCAGGCCATCGACGCTACCGTTAGCAGCAATAAGGGCTGGAGCCTGGATGTTCGCAAGAACCAAGACCTTACCGGCGCGGTGTCTCTTGAGGTAATGCCCTCTTCCAACTTAACGTTCACTTCCGACTCTGCCAACCCCAGGGTCACCCAAAAGCGAACCACCGCCACGGAGTTCCCAGCGGCAGACGATTACGCCGTGCAGGGTACCAGGGGCGGTGCGATACTCAGCACGATAAGTTATAGCCTCGACGTACCCTGGGAGCTTGAGCCGGATACTTACACGGCGACTCACACCTATACTGCTACCCAGCCATAAGTCGCAATTATAGGTGGACTTTCACAGGGTGAGAGGTGAAAGAATCAAGAGGCATAGGCCTCTTGATTCCTTTTTAGGAGGCAACATGCGGCGGGTCGTCTCGGTCGTCGCCCTGGCAACCCTTGTCCTCGTACCGATCCACGGTGGTGCCGCCACCGCCCAGGGCGGCTTCAACATGACGGTATTCCCCGCAAAGTTCGAGATCGCTGTTGCGCCGGGCGCGTCGGCGGACTTCGCGATTAACGTGCGCAACGACGGCGCCGAAGACCAGAACTTAAGGGTCTACTTCATGGACTACTACATAAAGCCGAACAACCAGTTCGTGTTCAAGGAGCCAGAGCACTACGCCTACTCCTGCGGGACCTGGCTGTCCACCGATACGCCGGAGCTCTACGCCCCGGCCGGGAAGGTGTCGAAAAAGGGCTTCCGGGTCACCGTGCCCGGGGACGCCGAGCCGGGAGGCCACTATGCGGTGATATTCTTCGAGGGACAACCCCCTCCCGGCTCTCAAACCCTCAAGGCCAGGCCACGCATCGGCTCGCTCGCCCTCGTCACGGTCCCCGGCGAGATAGTGAGGGAAGGAGAGGTCAAGTCCGTCAGGGTTGGCAGCGCCTGGTTCTGGCCCAAGCGCAAGTTCCTGTTTTTCCCGACAACCACCGAGAAGTACAGGGTGGCGTTCTACAACAAGGGTAACGTCCACCTGACGATAAAGGGTAAGCTTACATACTCACCCACGTTCGGATGGGGCTCCGGCTCGCTGGACCTGGGCGAGATTACGGTCCTCCCCAAGACCACCAGGTACCTCGAGGGGGTGCTCCCCAAGCCCCCCGCCTTCGGTTCCTACCGGGTGAAGGCGGAGGTCCAGTACGGCCCGAGCCTGGACGTGTTTGACACGACAAAGACCAAGACCGCGAGCTTCAACGTGTATCCGCTCAGCCTCCTGCTCTTTCTCATCCTCCTCATCGCTTTTGTCATCTTCCTGATAAAGCTCGCGATGTTCCTGCTAAAGAGGAGGAGAAAGCAGCCGGAGGAAGCCGCGGAGGAGGAGCCTGCCGGGGAGCCCGAGGCCGCTACCGAGGGCGAGTTGCTCACAGAGGAAGAGGAAGGTGAGGGCCCTTCAGAGGAGGAGAGCCCCGGTGGCGCTCCCTCAAAACCTAGCGGAGAGAGCGGTGGGAGCCCTTCGGAAGGACCTCCAAAGGAGGGGAAGCTTTCGCGGATCTTTCGAAGGAGAGCACAGAGGGGAAAGGACGGGTCCGGGGAAAACCCGAAGGACGAGGGCGGAAGCGAAGCAGGTTCGCGGTAGCCGGGGAGGCCTTCCCAAAGAGGAGAAGATGGCTCTTCATGGACGGGGACGCAGCAGAATAACCGGGAAGGATGGGGGCAACGGTGGGAACCGCTTGAGGACCGCAGCAGCAACGATCCTTGGCGTGCTATTCTTACTTGCCGCCTGGACGTCGTTGGGTGCGGTTGCAGCGGGCCAGCCCGGGCAGACAGTAGAACCGCCACCGAGCTCGCAGCCCGAAAAGACGCCACAGAAAGAAGACCGGCCCGGTTCCACGCAGCCGGAGGGGGAGCAGGAACAAGAACCTAAGAAGGAACCGATGGTCGAGATGTCGGTCGACATACCCGAGACCGTTGTCGACTTCGGCGGAGGTTACCTGGAGCCCGGCAAAACGTACTACGACACGGTGACCGTCAGGGTGCGAAGCGGAAGCGAGTGGGCTCTCTGGCTTAACAAGGAAAGTGGACTGGTCGGCGAGAGGCACGGTCAGGTAATGGATGCTCCCAGCGTTTCGATCGATGCCAGGTCCAAGTTGGGCGAGAACGCGGCGCTCTCCGTCAAGTGTGACCAAGGACCGCAGGCAGGCGTCGTCTGCAGGGGGGTCGAGGATGCGGGGGACTGGATAACCGTCACCATACGGTACGGGCTTCACGTGTCCTGGGAGGTGGAACCGGACACCTACAGGTCCACGCAGGCCGTATCCATTTCACCTATATGAGACGGAGGCGGGAGGGCAGTACCGGAAAAAGAGGATTTCATAAGGAAAGCTCCGTATTGACGGGGCGGTAGGGATCGAGCGGCGAAGCATGTCACGGGGTTACGAAGGTCACGAAAGCGCTATCGATCTGCTTGAGCACGCTGACGTTTGATCGGGCGGCGCCGGCGTCGTTGACCTGTATGACACGCGAGATCCTGACCTCGACGGACGCGTTCGCCGAGTCGGCAAGGCAGGTTTGGGACATCATGAGAAAAGACATAAGCAGGACGAGAAAAGTAAACAGAACGAGCACACGGCAACTCATCTCATCACCTACACTGCTAGAAACCAGCCTTCACTTTATTTATCGGCTTGAAGAGCACGACTATTTATCGGTCGAATGGGTGAAAAGCGGTCCGCGTTATGGTGATTAAGAACCGATGTGGGTATCAGAACGCTATACATATATCAGGGGAGAGAAATCCCAAGAGAGGTATTACCCGTGCATAGTCCTTCAGGGGGATGCCCCGCGGCAAGGTACCGCAACGGCGAGCGAGGTGGAGGTCCTTTGAGTTCCGGAGTGCCGTCTACGGGGAAAGGAAAGGTCGGAGGGGCGGGAGGAAGCCGCAGCATGCTGCTCGCGCTGTTTGGGGTGGCAGTCGTACTCGTGATGCTAGTCTGCACCTGCGGCGCGCTCGCAGGGCCCGATTACACCTGGGTATGGCAGAGCCCGATCCCCAAGCGCCACAACCTATTCGCCGTGGAGGCCGCAAACTCCACAAACGCGTGGGCGGTGGGCGAATACGGAACCATCATGTTCTGGAACGGCGCCACATTGAGCAAGCAGTATAGCGGGACCACGCACGACCTCTACGGGGTTACCGCCACCGACGCGACACACGCCTGGGCGGTCGGCGAGGCCGGCACAATACTCTTCTACAACGGCTCCGCCTGGACCACCCAGGCGAGCGGCACAACCTACGACCTCAAGGCGGTATCAGCATCCGACAACACCCACGTCTGGGCGGTGGGCAGCAGGGACGGCTGGCACAACGCGACGATACTCTTCTACAACGGCACCTCCTGGAGCGTGCAGAAGACATACGATGAAGGCGGCTTCCAGGACGTTTACGCTCTCGACGCGACCCACGTGTGGGCGGTTGATCTAAAAACCTACTTCTTCAACGGTACCTCCTGGAGCATCATCAACGACGGAAGCACCCGGAAGCCGTACCAGGTGTCCGCTTACAGCGCTTCCGACGTGTGGGCGGTCGACTGGGACGGCACCATACTCCGTTCGACCAACGGGGGCGTTACATGGGGCACCACGTATTACCTCGGTGGCTGGCCGGTCAGCATCTCCGCCTTCAACGGGACCAACGTGTACGCGGTGGGCTGGGATGGCGTGATCCAGAAGTACAACGGCGCGTCATGGACCGAACAGCCCTCCGGCACCACCCAGGACTTATACGATGTCTGTGCCCTGGATAGCACCCACATATACTCCGTGGGTTCGGAAAAGTTCCTCTTTTCCCGCGGAGGAGGGGGATGGACCGAACAGGCCAGCGGCACCACCGCGAATCTTCTGGACGTGGACTCTGTCAGCGCGGACGAGGCCTGGGCGGTCGGCTGGAACCCGTCACTATCCCGGGGGGAGGTCTTGCGCTACTACGGCGGTTCGTGGTCGTTGAGGGCGACCTTGAACGGCTACTCGATAGTCAGCGTCGCCGCCGCCGCCGGCGACAGCGTGTGGATAGTGGACGAGGACGGATGGATATACAAGTGGAACGGCAGTAGCTGGTCCACCCAGTTGAGCATTGACTACCCTCTATACGACATTACCGCGCTGGACACCAGCCACGTGTGGGCGGTGGGGGCGACCGGAATGATACGCTACACCGCCAACGGCGGCACCAACTGGGGCACCCAGGCGAGCGGCACCGCGCAGAACCTCTACGGGGCAAGCGCCCTCTCCACCACAAGCGCCTGGGCGGTGGGGGCGAACGGCACCATCCTCTTCTACGACGGCATCAATTGGAAAGAGCAGGAGAGTCCCGTGCCCGCGAACCTCAGTGCCGTGTCGGCCATTGACGAGAAAAGAGTCTGGGCGGTGGGCGATCATTTCACAATCCTCTTCTACGACGGCTCCAAATGGACCGAGCAGCATAATCCCGCGGAAGTGGACCTCAGTGCCGTGTCGGCCATTGACGAGAAAAGAGTGTGGGCGGTGGGAGATAAGGGCAAGACCATCTACACTGGTGACGGCGGTTCTGGATGGGTCGAAAAGGCCAGCGGGACAGAGAGGTATCTGCATGGCGTGTCGACCGTAGGTGCCGGCAGCGCCTGGGCGGTGGGGGACGCCGGCACCGCTCTCTTCAACGGCGGCTCCGCCTGGTCCGCGCTCTCCGGCGGCACAACCGAGACCCTCCAGGGCGTGGACGCCTTGAGCGCGGACGTTGTCTGGGCGGTGGGAGACAACGGCGCCATACAGTACACCTCCAGCGGCGGCGAGACGTGGATACCACAGTCCTGCCCCACCACCGGCGACCTGAACGCCGTCTCCGCCGTCAGTTCTACCTTCGCCTGGGCGGTGGGGTGGAACCCGTCCACGTCGAATGGCGAGGACCTCTACTTCAATGGAAGCACGTGGGCCCTCAAGTCGACCTCCGCCGGCGAATCCAACACCGGGGTGACGGCCCCGGCGGCCAATTATCTCTGGGATGTCACCTCGATAGGAAACATCTGGCGCTATAGAAACGGTTCCTGGAGCCTTCAGTACAACGACATAACCGACAGGCCCCTGAACGCAGTGTCCGCAGCCTCCACCCTCTACGCCTGGGCGGTGGGGGACGAGGGCAGGATATACCGGACGACGAACGGCAGGACCTGGGGTAGCCAGACCAGCGGCACCACCGAGAACCTCCTCGGGGTCTGCGCCCTCTCCACCTCGGTAGTATGGGCGGTGGGTGCCAACGGCACCATCCTGTACACCTCCAACGGGGGGACCAACTGGACCCCCCAGGCGAGCGGAACAACCGTGACCCTGCGCGGCGTGTCCGCCGTGGACAGCACCCACGTCTGGGCCGTCGGCGACGGCGGGACCATATGCTTCTATAACGGTTCTTCGTGGGGATTCCAGGAAAGTTGGACCACCGACAACCTCTACGGGGTCCGCGCGTACGACGCGAACAACGCCTGGGCGGTCGGCGTAAACGGCGACATCCTCTTCGCCGACCCTCCGTACATCAAGTACTGCTCTCCCAACTGGGGGAACACGGGGCAGACCGTCAAGGTCGAGATTGTGGGCGGCTACACCCACTTCGGCGGCGCGAGCACCATAGACGCGGGGCGCGGCGTAACGGTCGTGCCCGGCTCCCTCAACGTCATCGACCACACTCACCTGGAGGCCGATCTTCGGATCGCGCCGGATGTGGCGCAGGGCCCCAGGGACGTTAACGTCACAACCGGCGGCGAGACTCCTACTCCCCTCGCCGGGGGCTTCGTCGTCGACCCCGACCCCACGATGGTAGGGGTATCGCCGCCGTCGGCCCCCCCCGGCTGGTCGGGTGAAGTGAACATCTCCGGCAGCCAGACCCATTTCGAAATCACAAGCGATGCAACCCTCGGTGCCGGCGTCACCGTGAACCATATAGAGGAGGTGGGTCCGGAGAGCGTGAAGGTCAACGTTACAATCAGCCCTTCCGCCGCAGAGGGACCCCGCGACGTGAACGTGACCACCGGCCCGGAAGTGCCGATGCCGCTTGTCGGCGGGTTCGCGGTGGGGAACGCCAAAATAACCTCGGTCAACCCCGCCTCGGGGGCCCAGGGCCAGACCATGGACGTGGCCATAGTGGGGACCTACACCAACTTCCAGGACGGGGTCAGCGCCGCCACCTTCTCGGGGACGGGGACAACCGTTAACTCCACCACGGTCTCCGACGCCGCCCACGCCACCACCAACATCACCATATCGGCAAGCGCGACCGCCGGGGCCAGGGACGTGAACGTCCGGACGGGCTCCGAGGTCCCTGCCCCCAAGCGGGGCGGCTTCTCCGTGGTCGAGCAGGCCCCTGTGGTGGAGGCCCCGGCTGTGGAGGGCCTCGAGCCGCGGGTGGGCCCCACCGGGACGAAGGTGGCCATCACCGGCTCCAACTTCCTTGGTTCCAGGGAGGGGGTAGGCGGGAGCGAAGCGGCCGTCGTCCGCTTCAACGGGGTGCCTGCGGGCGAGTACCTCGAGTGGTCCGACAAGCGGATAGAGTGCAGGGTCCCGGTAGGGGCCACCACCGGGCCGGTGACGGTGGAGACGGTCGGAGGGGTCTCCAACGACGACAAGGTGTTCACCGTGACCCAGCCGGTCTGGTACCTGGCTGAGGGCTCCACCGCCTGGGGTTTCGACACCGAGATATCGGTAGAGAACCCCAACAAGGAAGAACTTCACGCGAATGTCACCTACATGGACACGAACACCGAGGGCGGATGGGGAAAGGTTGCCACTAGGACCGTGTCCCTCCCCCCCGAGAGCCAGACCACCGTTGACCCGAGAAGGGACCTGGGCGACACCGACTTCTCCACCAGGGTGGAATGTCTGGAGGGCAAATCAATAGCGGTGGACCGCACCATGACCTGGACTGGAGAGGGAGCAAAGAGCGAGGAGGCCCATAGCTCGATAGGTGTCACTTCCCCGGCAAAGACCTGGTACCTGCCCGAAGGCTCCTCCGCCTGGGGTTTCGAGTGCTTCCTCCTCATACAGAACCCCAACAACCTGGAGGCCACCTGCCTAGTGACATATATGATGGAGAACGAGGAACCCCAAGCCTTCACGAAGAAGATACCCGCAAACTCCAGAAGAACCTTCAAAATGGCAAACGACATTGGAGAAAAAGACGCTTCCATCAAGGTGGAATCGGAAATCCCCATAATCCCCGAGAGGGCGATGTACCGCAACAACAAGAGGTCGGGCCACGACTCGATCGGGACCACCGCACCGGCGGCCGACTACTACCTGGCCGAAGGCACCACCAACTACGGGTTCACCACCTACGTTCTGGTGCAGAACCCCAATGACACCGCAACCGACGTGAACGTGACCTACCTGACCAACTCCGGTCCGGTGGCACACCCGGAAAACCCCATCAACATGCCCGCCAACTCCCGTGACACCATCTGCGTGAACGACTTCCTTCCCGGAAGCGATTTCTCCACCCAGGTGAGTGGCGCAAACCCCATAATCGCCGAGAGGGCCATGTACTGGGGAGCAGACACAGCGCTGGGTGAGGCTTCCCACGACTCCATAGGGATGGCTGAGCCCCACACCACCTTCTACCTCCCCGACGGGCAGGCGGGCGGTGGATATGAGACCTACACACTGGTGGCCAACCCCAACGACAACGCGGTGACGGTCCAGATAACCTACCTGACACCGGACGGTGCCGGAAACGTCACCTTCGAGGAGTCGGTGGGGGCCAACTCCCGTATGACCTACTCCATGGAGGACAAGGGCATAAACGGCAGGGCAGCCGTTCTTGTCACCTCCAAGACAGAAGGCAAGAAGATAATGGTTGAGCGCTCCATGTACTGGAACAACCGGGGAGCGGGAACCGATACCATTGGGGGATACTCTGATTAACGGGGTATTCTCAGCTTTCCCCATGGTGGGCAGTATATAGTGCTGTCGGGATACGTTACCGTAGTCTTGAATTGGAGCACTAACTCATCGCCCTTCTAACGTCCTCATTGACAACGTGGGTGTAAATCTGTGTGGTTGAGATGTTCTTGTGGCCCAGGGCTTCTTGGGTGGCCAGAAAAGTTTACCGCGCCCTTTCTTCACCAGGGCGTTAGGGAGGCCCTGAGGGCCGGTCGAGCCCAATAAGTTTTTGTTTCAAGTAAAGATTTGATATACAAAAAAACAACGTTAAATGTTGACGTACTATCCCATAGAACATATATTAATACTTGAGGTGATAAGCATGGCAAAGTACAATTTCACACAACTTTTCGGGCGGAGCACAGACCTTTGGTTGTTACAAAGGGGTGCCCTGGAGAAGATAATAGACAGGGATTACTTCGGAACCACGCACGTAGAACTCCTGGACGCAAAAACGCCCAAGGTACAGGCCCACACCGTAGTGAGCGGAAAGATGGAAGCGGTGGTCGTAAAGGCACTGTGGCAAACAAGGGTGTACGAAGACAAGCAAAACCCAGAGGGCATTTTTGTTGCGATGGCAAGCGGGAGCACCGCGAGCAAGACATACCACATGAGGATTACGCGCGGGAAACATAGCGGAGAGATACTGGTGTCACATGAGTGCCCGGCCTGCGACCCCTCAAGCGGGCATGCCTCTTGTTACCACATACCTGTAGCGATGCTTTGCCTTGAGGCGGTCAGAGGGGGAAGCGAGACAAGAGAGGGTATAAACAAGATCATGGCTGCGGGGGCTATTACCATGACGGTCGGAAGCGAAGAGGAAAAAGAGCTCATACGGTTGATGGACGAGACGTACTACCAGATGAGATGGACACACAAGATGAACGAAGACTTCAAGTTGATGGACATACCGGACCGCGAGAAGACGTTCAGAAGCCACAAGGGGAGGGAACTGCGGTTGGGAACAGACGTGCTCGGGAAAGCGAAGGTAGAAAAGGGCGCAGCGAAAAGGAAGGTGGAAAATATCGACTGGAGCCAGTTTGTGGTAGAGCGCAAGTTAACCAAGGCCGAAGAGAAGATGGTACCAAAGCGGGTGTTCTACGTTGACAGGATGGGAGAAGAAAAACTGGCGACTACCATAACTCACGAGAAGGACCCGCTAATGATCATCGGCCCCGCAGGGATAGGCAAAAGTACGCTGGCGCAGGCGGTGTATGCACACATGGGGATGCCGATGGTGACAATAAGCGCGAACAGCGACTTTGACTACTACTGTTCACTGGTGAAAAGCACTGGCATAAAGGACGGGTCAACACATGAGGTAGAAAGCAAGTTGATGATAGCAGCTAGGAATGGGTACGGGCTACTTGTTGACGAGATAAGAAGCCTCAAGCCGGAGAGAGCGATGGTGTTTAACTCATTCCTACAGGATAGGGTGCTTGAACTGGGGGACAGGACGATGAAGCTACACAGGCACACAAGAGTTATCGCAACCGCAAATGAAGGCGACGAGTACCTGGGTGCCGGGGGGCTTGACCCCTCAACAGAGGACAGGTTCGTGAAGATATACCTTGATTACCTGGACACACCCGAAGAGACCAAGGTGGTAGCGAAGAGAAGCGGGAACAAGGACAACGGACTAATAAGGAAGATGGTAGAAATCGCGCAGAAGACCAGGAAGCAGTATGAACACGGAGAGATCTCGCAACCGATAACAACAAGGAACCTCATAACCTGGGCGAAGTACACGGACGGGGAAAGCCCAAAGAAGATAGCGCAACTGCTCATAGTGCCGGCGGTTGCGAAAGATGAAGAGGAAAGGGTGTCCCTTGTGGACATGATAGACGATGAGCTTGCTGCTTAAGGAGAAGGCCAGCGTAAGCAGAGACGTAATCGCAGGTTTCTTGAGCCGGTACGCGCACCGGGTGGCGAATGACTGGACGATAAGGGTCCTGTACGGCGAGGGAATCGGGGCGTCCTATGAGCACGTGAGGAACCTGATCCGCGTGGAAGAGATGGAAGGTGGCATGGAAGAATTGCACATAGCCAAGGCCATGGTGCTCCACGAAGCGGGGCATGCCCTGTACACACCGACAGAGACGGTAGTCGAAGCAGGACGGAAGGAAGAGTCAAAGAACGGGATAAAGAATATCTGGAACTTGCTCGAGGACGGGCGGATAGAGTTACTGCTGAGACAGGCGGTCAAAAGGGCGAACGCGCTGCTGGGCACGATGAACGAACACATGTATGAAAAGATAGAAGGGGAAGCGACGGCGTGGCAACAGGTGTGGAGTGCCATGTGGGAACTCTCAAAGCTTGGAGAGATAAGGACCCGTTTCAAGAAGTCAAGCGACGGGATATCGGGAAGCGCAATAAGGAACATCGTTGAGGGAGTAAAGCCGAAGGTGGCAGAGGCAAGGTATGCACGAGACCCGCTGGACGTGCTGGCGGGGGCAGAGGACATATGGGAGATAGTAAAAGACCTGATCCCGCCAGGAGCGAAGGATTTTCCCGGGGTAGGGGAGCCTCAACTATCAAGTGACGATATGCCGGGAGAGGGGCCGAAGAT
>Ga0180014_1000278_pt1 | contig 15183 bp, 12 predicted proteins | sample KR13_S1_MetaG_FD_116507 | JGI IMG/M metagenome (GOLD analysis project Ga0180014, IMG submission 116507) | Groundwater microbial communities from the Olkiluoto Island deep subsurface site, Finland - KR13_S1_MetaG | ecosystem: Environmental > Aquatic > Deep subsurface > Groundwater | place... | reverse complement strand
GTGGGGATCAACATGCGGTGCGCATGCAAATGGATTCCGCTTGCAATTAATCACGCGAAAACGACAATGAGTTTCAATAAGCGTTTGCCGTTCTTAAACGGCAAGAAATCGGTACTCTCAAGTTTCCCGGTGTGCGTTTTAATTCCAGCGGCACTGACGGAGGAAGTTCTCCGGTCTTTATCACATAGCATTGCTCATCGGTCAAATAGACACTAGTGAACCACCCCTCGTTTTTTACACCCTTCTCTTTAATAACCTTCAATTCGTCCAGAATTTGCTTGCCGGTGAAAGGAATATCCGTTTTCATCACGGCAGCCTGTCCGTAATTGATAAGAAGCGGCACGAACCTGTCCGCGTTGGGTCCCAAGGATTCCAGCCATTTATTCACGTTCTTTTCCGCCACCTGATGGGGATAATATAGTTCCGGCTCTATTAGATCCATATCACCGTTGGCAATCATTTTCGGAACATTCTGGGACCTGGCGTAATGCGTGCCCATCATCGAATCCCCGGAATCACCGCTGCTGCTCACCATAACACCGGGTCTTATGCGGTTGGCCTCTTCCTTGAGCATCCTGCTGAAAGCAGCGACGCAGTCTTCCTTCCATTTCTTCCACTTGTTCTGCAGGGGAATAAGCTCCGGAGGAACTTTCCCTTTTGCCGTCGCTTCCTTTAAAGGCAGCAAACTCTCTCCCGCCGTATCCTTCTGAAATTTATTGATGCACCAGTCGTCAAAACAGTAATCGTTGCCGCTCCATCCGGCGCTTCCGGTAAATCCCATCCCGTCATCCCAGCTAATCATGCCAATATCGTACCGGCAGATTTCCTTAATATAATCCTTTATCAATCTAATATAATCTTCATTGTTTACACAATACCAGCGGTATCCCTCATTCCCCTTGGCGTCCAGATTCTTCTTAAGATTATTGTATTTGGCTTTTACTTCCGCCGGCATCGGCGCATCGTTATCCAGCAGAGTCCAGGCGCATACTTTTATTCCGGATTCCTTTGCCTTTTTGATGATGTAATCCAACGGATCATAGTCAGCAGTGACAACCGCATTCTTGGGAAAAAGATAGCTGTTATAATTCGCTTTGCCATAAGGAACTGCCGTAACATAGGCAATATAATTCAATTCCGCCTTCTTTGCCCGTTCCACCAGCAGGTCCAGATAATCCTTGGAATAAAACCACTTGTGATAGACTATCCTGATGGGTGTTTTTAACTTTTCCCGCGTCTTCAAGTCCTCCCCACTTGCCTTCAGCGAGAATGCTATCAGCATGCTCATAACCAATACGGATATCACGCTTTTACCAAATCTTCTCATCCTGCCCCTCCTTCTATCTATCATTCCGGATTAATTGCGCAACTCATAAAAGATTTGCATGCAATAATGCCTAAATCATATGTATGCGTCCAATCGTATTTTTTACAAATGCGGCAAGCCGGCAAACTGGTCAATATGCGGAGGTGTGTCCCGCCTGTTTGCCCGTTCCGGATTAGCCCGGCGAAAGAAGGGCTAAGATGTCCGATTAATTGTCGCCAATCAATTTTAACTTGCTGTCTTTCAGGAGAATGCGGGCGGCTTCCAGTACCTGTTCCGGCCGAATTCGGCGCAGGCTCAGGGCGGCTTCCTCCGAAGTCCTCTCGATATCCCGGCTCCGCCGGGAGCTATCCTGGAGCACCCGTGTCCGCACTCCCAGCGGTCCGGTCTTTTGCGGATCCGTGATCCCAAAAATTGCCAGCACAGGTGTGCCAACAGCGGCGGCCAGATGCATGCCACCGCTGTCGTTGGCCACAACCACCGCGCATCGGGCAAGGATCGCCGCCAATTCCGGCAACGATGTCTGCCCGGCGAAGTTGACGGTCCCGGGACCGATTCCTTGAGCCACCAGTTCGCACAGGTCGCGTTCGGAAGCCGATCCCAAAAGAACGATACCGCAGTTCAACGCGGATTTCAACATTTTTCCCAAGGCGATAAAATGTTCGGCCGGCCAGCATTTTGCCAGGCCAAAGGCGGATCCTGGCAGCAGTGCCGCCCACGGTACTGCTGCGGTGCCCATCCGGCTCTGGGTCTGGTCACGGAGCGCCTTAGCCAGGGTCAGACGGGGAGTGGGCGCCGGCGGTTCCGACATGCCCAATAGCGCCATGTATTCATGACATTGGTGTTTCTGCCCTGGAATCGACGGCGGCTGGACGACACGGGTCAGCATCCAGTCGCGAGCATGTCCGGGCATGCCCACGCGTTTCGGGATACGCGCCAGAAAAGGCACCAGGGCGGAGCGGAAGGAATGCGGGAGGATATAAGCGGCGCGAAACCGCCGGGCGGCGGCTCGCCGCGCCGTCCGGATCATGCCGTTCAGGCTGTCTGGGAGCGACCACGTTTCGTCGATGGCGCCCTGCAGGGTCCATAAGGCGGCGAGTTTGGGTTTCACCAGCATCACGAGCTTGGTTTGCGGATGCGCCTGCCGGAAGGCCTGGATGGCCGGCATGCTCATGATGCTGTCGCCCAGCCAGTTGACACCGGCGATCAGCACGGCATCCTCCGGCCGGATCACCGCTGTGTCAGCGGAAACAGATTCGGGATATGCAGGCATGAAAATCCTCCACGCCGCTGAGTAGTTCGATTTCCACGCGCAGAAAATACATGGGCACATCCTGGCGCTCGATCTTGGGAAAACGCACGGCGTCCTTTTCGGTTGTAATGATCGCGGAAGCGTTGTTTTGCTTTGACTTGTTAATGATGTCGATGATTTCCTGCTGGGTATACCGGTGGTGATCCGCGAATCGTTTCAGGTAGCCGAGACTGGCGCCCAGCCGGCGGATTTCCTTTTCAAAGCCTTCCGGGCTGGCGATGCCCGACACCAGCGACACGTTCCGGCCCTTCAGGAAATCCAGATCCAGGCGTTCGCCGGAATAGACGTTCTGAAGGTATTTGGGACGATGCACGCACACCGAAATTTCGGCGCGCGGATTCAAGACGTGAAGTTTTGCCACGAGCGCTTCGGCATCCTTGCCGGTGGCCTTGGTGATGAAAATGAAGTCCGCCCGGCGAAGATTAGCGACCGATTCGCGCAACAGGCCGCGGGGCAGGATATAGCCGTTGCTGAAGGGATTGGTGCAGTCCACCAGAACAATTTCGGCCCGGTGTTTCAGTGAGCGGTACTGGAATCCGTCGTCCAGGACCAGGGTATCGCAATGGAATTTATCCACGGCATAGCGGCCGCTTTTGACGCGATCCCGGTCCACGAGCACGATGACGTCGGGAAGATTCGAAGCCAGCATATAGGGCTCGTCGCCGCTCATGGCCGAATCCAGGAGGAGTTCCCGGCCGTTGGAGACGATGCGCGGCGGTCGGCGCTGCTCGCGTCCCGTGACCGTATCCAGTGTTTTTTTCCAGAACCCGTGTTCGACCTTCTTGTAGCCGCGGCTGAGGATGGCCACCTTGCGTCCGGCCTTCTGAAGTTCGCGGGCGAATACCTCGACGATCGGGGTCTTGCCCGTTCCGCCAACCGTCAGGTTGCCAATGCTGATGACCTGACATCCCAGTGTGTGATGTCGAAAAATGCCCTTTTCGTAAAGGAAATGGCGAGCCGACATGACACTGCCATAAATAAAAGACAGGTACCTGAGAATGGAACGCAGGATCCGGGCGAAGCGGCCTTTCCGGCGATCCTGAATCACGTCCAGAAAATAGCGTTCAAGTTTTTCTTTTCGGCTGAGTCCCACAAGCATCCTTCCTGGCACAGATTGCTACAGCAGCGGTGCGGATTTCGTTCCCGATGCCTCACGGCTGAAATTGCAGTCATTCTGCCACTGTCTATGTCGGGGAGTCAAGAGCGGATCAGTTCCGAAAGTTAATCCCCTCCAGGCTAACTTTCGGAATTGCTTATGTCTTCTTTGACAGTCGCCGCTGAAAGTGATACACACCGATGGCAAGGAGAGACAGATTATGACTTCAGGCAAGGTGTTCCAACATGCCATCCGGGTGCCCTATGCGCATACCGACCAGATGCGATTTGTTTATTATTCCCATTATCTCGAGTATTTTGAAATGGCGCGGTCGGAATTGCTGCGGGAGGTCGGCCTGCCGTATGCCGAGCTGGAGGAACGTGGTGTGTTTCTGCCGGTGGTGGAGGCTCACTGCGAGTATAAGACTCCGGCCCATTTTGACGATCTACTGATGGTTTTCTCCCGATGCGACATCCAGGGGCCGCGCCTGCGTATTGCCTACGAGGTTCACCGGGACCAGGAACTGATTGTCACAGGCTATACGGTGCATGTCTGCCTGTCCCCGGAAGGCAAGGTTCTGCGGCCTATTCCGGAACTGCGAAAACTGACAGAATTGCCGGGGTAAGTGCGGCAACCGCGCGGCAACACGGGTAACGCAGGCTTAACGCCTGCGACCTATGCTCTCAGAGCCGATCGCTTTCCGACGTTGATTCGGATAAAAGGCGTAAGCCCCCGTCTTTACCTGGCGTCACTGTGACGACGATGGAAATCCCGCCGCGGTTTGGAGATGGCGGCGCCGACAGGTCCCAGAACGCTCCGGTTCAGGGATAGTTTTGAAAGGACAACGTCGGCGGTCCGGAAATGGCACTTGGCGGCTTTCAGCAGGATTGGGGGGCCGTGTTTTTCCACCAGGGCCTGTCCCGCCGCGATAACGGCTTCGGAAGCGCCTTTCGGCAATTTCAGCTCATAGCTGGCACCCATCTGCTGGAGCGTATGCAGGAAGGCTGAGCGGGCCAGGATGGACGCCGCCGCGACGGCCACGTCCGCTTCAGCCCGGTGCCGCTGGACCAGCTCGATCTTGCGGCCTTTGCCCATCAGGGCGCGTTCGACCTGCTTCTTGTCGCCGAACTGGTCGGAAATCGCACGTGGACAATCCGGAACGTTCGCCAAAAGGTTTTCGATGGCGCGGGCATGGCCCCAGGACAGGATATTATTGACACTGCGCATTTTTGCGTATAGCCGGTTGTAGGACTCCGGCCCAACCAGCACCACGCTGAACCGCTTGCCGAGCAATTTCCGGATGTCGCGCCCCAGTTCCAGTGCCCGTTTGTCGCTGGAAATGTTCTTGCTGTCCTTGACTCCCATGGCCAGCATGGTATGGGCGAGGGACTTGTCGGCATAAGCGCCGGCGATGACCAGCGGTCCGAAGAAATCGCCCTTGCCGCTTTCGTCGATGCCCATGTGCGGGGCATAGGCTTCCGGGTTCAGCATCTCCTCGTAGCCGACCCGGACCGATTCCAGCACCTTGGGCTCCAGCACGAAGGTGACGAAATCCTGCGCCCCCTTGCCCTGGACGAGGCATTTTCCGCTGGTATACAGCGCGATCCGGCAATCGTTGGTTTCGGCCGCGATGACCGTATGTTCCATGGCGACCGGCCGGTAATTACCCGTCTGCAGGAGTTCGGTCAGTAGAATTTGCTGTTCATCCGTGAGTTTATGGGTGAACGATGTTTTAAGAGGGGGGTCCATGATGATGTAATTGGAAATTATTATGTAGCCCGAGGCTTTGCAACCGAGAGACGGGTTCAGCCACGTCGCCTCGAAACGAGGCAAGTGATCCCTGGGTCGCCGAAGGGACAAGGTGAACCCCCGCATATATGCATATGAATGTCAATCCGGGTAGAGCCGGTTTTAGACCGGCTATCCAATCCTGAAGATAGCCGACCTAAAGTCGGCTCTACCTGAAACAGATGCGGCGCAGCCGCCTAATTAAATCTTGCTGACTTCCCAGGCTCCGATCATTGGTACAGCGGTCCTAGTTTTTCGCAGGCCCGGAAATCATCGCCGCCGAAGCGGTCCCATAAGGTTGGCCTGAAAATCTGATCGGACGGGACGTTATGCATATCCACCGGAATCCGGAGCATAGCGTTGAACGTCAGGATATCCGCGCCGATCAGGCCGAAGGAGTTGGCGTCGTGGTTCGGCCCGATCCGCGACATGTATTCGAACGATGACATGCCGCGTGGCGCCCAAAAGGTTTCCGGCCAGGTGGGGTCCGTGATCCGGCTGACGTGATCCGCGACGTCTTTGGGGAGCTCGATGGTTTCCCCCTCCACGACGGAGCACGTGATCTGATCGCCGACCACGTTGTAGCGGTAGGCGGTCATGGGGATGGCCCCCGGTGTCCGGTAGTGGCTGGAAAGCCCGTCGCCCGGGAAGTACTCAAGGGCCGCCCGCATATAAGTTGTTCTTTTCATGGCGGTGGTCATAAGTAGTTTTTGCAGGGCGGGATCGGACCGGATGGATTCCGCGACATCTTGCATGCTCATATTCCGGCTCCCCTTCACGAGGCCGGGCACATTCAGGGCGTAATCCAGAGCGCCGGCGCCGGAGTTGCGCTTGTCGATAAAGCCTTGGGGCGCGATTTTCGAGATATTCTTGCCGGTCGCTTTTTTGATGCTTTCCACGGTCCAGTTGGTGCGGATGTCGGCGAACAACTGGGGCAGACCCGTCAGCAGGTTGGCGGCGAGCATGCCGATCCCATTCTTGGAATCGTTTTCCGTGGCCACCAGGAAGGGGGCCCGGAATCCGTTCCAGTCGAAGGAACTGTTGAGAATAGATTCTGCAACGTCGAAGTTCGGATACAGATCAGTCCAGGCGCGCTGGCCTTGGGTGCCCGCCAGAATGGCATTACAGCCCTGGGCGCGCTCAATGTCGGTTCGGAAGCCCTGCGCTTTACCCGTACGCGGGTCTGCCAGTTTCGGATTGCCGACCATCAGATCGCGGGTGATCATTGTGATGAGGATGCACCAACGCAAGAGATCATCGGGCGGGTAGGGGCGTCGGCCTTCGCCGAAATCCAAGGTGAAATTTTTTTTCATGAATTGAAACGCCCGCTCCAGTTCCTCGTGGTCATAGAAACCCTGGTCGATGCGGCCCTTGATCGCTACCATGTCCACGGAGACTGTCCCCATGCCGAACCGGTTCAGCATGATATTGCGCCGGACGTCGGACCCGATGATGCCCATGGAGACGCCGCCCAGCGACAGGTAGTTTTTCCCGCGCATTTCAGCGGCGGCGGCGGCGCAACGGGCGAAGCGCAGGATACGTTCGGCGACATACGGCGGCAGATCGCCGTCCTCGGCCTCCAGGTCGGGATTGTAAATGGAAAAGATAGGGCGCATTTTTTCATCCATGGCGGCGCAGAAGGCTTTCAGCCAGACGGCGCCGGGGCGGTTGGTCTGGTTCAATCCATAGGCGGCCTGAAGCCATTCGCTGCTGCCAAGTCCTTGGCAGGCGCTCATCAGTTCGTCGCTGTACGCCCAGGAACGGCTGACCCAGATGTTGGCGCTGACGCCTTCGCGGACGAAAGCCGCCTGGGCCAGCGCGCCGGTGCGCGGGCCATACACGATTTCGGGGGCCACGATGACCCGCACGGGCGTTCCATCGGGCAGTTTGACCTTACGGGAAATCAGCCGATGGACTTTTTCCGCCATGCGCCAGGTCCCGGCTGCGTTGCTTTCATAGGCACCGGTGCGTCCATCCGCCACTGGCGTGATGGCGATCGTGGGGATATGCCCGACCAGCGAACGGGTTGTCGGCACGAAGCCGCGTTGAGCCTTTGATAAAGCGGAAAAATCTACACGATCTGCGGCTGGTGACAATGACATGATATTTTCCTTTGGCATTGAGTTGAAAGATTCTGCGAAGCGAAATCTTATTCTCCGAGAATGCGGCGGCCTTCGTCCAGGAAAATGCCCTGGAGATTCATCTTGAGTGCCTCCGGACTCGGGGACTGGGCCAGACCGTCTTTTTCGGTTATTTGTCCGCTCTTGATCAGCTTGTATAACGACTGGTTGAATGTTTGCATCCCGTCTTCCTGGCCGGTTTCAATGGCGGCACGGAGTGTGTCGAGCTTGTTGCCCAGTAATAGTTTATGCACCGTGGGCGTGTTGGTCATGATTTCCATGGCCGGCAGAACGCCGCCTCGGATCGCGGGGACAAGGCGCTGGCACAGGATTGCCGTCAGGTTGGCCGCTATCGCCAGGCGCATCTGTTCTCTCTCCTCGGCCGGGTAGAAACTTAGGATGCGGTGGATAGATTGGTCCGCCGTGTTGGAATGCAAGGTTGACAGCACCACGTGCCCTGTTTCCGCGGCGCTTAGCGCGACCGACAGGCTGATTTGATCCCGCATTTCACCGATCATGATGACGTCCGGATCCTGCCGCATCACGTGCTTCAGCGCCGAATGGAAGGACGGCGTGTCTAGTCCCACTTCCCGCTGGGTAATGACCGACTTGATGTCCTTGAATATGTATTCCACGGGGTCTTCAATGGTGATGATCCGGTAACGCAGGGCCTGATTGATGCAGTCAATCAGGGCGGCCAACGTCGTGGATTTACCGGAACTTGTGGCGCCGCAGACCATGATAATGCCGCTGTTGATGCCGACAAATGTTTTCAGGAAGGCCGGCAAATGGAGATCGGCGAGGGTGGGGATCTGGGTTTTCACATATCGGAACGCGAGTGTCGGCACGTGGTGAGACAGGAATACGTTGACACGGAACCGCCCCACGCCGTCTTCGTAGTGCGAAAAGTCCATTTCATGATCCGGCTCGTTTTTTTTCTTGATATGATCCGGTAGAATGTCAACGACGATGCATTTCAATTCGTCCGCGCCCATTTTGGGAAACCCGCTTTCAACCAGATCACCGTGGATTCGGAAAAACGGCGGCTCATCCAACTTGATGTGGATATCCGAAGCGTCCAGGGACACGGCCTTCTGCAATACTTCTTTGATGACTGACATAACGGTCTTTCCTTCCCATGCGACTTGAGAAAGATATAAGGTTACACCCTATGCCGGAGTGGGCGGCGGTTCGCGGGCGACGGAAATAAAGTCCGTGGACTCGCGCTCGAATAACCGGTATTCATTGCCGAACTGCTCAAGAAAATGAATTGAATAGCACCGCACGAACACAAAGAGCGGCAACACAATCACTGTGTTGACATAGGGGATCCACATGACACAGCACAGGAAACAGCAGAACACCAGGCTGATGGCGCCCACGGCCCAGCCCAACACGATCCTGAACAGCAGGTAAAGAATAAAGACGCCCGTGTGGGCCTTGAACAAATCAAAAAAAAGGCTCCAGGCCGTGAGCGCCCGGCATGACCGGAGCGCCATGATGGGCACAATGAAATCCTCCAGAAATAACATTACGGCCGTCAACGTGATCCCATATACCAGAAACAGAAGGAGTCCCAGGACGATGGCGCTGATGGCGTTGGCTCCGAAATGTTGCCGCGTGATATCCGGCATGGCGATGAGCGTGCTGATGAGGATAATGGCGCCCAGCACGGCCAGCGATGCCAGCCCGAGACAGACGGAAAACAGGAAATAGGAATTGCCTTGGGTCCGATAACGTTCCCAGGGTTTGACGATTTCCGCCCGATTGTGGATCACGTTATCCAGGAACATGAACTTTCCCCGACTGGCGACCCAGGCCACCGCCAATGACACCGCCAGAACGCATACCCCGATACAGGCGGCCAGCGAAATGACCAGCGCCAGATGTGCCAGAGTCCAATTCCATGCTGCCTGGAGCGGTTCCGATGAGTCCTTGTTCCAGAAATTGCCGAAGTTCAGCACCGGACTGCCGCTACCCAGCAGGCTCAGCCAGGCGGTAAACCCTAGCCCCAGCCACTTGACCATGTCAAAAGGGGAAAACAACGTTTGTTTGACCGTGGCCATTGCGTGACTGACCGGCTCGATGATGGAAATTGGTGACGACATAACTACCTCCTGAAAGACATCATAAGTTCTGTCGCTGATTTTTCAAGATTTGTTTCGACTTTTTTAATAGCTTCGGCCAGGGAAACACCCGGCGGCGTGATGGCTACGCAGCGGGTGATTCCCAGGGAAGTTAAATCGGCATCATCGGCGACGGTGCCGCCCATGGCGATCGCCGGCTTATTCAGGGACTTGGCAATTCGGGCCACATAAGCGGGTACTTTACCGAACGCCGTCTGCCGGTCGATGCGTCCTTCGCCGGTCAGCACCAGGTCGGCCTTGCGGATGGCATCCACAAGGCCGGTCTGCTCGGCCACCCATTGGGCGCCGGGAACCAGCGTGGCGCCGAGAAACGCAATGCATCCGGCGCCCAGGCCGCCGGCGGCGCCTGCGCCCGGCAGGGCGGCGACGGACAGCGCGAGATCACGTTCCACCACTGTGGCCCACCGGCTCAGATTCCGTTCCAGCGTTTCGACGTCGGCGGGAGATGCTCCTTTTTGGGGAGCAAAGACGCGCGCGGCGCCGAATTCGCCGAGCAGGGGGTTGTTCACATCAGTCAGGGCGATCGCGGTTATGGCTTTCAGTCGAGAATCTGCGCCGTCAATCGCCACATGGTCCAGACCGGCCAGTCCATCGCCGCCTTCGGGTATGGGTTGCCCTTGGCGATCGAGAAGCCGGAAGCCCAAGGCCGATGCCATACCGCATCCCGCATCTACTGTGGCGCTGCCCCCAAGGCCGATAATGATGCGGCGGCATCCGTGGTCCATGGCGGCGCGAATCAGGAGTCCCGTGCCGTATGTGGAGGCGTTAAGCGGCGCGTATTCTTCCGGCCCCTGCAACCGGGCCAGGCCGGAAGCCAGCGCCATTTCAATCAGAGCATAGTCGGGGGTCTTGAACCAGACGGCTTGAATTGGACGTCCCAGCGGATCTCGCGTTTCCGTGGCAATCAACTTGCCCGGCAATCGGGCGCTCATCGCGGCGACGAGCCCGTCGCCTCCGTCGGAGAGGGGAATGATATCCGTCAAGGCCGCCGGGCATGCGGCGCGTACACCCCGTGCCATGGCTTCACCCACTTCGCGGGCCGGCAGGCAATGCTTGAAACTGTTGGGAGCAATGACAACGCGCATCGCTTACCTCGCCCTGGCCATGAGAAAGAAACCGATCAGGATAAATACCGTGTTCGGGAGCCAGGCGCTGATGACCGGGTCCAGTATCTCATTCTTACCCAGCCACTGGCAGAAGGTCATCAGCAGATAAAAGCAGAAAAAAGTCAACAAGGCGACGATGAGACCCATGAAGGCACCCTTGCGGGCGGTATGCAGGCCACAGGGAACACCGAACAGGGTGACCACCAGGCAAGTCCAGGGCATGGCGAGCCGGGAATGAATGTCCACCGAGATGCGGGAGTATGTTTTTGCGGAAAGATTTTTGTGAGTAATCATGAAATTTCGCAATTCCAAGGCCGAGAGAAACATGGGGTCTTTGACTTCATTGATGAAGTCATCCGGGGTTTCCCCCCAGTTTGCCATTTGACGGATCGGAAGCGTTTCGACCGGTCCGACGGGGTTGTTGTAATAATCGTATTTCTGGTTCGTGACCTTGAAAAACCACCAGCGTCCATCATAGTAGCGGCCTTCTTCGGCCCGAATGGTTTCGAGATCGGAGCCGTCCGGCCGCTGTTGCACGACCTTGATGCCCTGCATATTGTTGAGCTGGAGATCGAATTTACGGATGATCCAGAACCGGTGGTCCCGCTCATTGTTGTAGGGAAGGTTCTGGGCGTATCGCATGGAGGCGGTGTCGCCAAGTTCCTGCTGACGGATAAATTGCTCCGCCCAGTAGCTTGTCCAGGGCGCCAATGTTTCCTGAAACACGGTCACGATGAGGCTGAAGCACAGGCCCACGCCAATGATGGGCACGGCAATGCGGGTAAGGCTGATGCCGCTGGCGCGCATGGCGGTCAATTCATTATTTTTCGTCAGATGCCAGAGACTGTAGAGAAGGCCCAGCAGGAGGGAAATGGGCGCGATATACACGAGCAGGGCGGGGATGATCATGAAATAATACCGCACAACCTGGTACAGGGGGGTTTTAGCTTCGATGAATTCCGATAAATGCTCGAACAGGTCGAAGATCACAAACACCATCGTGAAGGTCAGTAAGCAGTATCCCAGCGGGACGAAAAACTGCCGCAGGATGTATTTGTCCATCAATTTCATGGAATCCGAACAGATTAAGCGGTCTGAGTGGCGTGTCAAGCCGGTTTGTCTGTGCAAAAAAGTTGTATTCAAGGGGGCATATAGCCTGCAAAGCAACCGGAAGATGGAGGATGGGGAAGATCATCCGGGTCGGGATGCGCAATTTGGTTACATTAACCAGCAGGTGTGCCAGGCATTGGCTCGGAGTAGTCCCGTTATTTCGGTGGATACGAAGAAGAAAGAGTTGCTTGGAAACTATGATAACAAAGGCCGGCAATGGCGGAAAGCCAAGTCGCCCCGGCCTGTGAATGGCCATGATTTCGCGGCGCCGGAGCTTCCGCGGGCCTACCCCTACGGCATACGATCTGGGACGGAACAAGGGGGGCTAGGATTGTATCTCGCGTGTCGGGATATATTAATCACCGCTGATGGCGGGGCAGTAATGGATATCGGCTTCGACTCTGGAAACTGGAACTGCAGAAGTTGGCTGATGAAACAGGACTTTCGATCATGGTCTGCCATTTTCCTCCTGGTACAAGCAAGTGGAATAAAGGTGAGCATCGTTTGTTTGCGTTTATTTCATCGAACTGGCGCGGTGAACCTCTTACAGATTACGAAACCATTGTGCGCTTGATCGCCAACACTACAACCGCCAAAGGTCTTTCGGTCACCTGTCGGTTGGATCGTAGAAGGTATCCCGCCGGGCGAAGGGTGAGTGACGAGGAGTTTTCGACCATTAATCTCACGCCTCACACGTTTCACGGCGAATGGAATTATAAGATTGTGCCACAACGTGTTATTGTTTAGTTGTAAAGTTTATTTATTGATGGTAAATCAGCTTAAAGCCTGTAATTCATTCTACGCGGATCAATCTTGCGCGCATGGCCGTCAAGGCGATTTTCAGGCAGTCGCCTTCCAGGACGACAGGTTCGCCCGTAACGGCATCCCAGGCGGATTTAAAAGGCTTGGCGAGCCCTAAAGCCGCAGGGCTTAGAATCACCTGTCCGTCCACTTGCGGCGCGGCGGACAGATTTGATACCACCAGCAGGAGCCGGTTTTCCTTTTGATAAAAGCTGACTTTCACCGCTTCCGGCCGGACCGTGATCATCTGCTGATTTTTCCAGTAGGGATGCGATTTTGATGCGCCGGCGCCGAAGTCGGTCATTGCCTTCCAGATCTTTGAGATCAACTCGAAATCTTTTCCGTAACCGCGCGTATAGGTCCAAACGTTATGAATCAGGGTGAATGAAAGCGCATTTTCAAGGGTCCAATTGGGCGGGCGTTCATAGACGAGGAACTCACACGGAACGCCGAAGTTCCGGCCCATGAACTCGGCCCGGAATGTTGCCAGGGGCAAAATTTCCAGAAATCCGTTTTCCTTGCTGTCAACCAGTTTCTGGACCTCGGGCGTATAGTTCGGCTGCATATGTTCCCCGTCCAGGTAGCAATCGACGAATGCCAACGTTGGCGTAAGGCAACACGAACTCTGATGTGCAACTATCAATCCGTCCCGGGCATGAACGAGCGCATAGAGCCGGCGCATCAGGTCCCGGACGGCAAACACCGGATAGGTGCCCTTCCGCGTTCCATCCGGCGAAATATATCCACAACCATGCTGCTCGTTAAGACAGGCAAAAGGCTCGGTCGTGCCGTCGAGGTAGACGCCATCAAACCCGTAATGGTCCAGCGCCCACGCAATGCCTTCGAGCAATCGGTCCCGCCATTGGCTATTGTAGCAGACGACATAATCCCGCTGTGCCGGATTACGCTGGTATCCGCCGTACAGTCCCTCCGGAGTTTTCACCAGCACCTCATCGGCCAGTTCGCTCCATTCGGGAGCAAGCGTGGAAAATTCATATCCGAAATAAAGAATAAGCTTCATGTCCCGCTGATGGCAGGCCTCGACCAGTTTCTTCAACTCGGCCGCATGGGTTGTCTTCCAGTAATTCTGGATCGGCGTCCAGTGTTCGTGGATGATCAAGGTCTTGATGCCCACCGCCGCCATGTGGTCAATCGCCTTCTCTTTATCGCCGACGATTGACGCCTTATCTTCGATGCCGTAGCCCGCTCCGTATAAAAATCTTTGTTCATGGAAATCTTTTGGGATCGGTTTTAAAGGTGTTGCCTGAAAGCCGAAAGTCACGGTCAGGGGAAACTTCGCCGCCGGCTGGCTGTCGAGAATATGCAGGCGCAACACGGTTGCGTCGCCCTGTCGGACCACCTCTATGCAACGTTCCGTTTCTTTGGGCTGCCAGCCTTGGTCCGACTCGGCAAACCAGCTTAGTCCGCCATCCTCATTTCCGAGCCAGATGAAGGGCTTGAAAGGCAGCGCCAAACCGTTTTCGGACAGCGCATCGCTGTTGCGCGTCTTAAGCCAGTCGCCGGGCCAGTAGGTATAAAGCGTTGCCTGTTCTTGCTTTAACGGCACTTCCAGCCAGAGTTGCTCCAGCTTCGGCGTAGTCCACCTTTTCTCCATCACCACCAGATCGACCCGTACCATACCGTCAAATTCGATGTGGGACGTAGTGTTGATAAGCAGGTTATCATAGGTCTGCCAGCCGGAAACGGTTGCCTTGACCTTGGTCTGATCCAATAACAACGCGTCTTTTTGCTCCCAGGCGATGGGTTTGCCATCCAGAACTCCCACCAATCGAACCGGCGCCGCCAGTATTTCCTGTCCGGCAGTGATAACGCCGGTGGGCAAAGCGGCGTGGTCAAAACTATATTTGCGTCCCCATACGTTTACAGTTACGCCCTGTTCCGTGGTATACGCCATAACCTCGGTCCATGGAAGTGGCACGACTTCATTCTTGTTGAATTGCATGATCAGGTTCTCCTTCACTTATAAGACACGTGATTGAGGAAGAGCCTAGGCGCATTTAAGAATGGTGTCAAGAGGGCTCGGGATTTGGATGAACGCGAGGCTTCTGAACCGTGCGGTCTGCAACCTTGGGCGGGAGGTGATGCGTATCATGGGGTAAGCGGTTATCGACCGAAGTCGGCGCACGAGATGGCGGTGGAACGAGCGCAAAACAGGGCGCTGGTCATCCACAATATAAGGTGCGAAAAAAACTCCATTTTGTTACTTGCATCCAAACGCACAACCTGTCAGCATCCATTAATCCTCAAAAAAGCGTGAGTTGACGTTGATTTGCACGAAATTCCTTGAAAACACACAGGTATTGATCTGATGCGATTTGCAAATTCACATTTTTCCGGGTATCCGCAAGCGGCTGGCAC
>Ga0180014_1000277_pt1 | contig 15190 bp, 19 predicted proteins | sample KR13_S1_MetaG_FD_116507 | JGI IMG/M metagenome (GOLD analysis project Ga0180014, IMG submission 116507) | Groundwater microbial communities from the Olkiluoto Island deep subsurface site, Finland - KR13_S1_MetaG | ecosystem: Environmental > Aquatic > Deep subsurface > Groundwater | place... | reverse complement strand
GAACTGGAGATTGACCTCGGAAGATTTCAGGAAAAACTGCACGCCAGGCTCCTGGAGCAGATCTTTATAGAGGAACGGCTCTACAAACAGATCGAGGAAGAGACCAGCTACAAGGCTGTGATCCAGAGCGTTGCCGGTGCCTTGCAACCCTTCACCGCAGAGCTTCTTCGGCCAGTCACCAACGAGGATATAGAGCGCTTACTTGAGATTAAAATTAAGCGCATCTCCCGTTATGATATCAATAAGCAGCAGAAGGAAATCAAGGATATCCGTAGCGAGATCAAGAAGATCAGTCATCACCTCAAGGACATGGTCGGCTACACTGTCTTCTTCCTTGGCGACCTGCTGAAAAAATATGGCCATCTCTACCCGCGGCAGACAGAACTCTGCGAGTTTGAGGAGGTCAGCGTACGCAGCGCGGCCCTTGCCAATCTGGTGGTCGGCTATCAGCGCGCCACAGGTTTTCTGGGCCATAACATCAAGGCTGAAGATGAAAAGCAGGATTTTACCCTGAACTGTTCCGAGTACGACCGGCTTCTGTTGATCTTCGATGACGGCATGTACAAGGTGATCCCGGTAAGCGATAAACTGTTCATCGGTCATGAACTGGCCTGGATCGGGGTTGTCGAAGACGGCCTGATCTTCAATATTCTCTATCGGGACGGCCTCGAGAATCTGACCTATGCCAAGCGTTTTACCACCCCCAAGTTTATCCTGGATAAGGAGTATCGGCTCTTCCCCGAAGATAAACGGTCAAAAATTCTTCTCTTGCTGATGGGTGAGGGGGCAAGCGCCCATGTCGGCCTTGCACCTTCACCTCGAGCCAAGAGCAATGTTTTAGAAGTTTATTTTGATGAATATCTATTAAAGAATCCAAACGCTAAAGGGAAACGGATCTCACCTCGAGTGGTAAGAAGAGTGACAGATTCCACCGGTAAGGCCGCGCCAAAACCTCAGAAGCAGAATATGACCTTACTTGGCCTGGTAGATGCGACCAAAGAGAGCTCGACTCAAGAAGAAAATGAAGGGGAAGGAGAAGGCAAAGACAAGGAGTAAAAAGAGAGAAGGGAAGAATGCGAGGGATTTGTTTGGTAATTCTTCAAATTCCCTTTCTCTGTAGTTATTCAGACTCAATCTGACATGATTTGGGAGAAAAATCCGAGCTAATCTGACACCTTGTTGTTACGTATAATCAGGAAACATATTAACTGGACGTGTCGGGCATTCGCTTTACATTGCCAAGAATCATCTCATGCCCAATAGACAATGCAAAGACTGTCTCCAAGATATTCAGGAATAATCTTTTAATCTTAGACTTGAAATTTTAGTTAGGATATAATGCAAGTAATGATGATTTAAGAACATAGAACTACACGCAACTTGCGTCAGTTTAGCCGGGACAATTATAGTCCTCGTGGCAGATCCAATATAGATTTCAAACTGCAAAATCAGACAAGGAGGTTTGTATGGAAAAGAAATTGACAGCACTATGTGTCCAGTCTAAAAAAGATTTTAACACACAGGGGAAAGCTATCATCAAACTGGCAAAGGAACAGGGGTTCATTGCCATTACAAATCGGTTGTCACTTTTTATCGACAAGACCTGCCGTCGATGGTGGTTTGCCGATAAGAAGAACGGAGTTCTCCTTACGGCAGAATATGGTTTGATTGACAGAGAAGCTATCAACTTTCTCACCAATGAAATTTCAATCTAAACTCAATTTGTTGCTCTCGGCCTGATCTCTCAAAAGGAGAGAGATCAGGCCTTTTTTTTGGCTGACACTCGGCAGGAATCAGGCCATCGAAGTAGGGGTGACCAAGAAGATAACGAAGTGCATCTTGTTTTTATTGATTCAGGAATAAGCAGTAATGTCCGAGTTTTTTAGAAACAGGGCGCAAGTATGCACCATGTTGTTTTATCATACTTTTTTTAAAACGGGGTAGGTCAGTCTAAACCGACAGACACCCAGGCAGCCCACTGCTTTGGATACAAGTGATTCGCCGGGGTGTTTAACCCGAACTGGTTCGAACCTGTTCGAATCTTACCCGCCACTCTGATCAGGAAGGAGCGGATAGTTGAAGGTTCTCAGCGGCATAATTGTTTATCTCCACTGCATAACGCCATCCAGCGGATTGTGTTATATGCCAGAATAGCGCATTGAAATAAAGCACTGCTGCCCCAGAAGTCATCCATTTTTATGTGGGCGAGAGCCATCTGGTTTTTGGCCTCTTCTATCCAAGTCTCGCAAGTAGCTCGCTTGCCATAGGACTTATGAGTTTGCCAGCATGTTAGCTCTTCGGTGGTCACATAGCAAAAAAAGTCGTACTCTTTTAACTCGAACAATTCACCATTACCGGATTTCTTTTTCCCTTTCTTGGCGCACGGCAACAAAACGGCGGGCTTGAGTCCAATTGGCGCATTGATGCCAGAACATACATTGCTCCCATCCTTGCCTGCCGGGTATGTCTTCCCATAGTTGGGAGTAAAGCAGTTCTTTCAATCCTTTGAGTTTTACCTTGACCAGATAACTGTGACCAAATTGGTCAAGAAGGTCAAAGAGAATACCGTTAAAAATCCACTGTCCCCACGAAAAAGAATAGTTTGACTTTCTGGTAAGTGGGCAAGTAGCTGTTTTGTAAATTCTACTATCCCATTACTGGTGTAGGCATCTCCGCTTCTAAGCCATCCTTGCAGAATTTCTTTTGTTCTCTGCACAAAAAGCCAGGATCGGATGAAAGGAAGATTTGCCTTTATGGAAAGGATTGTAACCCTTTCGCACGCCTTGCTGTTTGCCGTAGGCTGTTTTTACGGTTGAGTCGACATCTGCCACACGACATGTTCGTGTGGCAATTGTGGCTGTGCCTTTTCGCAAGGCCTGCCTCCAGAGCTTCCCGCGCAGTCGGTGGTTCAATGTCTCAAGCTGCGAGACCTGCCCGTTCACGGAATGTCCTGAACAAACGACCAAGGGTACTGTTGTCGGGAATTTCAAACCCAGCTGGACAGTCGTCTTAATACACCGTCTGCCCAGATTGTAGTAACACTGCTCAGGGCTCGTGCTCCGCCCATAATCGCTACTACTGTTAAAAATACCGCATCAGCAGAATCATAGAGGGCGTTACTGCCTCGTTTAAGCTCTATGGTATTCTTGGCAAGATCTATCAATCCGCTGTTACGAAGAAATTTTACGACTGGAACAAGACCGGCCTGACTGGTTAGCCCCTTAGCATGGTTGCTGATAGTAACTTTTTTTGATGACACTCGGGCACTACGTTTGTTATTCTGGATGCTCATGGAAAAGGTGACTCCTCAAAGTTGTTTTCTTGGTCGTTAACCCTTTGAGGAGTTTACCTTTTTCATGTTTTTTTATCATCTATCTGCAAAATCTAGGTTAAATTACAATGTTTGACTGATTCTATACTCCTGCCAGTCCTTGATATCCTTCTCGTAAAAATAGACATCCCTATTGTTGATCATTGTGTAGGCCTTTAGTGTGCATTTTTTCCATACCACCTCAATTTAAACTTTTGTCTATACCACTAAAAAGACTGTGCCGATGGTCATATATGACCATCGGTTAAATAAGACCTGTTTTGTGTGGAGTTTTATGGCAGTTTTGTAAACGCTTTTTTAGATAATTATCCTAAAAAATCAAAAGGATGAGTGGTGTGATAGGGAACATGTGGCGTCTGGCATAAAGATTGCTTCAAAAAAGAGTAGTGAACGTCAGCACAAGTCTTTCTAGTATCAGTGATGAGCTTCTGATACGACCTTTATTAACTTTATGGTTCTAAGGTAAATGGCATAAGGGGGTGAGGAGTAAAATTTGCTTCTGTCTGTTCTCTGAGAAGAATACATCTCCGGGAAAAGTATCCTGGAAAATACTAAAAAATACACCATAAAAAGGAGTAAGAAATTCATGCAAAAAACAACCTGTCGTTTAGCACTAATGGTAACAGCTGCCTCTTTATTTTTGACCAATGTCCCTGTGTTCGCTTCCGAGACCGATAACCGTATTGAGTCTTCCGCCAAACAATCTTATGTGTTCAAGACCTATCTCAAGGGTGATGATATTAAAATCGAGTCCAAGGATGGCGTCGCTACCTTGACAGGGACTGTTTCCGGTGAAGGCCATAAGTTGTTGGCCCAAGAGACTGTTGCCAGCCTTCCGGGAGTTGCGAGTGTGGACAACAAACTCGTCGAAAATGGTGAAGTTCCTGCGGTGTATACTGATGCGTGGCTCATCGCCAAAGTGAAATCCACCTTATTGTTTCATCGGAACTTGAGCGCCACCGAAACTGAGGTTTTAGCAGAAAATGGCACCGTCACTTTGCGTGGTGAGGCCACCAGCTCGGCCCAAAAGGATTTGGCGACCGAATATGTCAAAGATGTGGAAGGCGTCAAAGCTCTAAAAAATGAGATGACAGTTTCAACCGCGGGCCTGAAATCAAGTGAAAAAACGATAGGCCAGAAGATGGATGCCGTGGGCGAATCGATTGATGACGCCTCCGTCACCGCTCTGGTCAAGGTGACATTGCTGAGCCATCGTTCGACGAGTGCCCTTAATACCACTGTCGAGACCAAAGATGGCATGGTCAAGTTGGGGGGTAAGGCCAGGAACGCAGCAGAGAAAGATCTTGCCACTAAAATCGTGGTTGACGTTCCTGGTGTAAAGAGTGTGTTCAACAATATGACTGTTGAGGAAGCCAAAACCAAAGAAACCAAAACCAAGAAGGCTGCAATTGAAGGTTGTTGATTCACTGACAAGAACATGATTATCGAGGGACTTGGATCCAAGACTGCTGGCTGAAGCAAATTTATTTAGGATTTAGCATCATTTTTAACCGGAGGATGAATCATGTCACTTGGAACAATCTTACTTATAATTCTGATATTGGGACTTTTGGGAATAATCCCAATCTGGCCGCATAGCCGCTCGTGGGGGTATGGACCCAGTGGCGGGGTCGGACTGATAGTGCTTATTATTTTGATTCTGCTCCTATTGGGCAGAATATAGCCAACCCTTAAAAACTATCACCAGTCACTCGTGAAACAGGGTGCTTGGTAAATTGGATGTCACTATCAGCAAGGCGCGCTGGTTTGATAGTCGGCGAGAAAAAGGACATAACTGTGCTCCGTAGCACTGCTATAACGCAAAGATTAAACTTAAGGAGATTATAAAAACATGGCAAACACACACGATAGTACCAAAACAATGAGTCAAGAAATGCAGAACATCATGGATCATGCCAATGCGCTTGTGGATGCCACTTCCGGAGAGCTGGATGACCGGATCAAGACAGCCAGAGCCGCACTGAAGGAACGTCTGACATCAGTCAAGGGCGATTACGGCCAGATTGAAGCTCAGCTTTTGGATAAGGTTCAGGCTGCTGATGAGTTTATTCACGTAAAACCATACTATGCCATCGGCACCACTTTTGTCGCCGGTTTACTCTTGGGCTGGTTTATGTCCAGGAAATAGTATGAGTATGGACAGGCTACAATTGATCATTTCCGGATTTTCAGGTACTGCTGGTCGGCTCGGGGGAATATCAGTCCAGATTCTTCATGATCGTTTGGAGCTCCTGGCTCTCGAGCTGCGTGAGGCCAAGATTCGTTTTATCCAGGCATTGCTTCTGGCCTGTATAGGAGTGGTTTTTTCTTTGCTCGGCCTTTTGTTACTGGTCCTGGCCTGTTTATACGTTCTGCCGCCTGAATGGAGGCTTTACGGACTTGCTGTCACGGCAATGGTCAGCACGCTTGCAGGGGTGATATTCTTTATCGTCTTGAGCCGTCGCCTGGGACAAAAAACATTGGCCTTTGACCAGAGCCTGGCTGAACTGAAAAAGGATACGACATGTTTCTCGACCAAGAACTGAAAAATATTCAGGAGGCCAAGAACCGTTTGGTCATATGTTGTGACTTGCGCCGCCGCCTGATTCATATCGAGGTCCAGGATATCTGGTATGGAGTGCGTCGCACGTTTTCGAATCTGACCTTGGGATTGGCCCTCGCTGAACAGATTTTTAGTTTTTTGCGTGAGCGCAAAGGCCGCCGCCACTAGTTATCTGGTTCGGGAGACGGGGGCTGACCATGGTAGCCATCGTCCTGATATACTTACCCTGATGTGGGGACAGAAGAATCTGACCCAGGGCCCGGGTGAATATGCTCGCGGAAAGCAAGAGGGGGCTAAGGGGAGTCAAAACAGTGAGGTACAGAGGAGTGAATACAATGAAAAAGGTACTTTTGGGAATATTGTTATTGGACTTGCTCCTGGTATCTCCTGTTCCAACGATGGCAGGGGTAAATGTAGACATTAACATTGGCATTCCTCTGCCTCCAGTCATCGTATTTCCATCACCACCAGCGTTGATAGTGCTGCCCGAGACGTATGTGTATGTTGCCCCTGACGTAGATGTCGATATCTTCTTTTACGATGGGTGGTGGTGGCGTCCATGGGATGGACGTTGGTATCGCTCGCACGACTATAGTTCAGGTTGGACCCATTATAACAACGTTCCATCTTTTTATAGAGGGATACCCTCAGGCTGGAGGAATGACTATAGAGAGCATCGCTGGAAAGGGCATCAATGGGACCACCAACCAATACCTCATTCACAGGTTCAACGGAACTGGCGGAACTGGGAAAAAAATAAGCATTGGCAGAAGCAAAAAAATTGGGGCGTTAAGGATTTGCAGCCACGAAAGTCCCAACCACAATTAAAGGCGGTTCAACCACAGCGGTCACAACAACATCAAAAGGCGGTTAAACCGCAGCACTCACAGCAACAAAAGGGAAAGCATAAAAAAGAGCACGAAGGTAAAAAAGGTAAATAGAAGTCAGGCTCGGAGAATCATAGATTCAGCAGAATATCATAAATAAAATTGACAATAGAAAGGTAGGGCCAAATGAAAACAACCACAATTCTTGCCATCTTGCTTATTGCTCTCGGGATCGTGGCCTTTGGGTATCAAGGGATCACGTACACAACCAAAGAAAAAGTCGTTGATCTCGGTCCACTGCAAATGACTGCCGAGACCCAAAAAACATTGCCGCTGCCGCCGATCGTAGGAGCTATTGCTCTTGTGGGCGGTATTGTGTTGCTGGTTGCTGGAAAGAAACAAGGCTGAGTGACGAGAGAGAACAACCAGGATTAAGGAACAGGTAGTGGAAACCGTCCAAGGGACGTCGGGAATCTCCCATAAATAACAGAAAAGGAGAAAACACATTGAAAAATATATATACGTCGCCCCTGGTAAAGAAGAGGACGAAATGGATGCTGACGGGCCTTGTCCTTGCGGTTGCCTTGTTCTTCCCGCGCCAAGACGCGACAGCAGGTCAAGCACCGGTTAACCTTGGATCGGCTGAAAGTTTTGTGCTTCTGGCAAAATCAGGAATTACAACCACGGGAGTCACCGCAATTACAGGAAATATTGGAGTTAGTCCAATTGATTCAACTGCCATAACGGGATTCGGACTGATACTGGATAGCTCGGGCACATTTTCAACATCGTCTCTCGTGATCGGAAATATATATGCCGCCGACTATACAGCTCCAACTCCAGTGAACTTGACCACTACCATAGGCGACATGGCCATTGCGTACACTGATGCCGCCGGGAGGACATTACCCGATTTTACGGAATTTGGTGACGGAGACATCAGCGGCAAGAACCTTGTTCCCGGCCTCTACAAGTGGGGCACCGGGCTCTTAATAGATGAAACGGGTGTTACTCTCACGGGTGGCGCAAATGACGTTTGGATATTCCAGATAGCAGGCAACCTCACCGTAAACAACGGTGCCATTGTTACTCTGGCTGGTGGTGCACAGGCCAAGAACATATTCTGGCAGGTCGCCGGCGGCACAGGAGTGGAAATCGGAACGACGGTTCAGTTTAAAGGGATTGTATTGGCAAAAAAAGGTATTGCATTCAACACTGGAGCAACGCTGACCGGCAGTGCGTTGGCACAGACCAATATTACATTAATCGCCAACACCCTTACATTAGACGCCAAAACCTTTACACTGCAGCCATGGCACAAATTCCCATGGCCGATGTTTGTACCAGCTATCACCGGAAAGAAGATATAGAGGAAGCACAATGAAAACAATATATTCGTTGTTCCTGGTAGGGCAGAGGGCAAAATGGATGCTAATGGGCCTTGTCTTGGCTGTCCTGTTCTTCCCGCACCAAGACGCGAGGGCAGGTCAAGCGCCGGTTAACCTTGGATCGGCCGACTCTTTTGCAGTTCTGGCCTTCAATACAATTACCAACACCTCTGGCGGCCGAATTAATGGAGATGTCGGGGTGTCGCCAGGTACTGCTTTTGATGCTGGACTTCCGCCCGTAATAGTGAACGGGGAAATACACCTGGGCGTTCCTGTTGCAGCCCAGGCCCAGGCTGACTTGACCATCGCCTATAACGACGCCGCTGGGCGGCCAGGTGCCATCGCAGCTACCGCAGATATAGGTGGCAAGACTTTGCCCCCTGGCCTCTATCAGGCTCCGGTCTCGCTTGCCATAACAGGAAATCTTACGCTTGATGCTCAAGGCGACCGGAATGCTGTCTGGATCTTCCAGATGGCATCCACACTCACCGCAGCAAACAACGGTCAGGTTATTCTGATTAACGGTGCCCAAGCCTGCAATATCTTTTGGCAGGTCGGCAGCTCAGCGACTCTAAGAACAAATTCTGTCGTTAAAGGGAACATCCTGGCAGCTGCTTCAATCACGCTGCAGACCGGCGCAAGGCTTGATGGCAGAGCGTTAGCACGTGATGGTGCAGTTACTTTAGACAATAATATCGTTACAAGACAGCCATGGCACAAATTCCCATGGCCGATGTTTGTACCAGTTATCACCGGGATGGGGAAATAGAAACATTGAACTGAGCAGAGGGTGTGATGAAAAAAAAATATGTGATTGGCAACTGGAAATGCAACAAGGGGATTGATGAGGCCCGGACCTGGTTTGCTGAATTTGCAAGACAGTATCGTCCGGTGGAGGGGCTGATGATCGTCGTTGCCCCTTCCTTTATCTGTCTGCCTTCTCTGTCTCAATATGTGCAGACCCTGGGCCTTGAAAATGTATTTCTGGCTGCCCAGGATATCTCACCTTTTCCCAAGGGTTCCTATACCGGGGCAGTGGCGGCGGATATGGTCAAGGATCTGGTTGATTATGTGATAATCGGCCATTCCGAAAGGAGGCACTATTTTCATGAGACCGATCAGGATGTTGCCGGCAAGATGAGCGAGGCGGTGGATGTGGGGCTGATTCCCATTATTTGCCTGGACCAGCCTTATGCCGTGTCGCAACTTCTGGCCTTGCAGGACATTGACAGCAATGAGATGGTTATTGCTTACGGCCCGGTGGATGCGATGACGGTCAGAATTCCCGAATCCCCGATCAAGGCCGCGGAAACCGTGCTTGCCATCTCCCGGATCCAGCCGGGAAGCCCCGTTGTCTATGGCGGTTCCCTTGAACCTGATAACGTGAAGGATTACATCCAGGTGCCGGACTTGGCCGGACTTTTTGTCGGTCAGGCCAGTCTGGAGGTGGATTCGTTTCTGGCCATCTGTGAGCAGATGGCCAAGGCCATGCAGGGAAAACTGGCTGAAGACTGAAGCCTTGTGTGATCAGATTTTTTGTGTCCCTAACCCTGTAACGCAACCTCTTTCAACAGCATCAGGGGTATATTTTTTCTCCATGATTCAGGTAAGCACGTTCAGTAATACCCGATTAAGGACTTACCGGGAGTTTCTCGGGTTAAATGTCTGTAATCTTCTAACCGGACATTGATGGGTTGTTTGGAGTTATGGTCAAAAGAGGTCCTACACACCAGATTAAGAAAGATGCAGCCAAGGATCACGTATAATAATAGAAAAAGAGGACTCACAATGAAAACAATGTCTCCGTCTTTCCTGGTAGTGCAGAGGACGAAATGGATGCTGACGGGGCTTGTCCTTGCGATTGTTTTGTTTTTTCCGCACCGAGATGCGATAGCAGGTCAAGCGCCTGTAAACCTTGGGTGGGCTGATTCTTTCGCGGCTCTGGCCGGTACTACCATTACCAGCACCTCTGGTGGTACGATTAATGGAAATGTCGGGGTGTGGCCAGGTACTACTTTTGTGGTTGGAGTTCCGCCGGTAAAAGTGAACGGGACAGTATACCTGGGTGATCATATTGCCAAAAAGGTCCAAGGAGACTTGACAGTCGCCTATAACGATGCAGCTGGACGGACACTCAATGTTATTGTCTCCGCCGGACAACTCGGTGGCAAGACCCTGGCCCCTGGCCTATATAAATCCGTACCGGGCTCATTTGCCATAACCTCAGTAGATCTAACGCTCGACGCTCAAGGCGACCCGAATGCTGTCTGGATATTCCAGATGGCGTCCACTCTTGTTGTGGGAAATGGCCGACAGATAATTTTGGCTGGAGGCGCTCAGGCCTGCAATATTTTTTGGCAGGTCGGCAGCTCAGCGACTCTGGGAACGACCTCTGTCGTCAAAGGAAACATCTTGGCATTGACTGCGATCTCGGTCAAGACTGGTGCAAGACTGGATGGCAGAGCATTGGCACGGAATGCCGCGGTTACCTTAGACGCCAATACCATCACAAAGCAGCCACCAACTACCCACATATTCACTGATCAACCCTGGCGTTTATTATTGTTGAATAGGGAAAAGTAAATAATGGGGCGGACGTCTTCCGGATATTTAATCGAATAATATTCAGGGAATGGGTGGGGAAAAAGACTGAACAGACCAGTGATGTGCAGCTTTTGAACGGGTTGCAGTGGCTATGGTTGCAAATTTGATAACTAGAGTTCTGATAAGGAGTTCCCAGTGATGACGCGACCGTTAATGTCGTCAGCCTTGGCCTTCGCGCTGTTTTTGTTTGCTGGGTCGGTGTTGGCGGCTGTCCCAACGCCGGTCAGAGAAAATGCGCAAATAGATCAACAAGAGCACATCTATGGCTATCAACTTATGACGCCACAAGAGCGTATCGAATATCGCGTCAAAATACGTGATGCAAAAAATAATGAAGAGCGAAAGCGAATCCGCAAGAAACATCACAGTATCATGACAATACGAGCCAAGGCCCGTGGTGTGATTCTTCCTGCCGAGCCCCCTGTTAGGGGCGGGAATATGGGAGTTGGTGGCGGGCGGGCGCGCTGAGCCGGGTAATGCTATTGAACACTGTGCTCCTTCAGATCTGGAACGTTCAATATACTGAAAGCGAAATACTGAAGATTAATGAGAGAGGCATTCAAAGATCAAATGATAATCCTAATCAGAACAATCATGAATGTGCTGCCGGAAAAGCAGAAAGAGGTTTTGCAAACGCTTCTTTCATTGATTGAGCCGTCAGAAAATGAGAAGGGCTGTTTGAACTATGGCGTCTTCAATGATGTTGAAGACAAGAATGTTTTCAACATCATTTCGGAATGGGAAAACCGCCAACATCTAGATCATCATATAAACTCCAACAGATTCAGTGTTTTGCTTGGAACAAAGAGCCTCTTATGCAAACCATTGAAAATCCAGATCTTGACAGTTTCAGATTCTGAAGGACTAAAAGCAGTCAATTCCCTAAGAAAGAAACTGATCCCCCCAAATTAATGCTGAGAGGAGTCTGTGGATATGGAATTCTCTGGCAATGTTATAAGGGTACTGTTTTCTGAACAAAGAAGAAAAATCAACCGACTCGTTGAACACACGGATGATTTTTACCTTAGGTTATCAGGTGTAGCCCGGTAGGGTAGTGGAGAGACCAGGCATGAGCGATGAAACAAATATCAAGGGCATGGGGTCGATTCTGCACGCAAAAGGAGTCGCCTTCCGCGTGTGGGCGCCTCATGCGAAGCGAGTCTCAGTCATTGGATCGTTCAACGATTGGGATGGTGCCAGGCATCCCATGCAGGCTGAAGAGAATGGCTACTGGTATGCCAATGTGGCCGAGGCTCATGTCGGCGATCAGTATCGGTTTCTCCTGTCCACACCGAATGGCGAATTCAAGCGTATCGACCCCTATGCCCGTGAGGTGACCAATTCGGTCGGCAATGCCATTGTTCACGATCCGAACTTTGACTGGCAAGGGGACGATTTTCAGCTTGTGCCGTGGAACGAGCTTGTCATCTATGAACTGCATGTCGGCACCTTCAACGACCAGCAGGACGTTAACGATCCGGGCAAGTTTTCCTCGGTGTCGGCGCGCCTGGGATATTTGAAAAAGCTCGGCATCAATGCGATCCAGATTATGCCGGTAGGCGAGTTTGCCGGAGACCGGTCATGGGGTTACAATCCTGCCCATATATTCTCGGTGGAGAACGCCTATGGAGGCCCGTTGGCCCTCAAACAGTTTGTTAAGCGCGCCCACCAGGAAGGCATTGCGGTGATCCTGGATGTTGTTTACAACCACTTGGGTCCCGGTGACCTCGATCTCTGGCAGTTCGACGGCTGGTGTGAGAACAATCGCGGTGGAATATACTTCTATAATGACGACCGGGCCATAACGCCTTGGGGAGAAACCCGGCCAGATTACGGGCGCGGCGAGGTCCGTCAATACATCCTGGATAACATCTTGATGTGGATCGAGGAGTACCATGTTGACGGCCTCCGCTTCGACTGTACTCAATTCATTCGTACCATTGACGGGTTCGGCGCGCAGGACTTGCCTGAGGGCTGGAGCCTGCTCCAGTGGATTAATAGTCAGGTAGCGGAGAAATACCCTGGCCGGATCATGATCGCTGAGGATATGCAGAACAACAGGTGGCTCACTAAAGATGTTGGCGCCGGTGGTGCCGGGTTCGGATCGCAGTGGGATGGCATGTTCGTCCACCCCATCCGCCAGGCGGTGATCACCCCCGATGACGAGCAGCGTTCGCTCGTTGCCATTCGTGATGCTATCTGCTACCGCTACAACGATGACGCCTTCGACCGGGTTATCTACAGCGAATCGCACGACGAGGTGGCGAACGGCCAGGCCCGTGTGCCGCAAGAGATCAGCCCGAAGGACCCCAAAGGCTGGTATGCGCAGAAACGTTCGACGCTGGCCGTCGCCATGGTCTTTACCGCTCCCGGTATTCCCATGCTTTTTCAGGGTCAGGAATTCCTGGAAGGAGAATGGTTCCGCGATACGGTCCCTGTTGATTGGGATCAACGTGATGAGTTTCATGGCATCGTTCGTCTGTATCGTGATCTCATCGGGTTGCGGCTTAATCGCGACGGTTTCACCCGCGGCCTCTTAGGGCAGTCCACTCAAGTCTATCATCTGCACGATGAACACAAGGTCATCGCCTTCCACCGCTGGGACAAAGGCGGACCTGGCGATGACGTCGTGGTTGTTGCCAATTTTTTCCACGAACCACAGGATGGTTATGTTATTGGCTTTCCAGCCGCAGGAACCTGGAAGCTCCGTTTTAACAGTGATTGGGAGGGCTACAATGACGACTTCAAAAACCATCCGAGCACGAATGTGATCGCCGAGCCGGGCAGCTGTGACGGCCTTCTCTGGCAGGCAGCAGTTTCCATTGGTCCTTACAGCGTGCTGATTTTTTCGCAATAAAATCTGCCATGCGCTCTGTCGTGGTGATGACGAACATCCTCGCCAACCTTCCCTTTGATCTCTTCCCAATCAATATCAGGAAGATCGGAAAAGGGGTTATATCTGACCAACGGTTAAATGTAACCCCTTTTCTGTGGCTGTGAGCAACTCGCTGTTATCTGCTTTTTTATCTATTTATTCATAAAAAACACAATGATGGGTGGCATGATGCTGAGTTTAAGGACTGTGGCACAAAAACTGCATTTATAAAAGTGCTGAACAAGAAGCATCTGTTAAGGCGACTGATGAGCCCAGTGTCCTTTTTGGTTCTTCAGTCAATTTTTTTCACTATAAACTTGTAGAGAGGAGTAACCGCTATGAAAAAGAAACATTTCTTTATTCCCTATTTAGTCCTTTTTATGCTGATCGGTACGATTGGGGCCTGTTCTTCCAAAGACGAAAGCACGGAAATTCGGAAAACTACGACGACCACCGAAACACCCGTGATCCGACAACAACAGACCACCACAACCACCACGACCGAAAGTGAATAGTCAGCGAGCCAGTTCAAAGTTCAGCAGCTTACAGGGAATGGCTCTGCCGGATGTAAATTCATGAAAGAAAAAAACGAGTCCACTTTGAACAAAAAAGTTCAAAAGTAAACAAACTCAATTCTGAGATTCAGGACAAGATCGGGAAGGAAGGAATAGCAGAGAGCAGTTCTCATAACAACGCAGTGCCACGAGGCGATGGATAATCATTTCACACAAAAAAAAGGAGCAAGTCATGAAAAAAGTAATGCCACTCGTATTTGCATTGGCCGTTCTGGTTGTACCATGCGGTGTATTTGCCCAACAGGGACAGATGACGACTGTCAATACGAGCAATTCGAGCACGACGACCACGGAAAGCGTGGGGACAGTCAGCGAGGTTAGCCCCGACAGCATCGTGATTCGGTCGGAGACCAGCACCACTCCTATGCACTACAGCTACACGGAGAGTACAACCTATGTTGACGAGACGGGTGCGCCAGTCTCCATAGAGACAGTTACGTCCGGTCTGCCAGTAACGGTTTACTACACCCTTGAAGGCGATCGCATGATCGCTAACAAAGTCGTGGTTCGGAAAACCACAACGAAGACAATTGAAACACCTACGGTCCAAGAGCGGACCGAGACAACAACGAAGACAATCGAGACTAAATAAGTTAGTCGAGCAAGGACAAAGCTCCGCAGCCCGCAGGGAATGACCCTGCGGGCTTTTTTTTTCAAAGGGCGGAGCGGTGTTCGGCTGATCGTTACAACGAACAGAAAGAGGTGAGAGGCATTCCTGGAATGTTCCTTCTTGCGGTGTTTTGCTTTTCATCTCCTGAATCATCATCATTGTATTTCATTTCCTGAAAAATTGCGCCGGAGCAGACGGGCAACTATTTGGTCCCCGTTTGCTCCAGATGAGTGTACCAGGCCCGATGTAGAAAAGTTACTTGGGGAGTGTTGTAAGGTTATCTCTAACGTTTAACTCCAAGGATTGATGGATTCGTAAAAAGTCCGAATTTAGCGATTTTAGAGCATGTAACCTACTAAAATCATTGACGCAGAACTTGTTATTTTAGACTTTTTACGAGATCATCAAGGATTGAAG
>Ga0180014_1000273_pt1 | contig 15250 bp, 14 predicted proteins | sample KR13_S1_MetaG_FD_116507 | JGI IMG/M metagenome (GOLD analysis project Ga0180014, IMG submission 116507) | Groundwater microbial communities from the Olkiluoto Island deep subsurface site, Finland - KR13_S1_MetaG | ecosystem: Environmental > Aquatic > Deep subsurface > Groundwater | place... | reverse complement strand
GTTACAGGAAAGGCTGCACAAAATGATCTATAAAAAAAACAAAGGGAGAACCGTTTATGCCATCAATCGCATTAAACCTGTACTTGCATAAGCGTTTTTTTTCGGGTAGATTATTATATGAGGCAACGATACCTGTTTCGAGTAGATTTTTGATGAGGCAATGCGCAGGGTTGACATGGAAGTCAAAATCCGTCAAAATAGCAGCCTGGAAAAATTCGTTTCCCTTAAATTAATCCCGAATGGTGAAAATGGAAAAAAAATTGTATTCAGTCATTACTGGGACGGGATCTTACGTCCCTGCCAAGCGTGTTTTGAATAGTGATTTTTTGGACAAGACGTTATTTGACGCCATCGGCCAAAAACTAATAAAAAGCAATCAGGAAACGATCGATAAGCTCGCCGAGATCACCGGCATCCGCGAAAGGCGGCATGTAACCGACGACCAGGTGGCTTCCGATATCGCTTATTTGGCGGCCGACGATGCCTTGAAGTCAGCGGCCATTGACAAGGAATCGCTTGATTATATTGTCGTGGCCCACAATTTCGGCGATGTCTGCCTGGGCAACGTCCGCTCTGATTTCGTTCCTTCCCTGGCAGCGCGGGTCAAGCACAAGCTGGGCATTGTCAACCCCAAGACCATCGCCTACGACCTGCCCTTCGGCTGTCCCGGCTGGCTGCAGGGGATCATCCAGGCGGATTATTATCTCAAGTCAGGCGATTGCAAACGGATAATGGTTATCGGCGCCGAGACCTTGTCCAGGATCAGTGACCCCCACGACCGCGACAGCATGATCTACGCCGACGGCGCCGGCGCCACCATCCTGGAAGCGGTCAACAGCGACAAGCCGCTGGGCATCCTCTCCCATGCCGTGCGCAGCGACACCATCGATCATGCCTACATGCTGTGGATGGGCAAGTCGTGCGACCCGCAGCACCAGGGCGATGAATTATACCTGAAAATGGACGGTCATAAATTGTACGAGTACGCTTTGAAGACCGTGCCGCTGGTGGTCAAAGAGAGCCTGGAAAGGCGGGGTTGCCCCTTGCGGAAATAAAGAAAGTTTTGATCCATCAGGCCAATGAAAAGATGGACGAGGCGATCCTGAAGCGCCTCTTCAAAATATGCGCTGCCGGCGAATTCAAGTCCGAGATCATGCCCATGAGCATCTCCTGGCTTGGCAACAGCTCGGTCGCCACCCTGCCTACGCTTCTGGACCTGATCCAGAAGGGCAAAATGAACGATCACAAACTCGAATCCGGGTCGGCGATCGTTTTCGCCTCGGTTGGCGCGGGCATGAACATCAACTCGGTCGTCTACCGCATGCCTTAAGTTTTTTTTACAAGTTGATTGAAAAATTTGATTTTTTATGATATTATATTTATGTACACAATTATGCGCATAACAGGAGATTTTTATGAGACTATCGGTGAGTATTTCCGAAAGATTGGGTAAAACCGTCAGGAATATGGCTGAGAATGAGAAGAAATCCGTCTCTTCTTTGACCGCTGAGGCGCTTCTTTATTATTTGCAGGAAAAAAAGAAAAAAAAACTCGGCTACAAATTGCTGATGCTGGCAGGCAAGTCTAAAGTGGACAAGAATATATACAAGCTTCTTGAAGAAAGCAGAACGGACAGTCATGACCGGGCTTGATACTGGTTTTTTTATTGAGTTACTGAAAGGAAATAATAAGGCTGTTGAAGAATGGAAAAAGATTGTTGACAGCGAAATAGATGCTGTTGTATGCAGTTTAACCATCTATGAACTGAAAAGGCTTTCTTTAAAAGGCGGTTTGTCCGTTGCTGCCGTTCAACTTACGATTGAGGCTATACTGGCCGTCTGCCAGGTGGTTTGGATTAATAATTGCGAAGTGCTGGATGATGCGGCCCGATTGTCACACGGCAGCGCTATTCCCGCTGTTGATGCCATCATTCTGGCTTCATTGCTGCAGGCCGGCGTGCAGACCATTTACAGTACCGACCGGCATATTCAAAGTTTCAAAAAGAAAGGTGTCGGCATTATAAACTTGTTGACCTGAAATATTAAATTACCGGTTGTTGACTTTTGGATAAAATTCTCTCAGAATGCCGGCATGGGAAAAATTACTTTAACCTATGGCTATTTCAAGTGGATCGTTCAGGGAGGCCGATGATCCGCAATTTATGGGTGATCATGAAAAGCCCGTACCCGGCTAAGTCGTCGTCTTTCTCCGATTTCTTGTACGGGCTGGGCAGTGGCCTGTTCGTCTTTCTTTTCTTCGCTGTCTTCGAGCCGTTAGGATTTTCCCTGCTCCCCCGGGCCCCGCGCCGGGCGCTCTTCATCGGCTACGGGCTGGTCACGTGCCTGGCTATCGCCCTCAACGGATTGCTGTTGCCGCGCCTGCGGCCGTGCTTTTTCCGCGAGGAGAACTGGAGCCTCGGCCGACAGATCTTCTGGATGTGCTGGGTGACCCTGACCATCGGCCTGGGCTGTTATCTGCTCTCCGGGGCGCTGTGCGCCCATTACGGGCTGCCGGCCCGTTGGGTACGGCTGCAAACGATCGTGCTGGATACGTTCTTTATCGCCATTTTTCCGATCACCGTCATCAACCTGGCCAATTACGCCCGCCTGCTGCACCGCAACGCCCGCATCGTCCTGGAGGCCAACCAAAGACTGGAACATCACGTCGCCCAACCGGAGCCGAAAAAAAATCTTTCGCCGCAGGTGGTGCTGTTGGCGGAAAACAACAGGGACACTTTCCAGGTCACTCTGGCCGATCTGTTATTTATCCAGGCTGAGGAAAATTATATTCAAGTTTATTACAAAGGTGAAAAACCCGGTCGGATGCTGCTGCGTAGCAGTCTGACCCGCATCGAACGCCAGCTGCACCCCTTTTACCCGCGGCTGTTCCGCTGTCACCGGACCTGCATCGTCAATTCAAACCAGATCGTCAATGTAGCCGGCAACGCCCAGGGACTCAAACTGACCCTCAGGGATACCACCGTTTCCATCACAGTGGCGCGGCGCTACGTGAACGAGTTCCGCCGGGAGGTAATACAAAAGCTGTAAATTCGGGCGCTGCCGTCCAAAGAGCGGCTTGACATTTGTCCCAAAATTTGTCGCCTGTCCCCATTCTTTGCCATTGGTCACAATATCTTGTCAGCGGTCACAAAACCTCTTTACAGCCGTTATTTTCGGTTTTACAGTGGCGGCTGCGGGTCGCGAACGATCCGTTTTGAGGAGGAAAAAATGAAAAGTTCGCTTGTTGCTAAACACACCCTGCCGATCACGGCCTGGGTTGCCATGCTGATCGTTTCCGATCTGCCGGATATGCTCATCACCTGGCTGGGAGGTCCGATTCCGTCCTGGATGTTTTGGGCCAAGGTCGCTTTCCTGGCCGTTTTTTTCGGCTTGACTCGGATGAGCAAGACCATCCGCCCGCTCTGGCAGTATGCCCTGGCGCTCTTTACCCTGTTCCTGGCCCTTGGGCTAACCTCGTTGTTGCGGAACACGGCCTGGTTCCAGGGTCATTTCAATTACCGGGGTGTCTCTTTCTTCAGGGGCTATGCGGCGATTATGACCCTCGACATCCTCGTCGCCCTGGCGGTGATCGCCGTCCTGTGGCTCATGAAACGCGACCGCAAGGCCTTCTTTCTCGTGAAGGGCCGGATGGACGCACCTATCGAGCCGATCCGCTGGTTGGGCATCAAAGCCGGGGCATCCTGGAAAAGTGCCGGCTGGATTTTTGCCGGGGTTGCGGCCTTGGCTGTTTTCGTCCCGACCATCCTCGCTATCGCTCCCTCCGGCGCGACCTTTCTGCGCGCCCTGCCGCTCTTTCCGGCGGCCGTGTTCTTTGCGGCGGTAAACGCCTTCACCGAGGAGGCCTATTTCCGGTCCAGCCTCCTGTCCACCCTGCATGAAGTGATCGGCAAGGCCCATACGCTGCTGATCACCCTGGTGTTCTTCGGGCTGGCGCACTGGCTGTACGGTTCGCCTTCCGGACTCGTCGGTTTCGCAATGACCGGCTTTCTGGCCTGGGTTATGGGCAGGAGCATGCTCGAGACGAAAGGCATTCTATGGCCCTGGATCATCCATTTTGCGCCGGACGTGGTGATTTTTATGTCATACGCCTTGCTCTTCGTCAAATCGTGAAAGGAGCCGGAATTCAGCAGTGTACCCGGGGATGGTCCGTTCCTAACACCTTATCACCTGAAGATTCTTGAAATCAGGACGTTGGTGTCAATGACGATCCGCATTCCGGGCGTCCTCGATTACTTTATCGAGATCCTTGGTTTTTATTCCCTTTTCCTTGGCCAGCTTTCGGCCGCGGGTTAGCAGTTTCTTGAATGCGGCATCAGTGGGTTTCTGTACCCGCTTAAGGGCAAGGGTATCGTCCGCACCGAAAACGAGAAAAATCTCGCCATCGATGAGACGAAGGCTATCACGGAAGTGAATCAAATCCCAAGTAAAATTGTTGCTGATTTTCCAGTGAATTCAAAATATGTATTCATGGCACTAAATGTAGGCGAGGACCATTTCGAAGACCGTTCCAAAAACTTTCAAACATATTATAATTGCATGAAAAGGTTAAAAAAATTGTATTTGGATTCTGGAGGGATCATAACTTTTTCAAAAATAGGTTTTAATAAAAAGATGGATCAAGGATTGGTTACATTTTTAATAAATAGACCGGGGAGACAGCATACATCTGGCATAGTATTTTTAGAAAAAAAGAAAGGACCGCTTCCTCATGTTTGGACTATTGAGGAGACAGATATATATGACTTTAATAATTAAAACACAAAAAGTGATTTTATGTTTTTTTTAAGCTGGCTATAGATTCTGGTTCAGGCATTGTCGGAGAGGATGTACTCCCGACGCTCGAAGATCAGGACAGCCAGGACCGGAAAAACCATACTAAAATACAGAAAATAAATCTTTATTCCGGGCCGAATTCATGAAAAACATCTTATTTAGTAAACGTAATTTCCAATTTATTTTCCAGATACTTGATTGATTCTTTTAGAAAAAGAGAAGCATTCTTTATCTGTTCTTTAGCAGCAGCCGGAGAAGCTTCAAAAAAATTTTTATAATCGCTTTTTTCCCTTAAAATTTCAGCCCTATGCAAATTATCAAGGTCAGTACGCGAAAATTCTCCTGTTTTTACATAATGATCGTGAAACATTGTTAATAACCCTGAATGAGATTTCGTTTCAATACCCTTCAATTCAAGAAGTGCTTTTACAGAATTGTAAATTGAGTAATATGATCTATTCAGTGAACCATTATAAAATCCGGATTTGGCTAAAAGTTCGGATTCTTCCAATAACATAGAAGCCTTAATAATATAATTTTTGATAATTTCTGTCGGCTTATGCTTCATATAAAAGAACACCCTCCCTTTTAATATTTCTGAATAATGGAATAACGTCGATGTTGTCATAAAATTCATTAGAATTTTCGGGAATAATCATAGGTACAATGTTATGTTTAATTGAGATATCAACTCCGACCTTAACCAATTTATTCAGGTATTTTCTTGAATCCACATCGGTAACATTTACCAAAACAAAAATATCCATGTCAGATTCAGATGTAGCTTCGCCCTTGGCATAAGAACCATATAAAAATACTTTATGAAGTTTTTTGGAAAACGATTTTTTCAATTCATCGACAATTTCGGATAGTATTTTAGCAAGCATAAGATTTTTAAGGGGATTTTTGTTTTTATTGCCCATAACTATAATATTATTCTAATGTTATTAAATGTCAATAGCCGGTGATTTGCAAGGGCAGTTTCTTCATATAAATCTTGAGATGGTTAATATCTTCAATCCTTCTTTTCGATTTGCAAATAGATTTTGTCTATTTTATTTTGCATTTCCATGGTTAGTTGCAGGGCCTTGGTTACGTGGATGTAATGGCGGATGTCGTCGAGGGAGAGGGCGCGGCCCTTGCGGTCCTTCAGCCACTTGGCCATGACTTGGTAGCCGCCGATCTGATATTCCCAGACCTCGGGCGGGATGTTGGAGAAATACTGGCTGTCATTGATGAAGACATTACCGGACAATTGGGTTAACAAGGGGCTTAAGCCCCTTGTTGATTCTTTCTTTGCGCCTGTGAGGCAATATTGGACCTTTTTGACGACATTGTCGCCGGATATCTCGAATTTGGAAAAGATTTTATCCAATTGCGGCGACTTCAGCAAATGGATGGCCGCCAGTTCTTCGCCGAGTTTCGCCATTTCTTTGAATATGTTTTTATCACCGGTGAACGGGATGCGCGGGAAATCGCTTTTCAGGAATTCAGCGTATTTTTTGCGGTAAATGTTCGCATACAGAACGGCATAAATATAATAAAAAATCTGTTCAGGGGTAGGGGAGGGTTTGATATCCTCCCGGTCAAACATATCGAATATTTTTGGATCAATATTCGGCGTGCGATTATTACCTTCAAACAATCTTTTTTTATTTTGATCTTGATATAAAAAAAGTGGAAAAAAATATGATCTTTCCCGTGTCTCTAAAGAAACAGTACAATCGTTAATAATTATATTCGAACACAAAGAATGTCTAAAATTTTCATTTACTTGTCGATTTGTGATCAATCCAATGTTTGATTCCAGCATATTTCGCATAACTTCATGACGAGACCTTTCAATCAAGGCATCATGAAAGAATATCCATTTAATATCAAATGGACGATACATAAGTTGAACAATTGATTTTTCAACAAAATGCGCATTTTTCTCGGCTTCCGCACGGAGAATTTCTCTGACTTTTTTTAATTTCCAGTTAGGTTTATCTTTCAAATGAAAAGTTTGCGCAATCATTTCATCCGGAATATCTTCATTAAGAAACATTTCAATTCTTTGGCATAGAGATCGTTTGTTTGCATCAATGACAAATTCATCCCTTGAAGTTACTATTCCGACGGAATTGACCGGAAAAATATCTGTAATCTTGAAATATTTTTCGTAAGCCGAGAATTGGGTTTCATCTCTCTCAATAAAAAAATAGGAATCGGACTTGGGATTGATCTTTTTCCATTTCAAAGAGTCAATATCTTTCTGGCCCAATTTATCATACTTGGTATCGCGTAAACCCCACATATCGGCATGAAAAATCCGGCAGTCTTTTTCATTTTTCTTTTTTATGAACAGAGCGATGGCCACTCCTTGCATGATGTCAAAAACGTTTTCGTCCTTGGAACCGTCGGGACATTTTTCTTTTTTCAAGGTGTTGCCATGCAAATCCAATATGTAAATCTCATTGAAACTGTTCATCAATGAACGGCGCATGCCGCGAAAGGTCGGGTTGTCGAGGTAGCCGTGATTGGTGATCATGCCGACCACGCCTTCGCCGTTTTGGTCGATTTTGTGCTGAGCGAAGCGGATGAACTTGACGTAATCGTCCTGCAGCCATTTGGGGTTTCTTTCTCCCAGCGGTTTTCCGTCAACATATTTGTAGGTGTCAATTTGAGCGCCTATCCAGGTTTTTATTTTTCTTTTTACTTCCTTTTCGTTTTGTACAACAGTGATGATTTTTTCGCTTAAATTGGCCGAATGACCCGAATAAGGCGGATTGCCGAGGATAACCAGGATCGGGGTTTCTTTTTTTATTATTCCGGCCTGTCGCGACTCCTCGGCCAGGGTGGCGATGCCCGGCAGGTTGCTCTGGCCGATCTCCTCCATTTCCAGGGTGTTGGTCAAATAAAGCGGGAAGCGCTCATGCTTGGCGTCAAGTTGGTAGCCCATCTCTTCAAGAACATAGGACATCTTCAAATGGCCTATGGCATAAGGAGCCATCATCAGTTCGAAAGCGTAAAAGTTCTTCAACAAATGCGAGCGGACAAAGTCGGAGGCCGTGCCAAGTCCGTATTGCGCCGTATAATTCTTGAAGGCCAGGCGGCAGGCTGCAGCGATGAAGGTCAGGGTGCCGGCGGCGGGATCGAGCACTTTGACCGAACGGTCGGCCAGGCCGTCGGTACGGGCGAATTTCTCCTTAAGCACAATGTCGAGGGAACGGACGATGAAGGAAACCACCGCCGTGGGCGTGTAATAGACGCCGCGCCTTTCGCGGGTTTTGGGATCGTACTCGCTCAAGAACGTTTCATAGAAGTGGAGAATGGGATCTTCGCCCTTGCCCAGCTGGTAAAATTCGTTGAGGATGACGCTGACGTCGACCGAGGCCAGCACTTCGGCGATGTCGTCGATGATCCATTCGAGCTGGACCGGCGGCTGTCCGAGGGAGATGAACTGAAATACGTCGTGCAGGATGCCGACAGTGCGCGGGATATATTCGATGGCGGAGCGGCGGTCGAATTCCCCCTCGCGGGCGCGGATGCGGGCCGCGAACAGTCCGTAGGTGATGGTCTGGGCGTAAAGGTCGTTGAACTCGCTTTCGGAAAGTCCGCTGATCAGGTAGGTCTTGAAGGCTTCGTAGAAACCGAGAATCTGGTTGCGGCCGCTCTCGTCCCTGGCTTTCAGTTCCGAAGCCAGGACCTGGTCGCGTAAAAAGCGGGTTCGTTTGGCAAGTTCCTGGGCCAGCCGCTTTGCATTCAGGTTCCGTGGAAAAGAATAGGAAAAAAAACGTTCAAAAATGCTTTTTAATTCCTCGCTGTTTTCAGCAACAGGCCTTGCCCCCAGTTTAGCCAGTGTGTGTTGGCGGCCAATAAAGGTCCGGCCGATCACTTCGCCATTGTGGAATAAACGGAATTCCAGAAAATTGGTCAGAATGAAATTGGGAAAAGTGGCCCTGTAGCGTTTGATCTGTTCACTGTTTTCGACGTCGTCAAGGTCGGTTTCGGGCTTTTTTGTTTCGATGTAACCGACGACTTTGTTCTTTCCGTCCCAAATGCGAAAATCGGGATTGCCGCCCTCGGTCTTGCGCGGCAAAGTGGTGACCATGATGCGCATTTGTCCGCAAGCCGCCCCCGATTCCTCAATGAATTTTTTCAGATCGGAATAATAACTTTCCTCACGGGCATCACCGCGGGTGAAAACCCGGTGAATGTCCTTCAAGTAGTTTTCGATTATGCTGTTAAACATTTACCTTTTCTCAAATTTGGATTATACCGCAAGGGGGAATTATTTGACAGGAAAAAAATTTTTCCGAATAACGTCAGGCGTTGTCCGAGAGGATATATTCCTTGCGCTCGAAGATGAAGACGGCCAGGAAGAGGAAGACACAGCCGGCGCCAAGGAGTATGAGTACCGACTCCATTGCCGGCGAGGGCTGCAGCTGGAAGATCAGGAAGCCGCCTTCTCCGGGCAGCACCGGCAGCAGCGACTTGATCCAGTGGATGATGGTGAATTTCTGGGTGATGCCGGGGAAATACTGCACCACGCTCTCCCAGCCGAAAACGAAGAACAGGCCGATGAGCACCGATTTTTTCATGAAAGCGCCGGCGGCGGTGAACAGGGCGCTGTAGCAGAACATGGCCAGCAGCGCCGTACCCAGGAATACCGCCAGCTCTTCCCAGGCGGCCGCTTCGCCCAGGCGGGTGAGGGCGGCGGCCAGGAAGCAGAGCAGGAAGCCGGCGCCGACCAGCAAGGTGGCCTGCAGGAAAGCGGCCAGGTACTTGCCCAGCAGCACGGCGCGGCGGCTGACCGGAACCGTGGTCAGGTAGACCAGCGTCTTGTTGTCCAGTTCTTCATTGACGATGGTCGAGCCGAAGAACAGCGCCAGCACCGGGATCAGCAGCTGGAAATACAGGACCAGCATGACCTTGGCGAAGAAATCGGCAGAAGCATCCGCGGCCAGGGAGCCGGCCGTTTCCATGACGCGGGCGGCCAGCATCAGCACGACCGGGATCAGGCTGAGCAGGATGAACACCCGCGTGCGCTTGGCCTTGAACCCGCTTTTAAAAAAACTGGCGAAAATGATTCGCGTGGGGTTTTGTGTTTGCATGTTCATTTCCCGATCAGGTAATCGAAAACCGCCTGCAGGTTGTCGTCAGGAGAGGTGATCTCCTCGATCTCCAGGCCGCTTTCGGCGATGAGACCGATCAGGACCGTGAAAAAAAGGTCGCGCTGATTGGTTTTGACTGTAAGGCTGTGCCCATCCTTATCGAAATCGACGCTTAGCACGAAATCGCTGTCGATGAGTTTTTGGGCCAGCTGCCGCGGCTGCAGGCAGCGAATGGAGACCTGGTGAGGATGACTGTCGATCAGGCCGCGGATGCGGTGGATGTCGCCCTTGGAAAAAATTTTCCCCTGGTGAATGAGAACGATCTCGCTGGTCATGGCTTCGATCTCGGGCAGGATATGCGAGGAAATGATCACCGTCCGTCCCTGCTTGCCATAGTCCTTGATCAGCTTCATGATCTTGATGCGCCACAGCGGATCGACGCCGCGCAATGGTTCGTCCAGCATCAGCATCTCGGGTTCATGGAGAATGCTGGATGCCAGGCGCAGGCGCTGGCGCATGCCGAAGCTGTAGCCTTTGATCTCGCGGTCCTTGCTTTCCAGCAGACCGACTGTGGCCAAAGCTTTTTCGCTCATCGCCCCGGCCTCGTTCCTGTCGAAGCCGTGCAGCCGGGCCAGCAGCAAGATGAACTGCCAGCCGCTCATTTCCATGTAGGCGCTGTCGTGCTCGGGGCAGAAACCGATGCGTCGGAACAGGCGATGGTTGCCGAAGACCGCTGCTCCGAATACCGTCAGGCTGCCGATCTTGGGTTTGAGTTGGCCGGCGGCGATCTTCAGGAACGTTGATTTGCCGGCGCCGTTGGGACCGAGCAGCCCGGTGATGCCGCTGCCGATTTCCAGGTTGATATCGCTGATGCCCAGGATGTTGCCGTACCACTTGGAGAGTTTTTCGGCCTTTAAAACGGCGGTCATGCGCGTGCCTCCGCCTTCTTGATGCGCCAGGAAAGCCAGCAGATGGCCAGGGCCGAAATGGCGGTGAGCAGCAGCGCCGAAAGCCAGGCCGGGAAGTTGAAGGCCGGCTTGGTGCCGAAGATGAAGCTTCCCAGCTGCTGGATGTTGCCGGGCAGCGAGACCAGGAAAAAATAGTCGCTTTTAAAAATGGCTCTCAGGATCTGGGCCAGGTTGTTGGAAAACATGTAGACCAGGAAGATGGCGATCTGGATGAACTTGGTGTTGGGGCTGAGAATGGAAAAGCCCAGGGTCAGGGAAGCAAGGAAAACACAGGCGATCAGGGGGAAAACCAGTATGCCCAGGAGCAGCAGGGGCGAAAATGCCAGGCTGCCGGAAAAAATCATCTTGAACAGCAGCAGCAGGATCCCCGGCAGCAGGGTGAAAGACAGCAGGTAAAAAAGCACAATGGCGAATTTCCCGGTCAAGTAATCGCCCCGCGACAGGGGCCTGGCGAAATACAGCGGAAAGGCCTTGGATTTCAGGTCGGCCGAGATCAGGTCGGCGCCGCTGAAAATGCTGAGGATGACCAGCATGAAGATCAGGAATCCGTTGGCGTAAAATGTTTTGAAAAGTTCGGCGTCGCTTTTGAGCAGGCGGACCAACTCACTGAAAATTTTCAATTCGGGCTTGGTGGAGACGTATACGGCCGCCAGAAAAACAAAAAATGTAGAGGCGCTCAGGGAAAAGATGAGCTTGGCGTACTTTTTCCTGAAAACGGTTTTCACGCCATTGAGGGTGATGGGCAGCCAGTTGAAGTGCGAGAACTTCAATTCGCCTTCCCAGTGACGGTATCCTTTCTCTCTAATGTCCATTTGCTTCATTGATAACGTCCATGAAAGCGTCTTCCAGGGATGTCCGGCTCTGCCTGAAATGGCGGATCTGCACGCCGGTTTCGTGAGCGGCCCGAAACAGCGCGGCCGGTGCGACATCGCCGGGCAGCAGAATGTGGAGCAGCGTCTGGTCTTTTTCCTCGACCCCGCAGTGCAGGGACCGCAGTTTTGCGAAGAACGGCGCCTGCTCGCCGACCACCTTGATCTCATAGATGTTGAAGTTGTCTTTTTTGAGCCCGGCGATGGATTCTTCGGCCACGATACGGCCTTTATTCATGATGACCACCTGCCGGCAGGTGCTTTCGATATCTGGCAGCAGGTGCGAGGAAATGATGATGTTCATGCTTTCCTTTTTGGCGATGTCGCGGATGAGTTCCAGCATTTCCTTGCGTCCGGCGGGATCCATGCCCGAAGTGGGCTCATCGAGCAGCAGCAGCTTGGGATCGTGGACCAGCGCCTGGGCCAGCTTCAGCCGCTGCTTCATGCCGGCGGAATAGGTCTCTACCTGACGGTAGCGCGATTCTTCCAGGCCCACATAATACAGGACATCGTGGGCCCTTTTCATGGCTTCCTGGCGCGGCATGCCGCTCAATTCGCCCAGGTAAGCGGTTAAGGCAACGGCGTCCATGCCCGGGATCAGGCAGTCGCTTTCCGGCATGTAGCCGATGCCGCGGCGCAGGGATTTTTGTTTTTCGGCCAGAGCCTGGCCCATGATCTCGCCCCGGCCCGAAGCCGGGACCAGGAAACCGAGCAGCAGCTTCATCAGCGTGGTCTTGCCCGCGCCGTTGGGGCCGAGCAGGCCGAAAATACCGGCGGGCAGGCTCAGCGAAATGTTGCTGATCGCCTCAATGTCGCCGTAGCTGAAACTGATGTTTTCCAGTTTAATCATTTCTTTGATGTCTGAATGGTGACTATACGCAAGCCGCAACGGAAAAGTTCATCACCGCTGTGTTGACTTGTTTGATTTTTTTTCTGACTGTGCTATATTCCCCGGTGATGACAGCTGCAAAGTTTTTTAAGGAGACAATCATGAAAAAGAAAGTACTGGTTTTGACCCTTGTTTTTTTTATGCTGCTGCTGGTGCCGGCCTGCAAGAAAAAGGCGCCCGGACAAATAAGCAGTGAGGCCATGCTGGCCATGGTACCCGAAGGCCCCTCCATGCTCATTGCTTTCAATTTTCAGCAGTTTGCCGCTTTGGATCTTTTCGACAAGATGATCAAGGATGATTGGCAGAAAAACGCCAAAGCCGGTAAAGCTTTCAAGAATTACGGTGATTTCGTCCAACAGACCGGCATCGATCTTCAAAAGGATGTTTTCGCGGTGGTCGGAGCCATGTACGGCGGCGTTGACAGCGAAAACCAGGAAATGGTGGGCATTGTCAACATGAAATATGATGCCGACAAGTTGTTGGCCGTGCTTAAAAAGAACCAGGCACTCACAGCCGAAGAAAAATACCGCGACCGGAATATTTACACTTTAAAAAATGAAGATTCCGCCAAGGATACCCGCCTGGCTTTCCTGAACAAGACCAATATTGTCATCGGCTCTCAGCTTCAGGTCAGGAAGACCATTGACCTTTCCCTGGACAAGGGCAAAAACGTTCTGCAGACCGCCAGCCTGATGAAATATGTGGACAAGCTAGACAAAAAAAGCATGTTCTGGCTGGCCATCGGCACTATCCCGGAAAAAATGAAAAGCGCTCCAAGCGGCGGCTTAATGCCCATGGATCTGAGCAAGGCCGAAGCTTTTACCGCTTTTATGGATTACAAGAACAAGAATTTTTCCGGTGAATTCCGCTTGATCTCTTATAATGAGGAAGGGAACAAGCAGATCGCCGACATGCTCAACGGCCTAAAATCGCTGGGCGCCATGGGCTCCGCCAAGGAACCCGAGCTGGCCCAGCTACTCAACAGCATCCAATTGAGTTCCGCGACTGACCACATCAAGCTGACCTTTTCCCTGTCCGAGGAGTTGATGAACAAGCTGGGCGCCAAAGCCAAGGCCGCTACCATGGTTCCCCCGGCCGGTCCGATTCAGCCGGACCAATTTCCCGTCGAATAGGGACCGATTTTAGATCGGTTGCGGCGCTGACGCCGCAGCGGAGGTTTGCCCATGAATTGGCTGTTTGCCCTGCCCGGACTTTTGGTTTTGCTACTGGCCGTGCTGTTCTTCATGGGTAGGAAAAAACATACTGGCGGCCTGTTCCGGCAGACCGCCCTGCAGCTGCTGCTATTGATCGTTCTGACCGCGGCCATTGCGCTGTTCAGCAGCGACCTACTCAGAAGGCTTTTTTATGCGCCGCGGCTGATATTCATCCTCTTGCTGTTGTTCTGGTTTTTGCTGCTGATCCTGGTCATCAGGATCCTGGCCTATTTCGTGTTCGATTTCCTGGTCGTAAAAAAGCAGGGAATCCGTTACCCCAAACTGGTAAAGGAAGTGGTGGTTTTTGTCCTCTATATCGTCGGCATCCTGCTGATCCTGAATTACTACCTGAACATCAGGCCCACGGCGCTCTGGGCTTCATCGGCGGTCCTGACCGTGGTGATCGGCTTCGCCCTGCAGGACATCCTGGGCAACCTGTTTTCCGGCATCGTCCTGAATTTTGAAGACTCTTTCAAGCTCGAGGACTGGGTGCGCATCGGCGACCGCGAGGGGCGGGTGGAGCAGTTCGGCTGGCGCTCATTCAAGATCAGGACCATCGACCGGGAACTGATAGTCATTCCAAACCAGGCGGCGTCGAAAGCCGAGGTCCTGATCTACGGTTCGGGACGACAGCCCGTTTGCCTGAAAATCGGTGTGGGTGCCAGTTACCAGGACAGCCCCGACCGGGTGGGCGCCGCCATCCTCAAAGCCCTGGAGTCCATGCCCGAAATTCGCCGTGACCCATTACCGGTGGTGCAGCTGGTGGATTTTGCCGATTTCTCGCTGAATTACCTGGTCAAGTTCTGGATCGACGATTACGCCCGGCACAACGTCATCGCCTCCGAGGTCCGGCGCCGCATTTGGTACGCTTTCCGGCGCCAGGGCATCGAGATCCCCTACCCGAAGCGCGATGTCTACATGAAGCAGGAGCGGAGCGCGGAGATCCCCCGGCAGGCTCTGGCCGAAGTTCTGCAAGGCAACGATGTACTGCGCGAGATCGAGGCGGAGAAGTTCCGCGATCTGCTGGCCGCTGCCGAATACAAGGTTTTCGGCAGTGGCGAAATCATCATCCAAGAAGGCGACGAAAGCGATTATTTTTATCACATCTATTCCGGCGCCGTAAATGTGCTCAAGAACGCCCAGGTCATCGCCCGGCTCGCGCCCGGTGACTTTTTCGGTGAGATTTCCCTGGTCACCGGGGAAAAATTCAACGCCACGATCGTGGCCGACCGGGAAAGTGTCATCATCCTGGTGTCGTCGGCCCGCTTCAAACAGGTGATCGACATGAACGAAAAAATGGCCATGAAACTTTCGCAATTGATCACCCGGCGCCAGGAGGAAATGAGGCTTTTCAGCGAGAAAAATCTGAGGACGGACAGCGCCGATCTCCATAAAAGATCCGCAAACCTGTTCAAGCGCAT
>Ga0180014_1000272_pt1 | contig 15262 bp, 10 predicted proteins | sample KR13_S1_MetaG_FD_116507 | JGI IMG/M metagenome (GOLD analysis project Ga0180014, IMG submission 116507) | Groundwater microbial communities from the Olkiluoto Island deep subsurface site, Finland - KR13_S1_MetaG | ecosystem: Environmental > Aquatic > Deep subsurface > Groundwater | place... | reverse complement strand
GGGGACTCATGGCTGACTCCTTTTCGAGTCCGGTTTATTCCGGAACTCGTTGGAGTCAGCTTAGCGCATGGGAAATAAAAAACCGCTCCGCGTTTCAATCCGCGAAGCGGTTCCGTTCAACAGTGTTATTGAGCCTACTTCGCGCAGAGGACATTCCCCTGCGCAACGATGAGATGGTATGGATGCGGGCGTCAACAGTCAAGGGTTTAAATGCTTGCATATCAGCTATGTTTCAACGCGCCATGTTTTGCGCTTGCCGCCAAAGTAGGCTTTATGCTAAATGCTAAAGTCTGACGTATGCAGAAATGCGATTTGGCGATATAATAACACGTATAAAGCCTACCTCGTGGAAAATAGGGGTTCCCGACATGCGCACGTTATGGATTGTTCTTTCCGCCGGAGGCGGACCTGCCTAGGGCATGGCACTACGGACCGAATGCCCGTATCTGACGCGACGGCCGAAGACGTTGGCGTAGGCTGTTTGGAACCGCCCGGTGCGGACCCGCATGCCGGGCCTGTCCTCCGTAGCCATTCAGGCGAAGCAGGATGGTGGGGCAGCCGGGCTGGTCCTTACGGGTCCCGGCGAGCCGATTCGCGGCGCGCAGCGCGCTGCGGGCCATGCACTGGCGAAGCAGCGCGCCGTGAACAGGGTCTTATGCCTCAAACGCCTCCCTCTCAATAACTTCACAAACCAAGCCTGTTTTCGAGTCCTTTTTCAATCATAAATCAAAAATCATAAATCCAAAATACTACAGCCGCTGGCACAGGGCGAGAAGAAAATCCCGGTTGTCCGCCGACAGATAACGCAAGGCGCCGCCCATCCGGCTGAAGCTTTTGTTGAAACGCTGGTAATAGGCCGGATTGTTTTCCGGCGGCGCGCCCCGGCGCCAGTCCCAACCGGCCTTGGCCAGGTCCACCACGAATATGTAATGGCCGTTAATCACTCGGCCCCGCTGGCGGGCCAGGTTCTGGGCCATGGCCATCGCTTTCTCGAAAATCATTGGGGACATAACCGCCGATCCGATGGAAAGGTACACGCCGTTTTGGATGCGGCTGACGCTCTCGGCGAATGTCAGAAAATCGCGCAAAGCCGCCCGGCCCAGCAGGGCGCCGTTGTTCATGGGATGATTATAAATGATGTCGTGGCCGATCATAGGATGTCCCGTGAAAGGTATGCCCAGCCGGAACGCCGTGGCCTGAACGCTGGCTGATTTCCAGGGATGGGGAATCCGCAGGATACCGGGCTTGATCCGGAACGATTCCAGAACCGCCAGCAGTTCCGCGCGGGCCGCCGCCTGATCCGGCTTGGTTCGCAGGAGGCGCGCGGCGCGCCGGCGGAGATGGGTCACGGACGGCACGACCAGTTTTTCACGCTGGATCATCGCCCCCACGGATTCCCCGTAGCCTTTGCCTTCACAGGCGCCGAGGTTCAGCGCCAGGTTGATAAAAAACCCGGTTTCCTGCCAATGCCCAAATTCACCACGGGCGATATTTTCCCGGACGTCTTCACTGCTGGCGCCCTGGTACGCGAATTCCCAATCGTGAATGATGCCGGCCCCGTTGGTCGCCAGGTGGGTCAGCCAGCCGCCATCCATCAGTTGGATGAGAACCGGCGCCAGCCCGTTCTTGATCGTGTGCGCTCCGAAACTGATTATCACGGGACACCGTTTTCGGCGGGCGGCCCGAATGTGCGCCGCGCACTCGTCAACCAGGTCCAAGGCCCGAGCATTCAGAGAGGGCTTTTGGGTGACCGCCACAAAATCACGATTCACGAGCACGCGATTGCGTCGTTGGCCCAGCGGTTTCATCAGCAGGCGGGATCGATTGAGTTGAGGGTAGGGCATAGGCGCACCTTCTCCGTGTAATATGAATTTAACATTTATCAGGCGTCCCTATGGGACGCAATGCTTATTATTTGTCTATCCGGCAGGCGCTGAAGCGTCTGCCGGTTTCCGTTCGCCCCTAACGAGGCGCCGTACGACTTTTACCAAACTTCAATTGTATTTCGAGTGTAGCGAATTGTCCTCCGCGTCGGACGGCTTGTCAATCGCCTTTTCGACAATGTCCAGCAGGCGCTCGCAGTCGCCCGCGTGCTGAAGGGCGCGGCGCATCATCCGCAGGGCTGGCGGAATGTATTTGCCGAACCACGCGGTGTCCGGCTGAGCGCACAACCGCCCGTACGCGCCCAGCGCCTGGGCCAATCGTTCCACCGCCGCCTGCCAGAACAGGCGCTCTGGAATCGGTTTGCCGGCGGTCACGGTTTCGTTATAATAAGTCAGGAGCCTTGTCTGGCAGGCCAGCGGCAATTCCACATAGGGGTCACAGAGCAAGGAGGCCACGTCATAAGCCGCGGCGCCAAACCGCATACCCTGAAAATCAATAAAGAAAGGCTTGCCCCCGGCGAATACAATATTGCTCGATTGAAAATCCCGATGCACAAGCGCTGGTGGGACTTGCAGGAGATGCTGTGCCACATGTTCCAGCTCCAGGAGAATGGCCGCGATGTCCGCCGGGGGCAATCGCAGGCGGGGATGAAGGAACTGCCGGGCAAAGAATTCACGTTCCCAGCGGTATAAATCGTTGGAAAACGGCGCCACCAGTTTCAGGCGCTTGCGCCGGGCAACTTGGGTTCCTAGTTCATGGAGACCATGAACGGAACGTACGACGGCGCGATAATACTTTTCCACCTGCGGCCGCATGGCGGAAGCCGCTAGACGCTGGAGGGACAGGTCTCCCAAGTCCTCTATAATCACAATATGTTGTTCCGGAACGTCGCATAATACCGTCGGCACGGGCCAGCCGATGGCCTTGAGAAAGCGGGCATGCGGCACATATAGGGCGTTTTCCTCACGCACCAGACTGTACCGGATCATGATCACGCTCCGGCGCCCGTGTTCCAGCCGCGTAAATACCCGGGCCGAACCGCGCGGCTCGAAATGAATCACGGTCGTGCCCGCCGGATCCCATTGCAATTTGGCGAGCGCTACGGCCAACTGAGGATCCGCGGGCCGGCTTTCCGGTTGCATGGGAAAATCCGAGCGCACGGCAATGCGGGGAACGCGGCCATGAACCCACGTCCGGGTTCCCACAATCGCCTTCTCAATGACGGCATCGGCGGCTATATGTGCGTTGTCCCATATGACCGAATCGGACAACCCGGCGCCTTTTTCAATGACAACGCCGGAGCCGATGGCGGCAAATCCAGTAATCCGAATCCCGCGGCGTTTGAACGAAGTCATGTGTCGAAGCATATCGGCCTGCACCAGGTTGTGCCCCGGCAGGCGTTGGCGATACCGCTCCAACGCATCACGGTGGGCATGCAGGTAGCTTTCGGGTGTTCCCATATCGGCCCAGAAAGAGCGGGGCAGACACCCCCCCAGGATCCGATGTCCGTCCCTCATCGCCCGGTCATACGCCCGGATGATGGAAGAAAAACGCCGTTCAGGAATATATTGCAGAATTTCGGGCGCTACCAGGTGCAGTCCGCAGAAAGTGAACGTGCCATCGGTTCCCGGTCGGCTGCTTTGAAAGTTAGTGATAACGCCGCGCGTCATCTCCACGGTTCGCGGTCCCAGCGATGGATGGAGCCAGAGTGCGGCCAGGCATTGGCGGGAAGCAAAGGCTTTCAGCAAAGGGGCGGGGTTCAGATCCGCCACGACATCGGCGTTGATCATCCAGAAAGGTTTGGAGTCCAGGAACCAGCCCGCCTTGTTCAGCGCGCCGCCGGTGCCCAGGATGTCAGGTTCGAAGGAGAGGCACACGCGAAGGTTATCTCTGCGCTTCTGCCGCGCGTACTGGAGAATGAGGTCCGGCTGATGATGGAGGTTGATCAGTGCCTCCCGGACTCCCCAGTGGGCCAGCATATCCAGGACATGCCCGAGAATCGGCTTGTTCCAGAATGGCATCATGGGTTTGGGGATATCCAGGCTCAGCGGCAGCATCCGCGCGCCGAACCCAGCCGCCAGGATGATTGCTTTGGTGGGATGTTCCATGAAACCACGCGTAAATTAAGCCCGCCGAGTGGGCAACTGTTATCAGGTCCCGATCCGGATCGGGACCTGATTTGTTGCCGCCTGAAAAAATAATGTTTGACTCCCGGGCTCAAAGTGATACACTATCCATCGTAAGGTAAAAATCAATAAAGTTATAACGCATATTTATAAACCCGGTGATAGGAGGAGCAGGTCATGAACAAAGGATTGATATTGGCGGTGGTAGGGTTCGTGACGGCGGCGGCATATGGTTTTCTTCCGGATGATCCGATTTCCGGCGCCAACCAGGGAATCAAGGCGGCGGTGCCCTCGATGACGGTACGCGCGCCCAGCGCGGCCCAGCTCCAGGCGGCCAGCCGTCTGCAGGCCACGGAAATGCAATGGGATCAGAAGACTGGTGCCCCGTTGTCGGTGCGCGGCAAGCTGCTTGGCACGCAAAATCTGGGCGGCAAAGGACTGAGGGCGGCGGGGAAAGGCGACTATGCTCAGGATGCCATTGCCATCCTGGACAGCCTGACCGACGTCTATGCCTTCAACGACGCGCAAAAGGAATTTGCCGTGTTCCGGGTTGACGCCGACAACATCGGTTTTCATCATGCCCGCGTCCGGCAGATGTACCAGGGCTTGCGTGTGGTCGGCGGCGAACTCATAGTCCACTTCAACAAGGACAACCAGGGCTACCAGGTCAATGGCCGCTACATTCCCGAGATTACCGTGGCCACCACGCCCACCCTCAAGCCGGATGAAGCCGTGGCCAGGGCCCAAGCGGAGCTGAAGGCGCGCGGCAAACCGGAAGGCACCCTCAAGGGAATTCCGGAACTCATCGTGTTTGCCGATAACAGCGACCCCAGGCTGGCGTTCGAACTGATCCTCATTTACGACGCGGTTGCAGGGTCCATTCCGGGCCGGTGGATTTACACGGTGGACGCTCTTAGCGGAAAGATACTGAGTGCCTATAATTCCATTCCGTCAGCTGCAGCGACAATTTCGGGCAATCTGCTGACTGGGGAGGGGGGCGCAAGCGTCACTGTGACTGGAACTTCTGAAAGCGGAGCGTATTACCTGAAAACCTCTTTGTGGCTCATTCATAACTCAGACACCACCAGTTCTTTTCCGGACAGCGGCACTGACGCGCATCGGGCGACTGCCTCCTGGGGCACAACCGACCCGGTGGCAATATCCGCCGCTTATAATTATAACGCCATTCAGTCGTACTATTCCACCGTCCACAGTCGGAACAGTTATAACAACTCGGGTGTGCTGGCGACCGTCAACGTCCATCATGAATACGGCTCCGAATATAACAACGCGTATTGGTCCCCCAGTGCCCAGCAGTTTTTTTTCTATGACGGCGACGGCGCCAGTCTCAACGGTCTGACCATCACCGACGTCGCCGCGCATGAGTTCACCCATGCCGTGGACGAATATTCCGCCAATCTTACGTATCAATACGAGTCCGGCGCCCTCAACGAATCCTTCTCCGATATTTTCGGCGCGCTGGTCGAGTTTAAAAACCAGCCGGATGGGCGCAGTTCTTATCCCAACGCCACGGCCGGTTATGCCGACTGGCTGTTGGCGGAAGATTGCATGATTTCAGCGACGGCCATGCGGGATATGCGCAATCCTGCCAGCACCACTACGCTGGGTTCGGGGTCTCAACAACCCAGTAAATATCTTGGCACCTACTGGTATTCGGGGTCGGGTGACAATGGCGGCGTACATTACAATAGTGGCGTGCAGAACTTCTTCTTTTACCTGCTGTGTGAAGGCGGGAGCGGCAATAACGACGGCACGAGCTACAGTGTGACCGGCATCGGGATTGACAATGCCGCCCAGGTGGCCTACCGGGCGTTGACCGTGTATTGCACCGCGAGCACCGATCACTCGGCCGCTCGTACGGCTTGGATTTCGGCGGCAACCGATCTGAATTCAGGCTGGGTCAGCGCCGTGCAGGCGGCCTGGGATGCCGTGGGGGTCAGCAGTGGCGGCGGCGGGACGGCACGCTACACCCCGCTCATGGATGATTTCGACGGCGATTATTACGGTGACCCCACGCTGTTTGATTCCTCGGCAGGATACTTTTATATCCGCCTGTCACGATACGGATATGCCCTGGCCTCGCTCTACTCGGGCGCCAGCTCCGCTTACCGTTCGCTGTCAGGGTTCTGGGACTACGACTGGAACTCGGATCCCACCTTGTATGATACCGCCTCGGGCTATTGGTACATGGCGCTGTCAACTTATAACTACAGTTGGTATTATCTGTACTGGTACGTGACTGCGTCAAGTTTACCGGTCTGCGCCGACTTTGACGGCGATATGTATGCCGATCCCACACTGTATAGCCCGTCCTCGGGCTACTGGTACATTCTGTTATCGAGTTATGGATGGGAATATTATTATTCGCTTGGGTATTCCGCCTCGGCCGGCTTGTTGCCGTTCGGCGGCGATTTTGACGGGGATTGGTATGCCGATCCCACGTTCTACAGTCCGAATTCCGGAAACTGGTATATTTTGTTATCCACATACGGTTACCAATATTATTATACGCTCTGGTTTGGCGCCTCGGGCTACACGGCTGCCTTGGGAGACTTCGACGGCGACTTCCGCGCCGATCCGATCCTGCGGAGCACCGCTGGGCACTGGTATGTCCTGCTGTCCAGCCTGAGCTATCAGAACTACTATGACTTCTCTTGGTAAGTCCAAGCCGGATGCGGGCGATGGATGCGGAATCGCCCGCAAAACGTGACTTAGCCTGTGAAGTTTTAGATTGCGGGATCCGGTGCTCCTGCTGATAACTGTCGGCTTGTGTAACGGCTGTGTCATGCTCGGTTCGGCACAGCCTCGCCGCTTTTGTCCTCCTTAGACATTTCCTTTGAATTCATGCGCCATTCGTGGTTATATAGCGCTGTTTTTGTCGGTTCATTCTAACAAGCATGGAAAGCAGGCGTCCAGCCATGATCATCACAACCCGAGCCTATCCCCGCGTCGGTCTGGTGGGTAATCCGTCCGACGGCTACTACGGGAAGACCATTTCATTTGTGTTCAGTAATTTCCACTGCGAAGTGGTGCTGTACGAGACGCCGGAACTTGAAATCATTCCCAATACCCGCGACCATTCGCGGTTCAAAAACATGAAGGGCTTGGTTGAGGATGTGCGCCTGTTCGGCTATTACGGCGGTATCCGCCTGCTCAAGGCGACGGTCAAGCGCTTTTACGATTACTGCCGGGAACAGCATCTGCATCTTGAAAACAAGCAGTTCACGCTGCGCTACCAGACCAACATTCCTTCTCACGTGGGACTGGCCGGCTCCAGCGCCATCATCACCGCCTGCCTGCGCGCTTTGATGCAATTTTACGGTGTCCGGATTTCAAAGCCTCTGCAGGCAAACCTCATCCTCTCGGTGGAAAAAAACGAGTTGGGGATTCCCGCCGGACTCCAGGACCGGGTGGTCCAGGTGCACGAGGGCCTGGTGTATATGGATTTCAACAAGTCTGTCGTCGAGCGCCAGGGCTATGGGCAATATATCCCGATGAATCCCGAACTGCTTCCTCCTTTGTATATTGCTTACCGGGACGATCTCTCCGAGGGGTCCGAGGTGTTCCATAACGACATCCGGGGGCGTTTCGAGCGGGGCGATCCGAAGGTCATCGCCGCCATGACCTTCTGGGCGAATCTCACGGACCAGGTGCGTGCCTGTCTGATAAATAACGAGCGGGATAAAATCGGACCTTTGCTGAACGCCAACTTTGACATGCGGCGCAAAATCTATAATATCAGCGGGGGCAATATCCTGATGGTTGAAACGGCGCGCACGGCGGGCGCCAGCGCCAAGTTTTCCGGCTCCGGCGGCGCCATCGTCGGCACGTATCAGGACGAGCCGATGTTCGCTCGCTTGGCGAAAGCGCTGGAAACCATTCACGTGACAGTCATCAAACCGGCGATCAAGTTCCCGGAAAAGGAATCTTATGATCCGTAAAGCCGTTATTCCCGCCGCCGGATTCGGAACCCGGTTTCTGCCGGCGGCCAAGTCCCAGCCCAAGGAAATGCTGCCCATTGTGGATACTCCGACCATCCAGTATGTGGTGGAGGAGGCAGTGGCCTCTGGAATCACCGATATCCTGATGATCATCGGCAAGGGGAAGCGGGCGATCGAGGAGCACTTTGACCGGAATTTTGACCTGGAAGCCGAACTGGAGACCAATGGTAAATTCGACGAGCTGGAAGCAATCCGCCGCATTTCCGATCTCGCCAATGTCCATTTCGTCTGGCAGAAAACGATGAACGGGCTGGGAGACGCTGTCTCCTACGCGCAGTGCCATGTCGGCCAGGAACCGTTTGCGCTCCTGCTGGGGGATACCATAGTCGAATCGTCATCGCCCGTTACGCGGCAATTAATGGAGGTGTTCGAGCGCTACCAGGAATCCGTCGTGGCCCTGGAATCTGTCGATCCGGAAAAGGTCAATCGCTACGGCATCATGGCGGGCAGTCCTATTTCCCAGAACCTATTCTTGATCGAGGATTTTATTGAGAAGCCGGAACCGGGCGAAGCGCCATCCAACCTGGCCATAGCCGGCCGCTACATCCTGACCCCCGACATTTTTGAATGTATCGCAAGGGTCAACGCCGGAAAAAATGGCGAGATTCAGTTGACGGATGCGATGCGGCTGATGGTCAAAACGAGGGCCATGTACGGCCTGAAATTCGATGGCGCCCGCTATGACATCGGTAACAGGTTGGATTTTATCAAGACGAATATCATCTTCGGTCTCAAGCGGGAGGATTTGCGGGAGGATTTGCAGGCCTTCATCAACGGATTGGCGAAATAAATGGAGCCGGGGTGCCCGCACCCCGGTCTGAGGAGCCAAGGAACATGCCAACCGTGAATCGCTGAACCGTTCCGCCATAAGCGAATCCTATGGCGGAGTACAAGACAACCTGAGTGTTGGTCATGAAACAAATGGAACATAAGGTGGTGTTCGAGCCGACCGGACGGCATGTATTTGCCCTGCCGGGCACCATTCTCCTGGAAGCCGCCGCGCTGGCGGGTTTCATTATCCAGACGCCCTGCGGCGGCGCCGGGAATTGCGGCAAGTGCCGGGTGCGGATCACCGGCGGTAATTGTCCGCCCTCCGCCAACTGCAAGACCGTGCTGGGCGAGGGCGATGTGGCCAACGGGTTCCGCCTGGCCTGCCAAGCTCAGCTCACCGGCGATTTGGTCATCGAAATCCCGGCAACGTCCCTGTTTGAAACGCAACAGCAGATCCTCGTGCAGGATTCGGGCGCTCCCGTGGATCTCCAGCCGGCGGTGTGCAAGCATTATGTGGAACTGGGTCTGCCGGACCAGACGGATTCCCGATCCGACGTCGAGCGCCTGCGGGCCGCCATCCGTCCGGACACGTTTACCCACGTCGGAATTCAAAGTCTGCGGACCCTCTCCGGCGTCCTGCGGAAAAACGATTTCAAGGGCACTGCAATTCTTGTGGATCATGAATTGATTGACTTTGAGCCCGGCAATACCGAGACCCAATGCTACGGGGTGGCGCTGGACGTCGGCACCACCACGCTGGTGGGCACACTGGTCAACCTGAAGACCGGAACAGAATCTGCCATTGAGGCTCGGATCAATCCGCAGACTTCGTATGGCGACGACGTGATTTCCCGCATCCTGAAGTGCCGCGAGGAAGCCAAGGGACTTTCCCAGCTTCAGCGCGTCATTATCGGGGCCATCAATGACATCATTGATGCCTTGACAACTGCGACGCGACTGGATCGCGCCAGCATTTACGAGATTGTGCTGGCCGGCAACACAACCATGCAGCAGATCGTGTGTGGCATTGACCCGTCGGCGCTGGGAGAACTGCCGTTTGTCCCCGTCTTTACCGACGCCCTCCAAATGCAGGCCGAGGACCTGGCCCTGGATATTAATCCGAACGGCCAGGTTTATGTGTTCCCGCAAATAGGGGGCTTCGTCGGCGGGGACACCGTGGCGGGCATTGTTGCCAGCCGGTTGGACCGGGAACCGGGAACGACCCTTTTCGTGGACATCGGAACCAACGGAGAAATAGTTCTGGCGCACAACCGAAAACTGATCGCCACTTCCGTGGCGGCCGGCCCTGCTTTTGAAGGCGCCAGGATTTCCTGCGGTATGCGCGCCGTCAGCGGCGCCATCGAAAAAATCGTCCTGGACGGGGATTTACGCATGAATATCATCGGCAACGTCCGGCCGGCGGGACTTTGCGGTTCCGGCCTGATTGACGTGGCGGCGGAGCTGTTGCGCGTGGGGATACTGGATCCCACGGGCCGGATTCTCCCGCCGGAAGAACTCCCGGAAAGTGTGAACAAGTCCCTGCGCAAGCGCCTGGTGCTACGGAACGACCAGGTTGATTTCATGCTGGCCCAGAAATCGGAAACCGCCACCGGCGAACCGCTGTTTCTCACCCAGAAGGACGTGCGGGAACTCCAGTTGGCCAGCGCGGCCATCCGGTCGGGCATTAACATTCTGTTGCGCCTGGAAGGATTACAGCCGATGGATATCGGTGGCGTTCTGCTGGCCGGAGGATTCGGCAATTTCATCCGGCGAAACCATGCGCGGCGGATCGGGCTGCTGCCGCCGATTCCCTGCCAGCGCATCCGGTTCATCGGCAACGCGTCCTCCATGGGCGCCAAGCGGGCGCTATTGTCCGTGGCGGAAAAACAGTATGCCGCCGATATCGCCGCCAAGGTGCGGCATGTTGATTTGTCGCTATCTCCGGAATTCCAGATGGAATTCGGAGCCGCCATGGTCTTCCCTGATAAGGATATGGGGGATGAGGGGGTTGATTTGAATGGATAGGAATTTTAAAGTCAGGTTATGAATGATCTCACGCAAAGTCGCCAAGCCGCCAAGGGGAAGAATATGACGGAAAATGATGTGGCCAAAGTGGTTGTTGATTGGGCTTTGATAAACTGGGAATGCTGATCAATTTTGGTGAAGCCCTTATGAAAATCGGTATCAAACGCGTGGTTAACGGTCTTTAATTAGCTTGGCGTCTTGGCGGCTTTGCGTGATAATAATCCATCTTAAGTTGCCCCGTAGCGGGGCCTAAATGCACAGGAGCAAAGGCCAATGGCCGGTGAGCGCATATTAATCGTTGAAGACGAAAGCATCGTTGCCAAGGACATTCAGAACAGCCTGAAAAACCTTGGCTACGTGGTTCCCGCAATAGTTTCCACCGGCGAGGAAGCGGTGGTCAAGGCCCATGAACTGAAGCCGGACTTGGTCCTGATGGATGTCATGCTGAAGGGACAGATTGACGGCATTGAGGCGGCGGAACAGATCCGCGCGCAAAGTCACATCCCCGTTGTATTCCTTACCGCCTATACCGACGACCAGACCTTGAAGCGGGCCAAAGTCTCCGAAGCCTTCGGCTACCTGCTGAAGCCGTTTGAAGATCGGGAACTGCGCACGACGATTGAAATGGCGCTCTATCAATGTATCATGAAGCGCAAACTGCGGGAAAGCCGGGAATGGTTTGAAACCACGCTGCGATGCCTTGGCGATGCCGTGGTGGCTACCGATACCCACGATTGCATTCAAATGATCAATGCAACCGCCGAAGCGTTGACCGGCTGGCCGCGCGCCGACGCGATTGGACGAAAACTGACGGATATCTTCTGTCTGAAAGATCGGCCCCAATCCCTGTTGCTGGAACAATTCAACACTAAAATACTCCAAGGCAATGAGGCCACGGAGTTCGGGAAGGATTCCATTCTGATTGCCCGGGACGGCCATCCCATTCCCATTGATCACAGTATAGCTCCCATCGTGGGCGGAGAGGGGAATATCCTGGGAATAGTTGTCATTTTTCGCGACGTGTCCGATCGGCATCTATCGGAAGACCGCGAGCGGGATCTTCAGAAACGGTTGTCGCGGTCCAAGCGCATGGAATCGCTGGGAATCCTGGCGGGCGGCGTGGCGCACGACCTGAATAATATTTTGGGCCCGATCATTGATTATCCTGACCTGATCATGAAGAATCTGCCGGCGGACAGTGCTCTGCGCGCCGATCTGGAGATCATTAAAAATTCATCGCACAAGGCCATTGAGATGGTGCACGATCTACTCACGCTGGGCCGTATCGGCCATGTACCCATGGAGCCTATTGCGCTGAACGAAATCATTGACGCCTGTATGAGTTCCACGGAATTCCGCACCCTTCAAACCAAGTTTCCCCTTGTGATGGCGGAGCACCAACTTGCGCCGGATTTGCATCGGGTCATGGGATCCAGGCAACACCTGTACGAAGTGGTCATGAATCTCTTGATTAACGCCTTCGACGCCATGCCATCCGGGGGACGGTTAATGTTGACGACATCGATGAAACAATTAAACAAGGCGCTGGAAGGTTACGAGGTTATTGAGCCCGGAAAATATGCTGTTCTGCATTTTACCGACACAGGACGGGGCATTGGTGAAGAAAATATCAATCAGATTTTCGAGCCTTTTTTCACCAAACGAACCCTGGGCTGGGAGGTCGGGAGCGGGCTTGGATTGGCCGTGGTTTACGGCGTCGTAAAGGACCACAAGGGCTTTCTGAATGTGACCTCCAAGGTGGGAACGGGATCCGATTTCGATGTGTATTTCCCGGTTTCGGAAGTTCCCGCCGGGATAGCAGCTCATAAAACCGAGCCGGCGGCTTACCACGGAAGGGAAACCATCCTGGTCGTGGACGATGATGAGGAACAGCGCAAAACGACCCTCCGCTGGCTTCGCAGTCACGGCTATAAAGTCTTGGCGGCCGCCAACGGCAAATCGGCCTTTGAGACGTTTCAAACAACAACCGGATCTCTTGAAGAACCAATTGACCTGGTTCTTCTCGATATGATCATGGCTGATGAATGGGACGGTTTGGATACTTATCGAAATATTCTGGCTATCAATCCCAGCCAGAAAGCCGTTATTGTCAGTGGTTTTGCCATTACAGGACGTATCAAAGAAGTACTGCGCCTCGGCGCCGGTCAATATCTCCAGAAGCCTTACACAATGGCGGAACTCGGCAAAGTGGTCAGGCTGGAGCTGGATAAGCCGGCAAACACCCTCTAATCCGGATCTTTTACGCTGGGTGTGAAAGATCAGCCCGTTGGGCTTCGACGCTACCCGGCAAACTGGAGCTTGCCCGTTTGATAAGCTCAGGATTAGTCATTCATCTCGTCCCAACGCCCCGGATCACGCGCGGTTGTATGCCGTCGCATGCATCCGGCTTGTTCGACGTTTGGCTGTATCGCTTATACTCCATTCACCACATTAACCTTGTTTCCGCGCAGAAACGCCTCCGCGTTCTGAAAGGCCACGCTCATCAGCCGCCGGCGCGCCTCAAAGGTGGCCCATGCAATATGCGGAGTAATGTAGCAGTTGCTGGCTGTCAACAAAGGACACTCGGCAGCGGGGGGTTCCTCTGCCAGAACGTCCAGTCCGGCTCCCGCAATCCGGCCACTGTTGAGCGCATCAGCCAGGGCTGTTTCGTTAACGAGGGGACCTCGGCTTGTGTTGATCAGGAAAGCGCCTGGCTTCATCAGTCCGAGCAGTTCTCTGTTCACAAAGCCTTGATTGTGTTCTGTAAGTAGACAATGAAGGCTCACGACATCGCTATCTCGAAAAACGGTCTTGAGGTCCGCAATGACGACGCCTCGCAAACTGCGCGAGGTTATCACAGGATCGTGGGCAAGAACCCTCATCCCGAACGCCGAGGCGATAGTCGCAACGGACGATCCAATCCTGCCCAACCCCACAATCCCCATTGTCCGCCCGGAGAGTTCTGCGAGAGGATACTCCCAGAAACAGAAGTCCTTTGATTGACTCCATATCCCCTGTCGAACGCGGGTGCTGTGCTCTGCGACGTGGTTGCACAGATTCAGTAGATGGGCGAACACCATTTGCGCGACAGACGGTGTTCCATATTCCGGAACATTCGTCACTACTATCCCGCGTTCGGCCGCTGCTTTCGTGTCGACGACATTGTAGCCGGTGGCCAAGACTCCGATATAGGTCAGGTCCGGCAGTTGGCCTATTACATTTCTCGAAAGCGCCGTTTTGTTGGTAAGAAGCATCACTGCCCCCATTGAGCGGGTCACGGTCTTGTCGCTGGGGGTTCTGTCGTAAACCACGCACTCACCCAGCGACCGAAATTGCTCCCATGACAAATCGCCGGGATTAAGTGTGTGTCCATCAAGAATTACGATTCGCATGTTTCTCTCTTTCTGTGAACGGGGCGAGCTGAGCCTCAACGGGATGGAGCGTAGCACGCCTTGCGTGCGGAGATCCAGCCCGTTGAAGGCTCCAGCGACTGGTGTGCGCCCAGCATGGGCGCGTTGTAAATGGGGTGCAAGTCCCCTGTAGGAGAACCGCACGTGAAAACGTGAATAACCAACTCTGAAAGGGTAACCGATCAGGGGGAGGAAGGCTAGGGAAAACCGGCGGGCTGATGAACATGAACCGCATATAAGGCCGACGCGATGCGACGAGCGGGCACCACACAGCGAAGTCGGATGGTTCAGTCGCGGAGGGAAATGCGGCGGTCGTGCCGGGAAGCAACGCGTTCTTACCTGGCTCGTGCTTCGTGGCGAAGGGCCAAACCGAACAGGAACGTTCCGACCGCGTGGAGGACATCGTGACCGATAACGCCGGATGGCGAGGAAACGATGAGCGCCGCCACGATGGGAAGCATAGGAGCGTTCAGGAGCAAGACCCGTTGTGGATGGTTCCTGACAACTTACAGCTGGCGTCAGTTCGGAACCGCCCGGTGCGGACCCTTATGCCGGGCCTGTCCTGCGTAGCCATTCAGGCGAAGCAGGATGGCGTGGCCAGCCGGGGCTGGCCCTTACGGGTCAGTCCCGGCGAGCCGATTGGCTGATAGTTCTGATCCGATTATCAAGGACCGAAGGTAACGTAAGGAACAAATACTTCAAGCGCAACAGACAGAAAAAAGAGTATGATCCCAAGCTTTGCAAGTTGGCGACGATCAAAAAAATAGATTAACGACATGATAAGCAATACTCCCATCAGAGGGAGAGTAATCCACCATAAGCCGATTAGCTTTATAAAACAATATTCTGTGTATGGCCCGATATTTAGAATGCCTAAAATAATACACCACATCATTCCTTCTATTACCTGAAAATTGCACGGAGGCGTGCAATTTTCACCCTCCGGGCCGTCGTAACCCCGCATTAATGCGGGGTTACAAGGGGTTAACCACTTGCGTTGAGCGGATAACCCATTGGGTTATCC
>Ga0180014_1000271_pt1 | contig 15263 bp, 11 predicted proteins | sample KR13_S1_MetaG_FD_116507 | JGI IMG/M metagenome (GOLD analysis project Ga0180014, IMG submission 116507) | Groundwater microbial communities from the Olkiluoto Island deep subsurface site, Finland - KR13_S1_MetaG | ecosystem: Environmental > Aquatic > Deep subsurface > Groundwater | place... | reverse complement strand
GAACTTCCCTGATCACCTGCGGGGACGGGTTGAAGAGATGTTCAAAATCGACTTGAGCAATGTGCCGGCGGGAAAGGAACCCGTGTTCTTCTGCAAGGCGACTTTCGAGATAGACGACCCGGAGTCGGCAATGATGGAGATAGATGAACTCGATGATGTCGATATCGCCGAAGAGGGCAAAGCCTATACGGAGTATGCCTGGTCCCGCGACTATCCAGAGGGACATTGGAACCCAATGAGCAGTATGCCTGGGGCAAGACAGGCTATGGGGAACATCCGGGTTGACCTCGAAAGCACCCTGAGGCTGGAGACAATGACGAAGGGCCGTATGATTAATCTTATCTTCAAGATGCTTGATGTATTGAGTCAGGATATAAGGCTGACCGAACTGCAATTCGAGAACCCGCTTGACATATTAGGGGGAGGAAATCAGTGATCCGCGACGAGGACCGCCTGGCTGATCCCGTCGCCGGTGACACCAGAGGAGGAGTTATCCGTGGAAAATGTAGAAAGGTTAGTGGAGGAGCTGAAGAAATACGACGCGGAGAAGAAATATTCGAAGGAGATGGATAAGGAGCTCGGGGAGATTGCCCTGAAGCTGGTGTCCCTGGGAGAGGCGGCTGTTCCAGGGCTCATCGAGATCCTCGAGGACGACGAGGGTCTCGGTGTCCTCCATGCCATGGAGGCCTTGGGGAAGATAGGGGACGAAAGAGCGATCGCCCCCCTGGTCGATCTGCTGGAACCCCCCGATATCGGCGGCAACGCCAGGGATGCCCTGCTGGGGTTCGGGGCGGCGTGCGTCCCCGAGGTCATAAGGAAGATGGAGCACCGCATTGAACGCCCCGTGGAAGACAAGGGTGTCTTCATCCTGCTTACCACTTATCACCTGAGGACAATCGGCGATATTCGTTGCGACCGGTCTATCGAGTTCCTGAACGGATTGCTGGACGACTACATGTCCGAGATGCCGCGCAAGACATTTGATCCAAGCGCGCTGGACTGGAAGTACCGGAACGTGGATTTCTTCCAGATACTTGACGCCATGGTGAAGCAGCAGGACGAGAGGGCGATCGGGCACATCGAGAACGCGAGGGACGCCTTCCCGCCGGAGTACGTTGACCACAGGATATGCCAGGTGGCCATCGACAGGATAAGGAGCGGGGAGACGGAGGGTTATCTCCCCATGGAGGCGATCGAGATGGCTGTTCCCACAGAGGCCATAATGGACGCGTTCAGGGGCGCCGGGAACTTGGGCGACTCGCCAGATGACATCTTGGACGAACCAGGTGAAGAAGAATGGGATGAAGAAGAGGAATGGCGGGCCGAGAACGCCGAAGAGTACGAGGATGTGTACCAGTTCAGGGTATCCTTGAAGGGCGCGAAACCGCCCATCTGGCGCAGGATCCAGGTCCCCGGCACTTACACATTCTGGGACCTCCACTCGGCCATCCAGGATGCCATGGGCTGGGATGACTATCATATGCACGCTTTCGAGATTTTCGACCCTTCCGTCGGGGAGGTCGTTGTCATCGGGGCACCGAGCGGGGACCCTGACGGATTCGGGGAAGACCTCCCGGGGTGGAAGATGGCCATCGCCGATTATTTCTCGCCGGAGAACAGCGAGGCGAAGTACGAGTACGACTTCGGCGACAGCTGGGAGCACAGGGTCAAGCTGGAGAAGACACTTCCCCGCGAGGAAGACCTCGAGTACCCCCGGTGCATCGCCGGGAAGCGGGCCTGCCCCCCGGAGGACTGCGGAGGCGTCTGGGGATACATCGACCTGCTGGAGATAATCAGCGACCCCCAGCACGAGGAGCACGAAGAGATGCTCGAGTGGGTGGGGGAGGATTTCGACCCCGAAGATTTCAGCCCGGATGAGGTCTTCTTCGGGAACCCGCTACAGCGGTTGGAGTTCCGGATGAGTTGACCCGCGGCCGGATCCTCCGGGGTGGCGGCTGCCCTGGCGTTGGTGCTATGTCTTTCGCGGAAACACCGGTTTGCGCCAAACGCTCCGGCCGTGAGCGTATCTCCGGTCATGCACATCTCTACGGTTGCCACAACGGCCAGACCGATTGCCGTGACATATCCTGCGACGTGCTGACCGCTGAAAAGCCCTGTCCATAGAGGGTGGACGATGAGCCGGAAAGGCCACCGCGACAACGAACTCACCGCCCTGTGATCAGAGAAAATTGAAATTCCCGTCCTTTCGGTAGTAAGAATAGTGAGTCAACGCAGGTCTATCTGAAGAAGGCGGAGCAGTTGCCGGATTAGATGAACTGGTACTCTGACTACAGGGTTCGTTTCAAATGCGACGATTTGACATACAGGCGAATAAGTAACAACTATTTCGAACTCGTCTCGCCTAATCGTCAAAACGCCAAAAAATGCACTTGACACATGGTCGAGATAGTGCTAACATTATTGCTACTATGTCGAAGGAGCGTCAAAAGGGTCGACACATCACATGAAATTTAATGAATTCCTGTCGCAGCACGCCGTGTTCACGGTAGACGAGCTGGACCGTTTCCTATCCGAGCGAGGATCCGGCAAACCGAACACCCGCAAGTCGCTCCTGACCTACTACCGCAGCCAGGGGCGGATAGTACGTGTGCGTCGCGGCCTGTATGCGACCGTTCCTTTGGGGGCCGATCCGGCATCAAGTCCGGTTGATCCATATCTCGTGGCGGCTAAAATGACTGCGGACGCGGTTCTTGCATACCACACAGCTCTGGAATTCCACGGGAAAGCCTACTCGATCTATACGACGCTGCTTTACATATCCGCGAGCAAATCCCTTCCGCTCAAGTTCCGATCTCATGAAATCAGGGGCGTTTCCGTTCCGCACGCCCTCCGGGCGAAGGGTGAAAATATGTTCGGAGTCACTTGCCACAAGCGTTCCGGGGTGGAACTCCGGGTAACCAACCTCGAAAGAACCTTCGTCGACGTGCTGGATCGGCCGGACCTGACCGGAAGTTGGGAAGAGATATGGCGGTCCTTGGAATCGGTCGAGTTCTTCGACCTGGACCGGGTCGTCGAGTACGTCCTCTTGTTGGAGAATGCGACCACCGCTGCAAAGGTGGGTTTCTTTCTTGAACAGCACAAGGAAACCTTGATGACTGACGATGCCCATTTGAATACTCTGCGAAAGCTGCGCCCCCGGCAGCCCCACTATCTGATACGCGGTAAGCGCAAAGGCTGCCGGTTGATCAAAGGCTGGAACCTGATGATGCCGGTCGAAATCCTGAACAAATCCTGGGGGGAGGTGCTGTGAAGTTCTCGTCATCGGAAATCTTGCCGGTAGCCGAAGCCACCGGCTTCAAGGCGGAGATGGTCGAGAAGGTGCTCCACCTGCTGAATATTCTGAATGTCCTGAACTCGCACCCATTTCTCAAGGGGAAATGGGCCTTGAAGGGTGGCACCGCCCTGAACATGTTTGTGCTCGACCTTCCCAGGTTGTCCGTGGATATCGACCTTAATTATACCGGGGCGTTGGGTCGCGAGGAAATGCTGACGGACCGACCCAAGACCGAGCAGGCAGCCCAAGCGGTGTTTTCCCGAGAAGGGTTCACCATCAAGAGAGTGCCAGACGAACACGCAGGCGGGAAGTGGCGCTTGAACTACCAGAGCTTCACCGGGCGATCCAGTAACCTCGAGGTTGATTTGAATTTCATGTTCAGACAGCCACTCTGGGATATCAGCACCGCCGATTCCAATCCGCTCGGGGATTTCCGAGCCAAGAACATTCCTGTTCTCGATCTGCACGAACTGGCCGCCGGCAAGCTCGCCGCGCTGCTGGCGCGCGGGCAAGCGAGGGATTTGTTCGACTGTAACCGGATTCTCAACATGGACGATCTCGAACGCGACCGGCTCCGCATAGCATTCGTCGTTTACGGTGGGATGAACCGCAGGGACTGGAGGACCGTCTCAATCGAAGACGTGGATTTCGATGCCGCGGAATTGGCGAGGCAACTGATTCCCACTCTTCACGTCCGTGCAATACAGGAGCAAGTCTCACCAGCGGAATACGGAGCTCAACTTATGGATGAGTGCAGGAAGGCCCTGTCCGTAGTGCTACCCTTCACAGATGCCGAACGGGAATTCCTGGACCTGCTGCTTGACAAAGGGGAAATCGACTCGACGATTTTAACCGCCGATACGGCTCTGCAGGAACGTATCCAAAGGCAACCGCTTCTCGAATGGAAGGCTCTCAATGTCCGGCGGCATAGAGGTATCGTCTGAATGTTGCACCCGGAGCCCGGGCCCAGCAGGACTCCAGGTGCGCGACACGCGGATTATGAGTCCGATTCAGGTGTGTTCTGGTTGGTTACCTCTTGTGCTGATTGTGCTTGATGGTGGGGAAAAACGTCCTCCTGAGTAACGGCGGTTTCTCTTGGTTGGGTAGAAAAAGGTAGATTTAGACAAATGCATCATGCAAACCTCTGTAGGCCTCGTTGGCCTTAACAGTCATGAGCCTGTCAAACTGCCTGTTCGTTATTCACACGACTTCGAATAAGTTGAAAAACCCAGTACGAACGAATGTTCACACTTTCTGTTCAATTATCATTTTCAACAATTCTGGCGTATCTGCCCATTAACTGGAATGAGTTACGGGGCTATATCGGGACGGGACTCATGCTCGGCCAATAGTCGAGCAGTTGTTTGCGGACGGTCGTCGCGGTAAAGAGCGTAACGAACCCTCCGTGGACTAACGCCTACACATACGGTTTTCGAGACCGTCTCCAGTTCAAATTGCGTTAGGTGACGGTGCATTACGATAAATGACGGAAGGTCTTCTTAGACGCATAAGAACGCCGATAGTCACGCCGTCAAGTGCGGGTCAGACATCACGGTGGGTGGCGATAAGTCATGCAGGGTGGGCTTGAGTCGCTGCAATATGGCTGCAACGATTACTTCTGTAAATTGATAACCCCCAAGTCATCCGCGTTCTCCTGAAGCTGCATGATGTGTCTCCCAAGTGCCTCGGCAAACAATACGGGAACTGCGTTCCCTATTTGCAGGGCAATGTGCGTATTTGAACCAAAGAAAACATAATCATCGGGAAACGATTGAAGGGCTGCGGCCTCACGCAACGAAATGGCCCGATCTTGTTCTGGATGGCCGTATCTGCCGTTTGAAATGCTATTGCAGCGACCGGTGAGAGTTGGGGCCGGGAAATCCCATTTCATGCGTCCGTAAACGTCTGTATGCCCGTCATGATTACCGGTATGGCAATCAAGCCTCAGCCGCACGGGCCAACTCCGGCGGTCGCCTCCATCATGTGGCGTCATCTTTATCCGTTCAATATTTAGTTCTGAAATCGAAGCAGCCACATGGTTAGGTGCTTTGGAATCAGACTTCCCCGCCGGGAGTGGTGGAAAGTGTGAGATAGCTTCACGAACTGTCTTTAGGGGAAGCCGTCCTGGGCCATGTGTTTCTTTTGGAAGTGTTGCCATTCCACTCAATAACCCAATCAAGACCAGCCGTCTTCTATTCTGGGCCACCCCGAAGTACTTTGCATTCAGGTTGCCAAGAGAGTAGCTGTAACCGCACTGCTTAAGTGAATTGATAAAACGTCGGAACGTGCTGTAGCCTTGCACCTTTACAATACCCGGAACATTTTCAATCAATACAAATCCCGGTTTGGCCTCAACAACGATTCGTGCAAAATCTGAGAGAAGAGTCGCATCCGAGCCACGATCCCGTCCTTTTCTGTGAGTACTGAAAGGTTGGCAGGGTGCACAGCCTGCAAACAACGTATTCTCAAACGTCTCGACTCCTGCATATGCCTGTAATTCCTTTAACTTGATGCCTTGGATTTCCGTATCGAGGAAACGTGCTTCAGGATTATTGTGTTCGTATGTTTCACGGCATCGTGTATCGCAATCGAAGCCTGCAATTATCTGGATTCCCGACCTGGACAACCCCTTTGTAAGACCACCGGCACCACAGAAGAAATCGAAGGCTTGAAGCTTCATGAGTCTTTTTCCTCATCATTGCCATCACTATATGCGCTAATAATTTCGCCACACCAGGTCGGGATATCTCTTTCGGGTATACCCGGTCTACATGCGATTTGCATATAGGCCCAAGAGATAAGTTCTTTAAAGGGACTATCAACCGATGCTATCCGCATAAAGTCTGGATCATCGCCACTGATATTTTTCAGGGGAATGAGTACTAAATCTCGCAGATTGGCAAACATGGGCGGTATTCGATCCATGAAACCTGGGCATGGAAGCAATTCCTTGAAATATCCTTGAGACAAGACTGATTCCCCAAGAAAATGCTCCAGCTTATTTGGAGGAGCACCCTTCTTGGGTGTACGAACCATACCTTCTCTTATGCTGCAGCATTTGGCTGCCAACACAAACTCGACCTTCGGCTTCTGACCACCAGAATCCACCATATCGCAAGATGGCGTTAGGATTACTCTGAATGATGAGGGGTCGGTATTTGACGTTCCCTTCTGATGAAGGATGTCCCCCAACTCGGGATCCTTGCCTATAGGTAGCAGTATGTACTGTTCCCAGTTCGCTAGTATCTCTCCTTCTGGAACATCCATTAATGCTGCCAAGCGCCTCCGCCCCACTCTGATCACCATATCAGCTCGCTTCTTAGTGTCTGCTGCATCGGGGAATATACTGAATGCGTTGGGCGCAACATGCTTCATGGCCAAAGATAACTGTTCGCGAACATACTCTTTTATTTGATCCTCAAGCATTTCGAGCGCTTCAAGATATGGGACGAATTCTTCAAGCGAAGTCATTACTTCTTCGGGGCTATCCATACCCTTCTGTACGTATTTAACGAATGGATGTGGGGGGAAGAATTCAATGTCGTCTTCACGTAATGCGGAATATACGATTACGGGACAGAACCTCTCCTCCCAGATCATCTGAAGCAGACCGCCTCCAGGAAAAGAAGGTGCAGATAATGTCATATCCCGGATATCCAGAATTACTATTTCGAAGTGCACCTTCTTTATTGTTTCTTCTGCTTCATCAAAACCGACTAATTGGCAATTATGCCCCTGTTCTTTGAGTAATGTCCTGACTTCTCGAACGGAATCTGGCTCATCCTCAATTAGCAAGACTTCCACGCGAAACACCCCTACGCGTTCTTGAGCGGTAGGTCAAACACGAAGGTTGCGCCACCCAGTACTCCCGGATGAACAGCAGCCATCCGGCCTTCGTATTCCGATACTAATTCTGAAGCCACCGTCAGCCCCATACCTATACCACCGGGCTTATTGGTGATTCCAGGCCAGAAGATCTTTTCTAGGTCATCCTCGCGAATGCCCGGTCCAGAATCATGTACCCATACTTGTACACGATCGCCCCTATCTTTTTGCTTAACTTGGAATGAGATCTCACGATTATCTGCTGGCGATTCGTTAAGCCAATATGTCGCATTGATGATCAGGTTAAGCAAGATAGAATCAAGCTCTCCAGGATCAACGGCAACTCGTGTCGATGAATCTGGAATGATGCAATTTATACCTTTTTTTTCAATTTCTCCTCTCTGCAAATTGACACATTCCTGAATGCGCTTTTCCAAAATAGAATCCCGCTTTCGGCGCCTGAACGCTCTACTGGCCAGAGGAGAAAATGTATCTGCGAGCTGCTCAAGTCCACGGACTGACTCGCGGGCATGTTGATATTCGCCCTCGACCTCATCGTCGTTGAATGGACCGAAATTCTTTCGTATGTACTTGAGGAAACTGCCGAAGGCTGTCGTTTTATTTCGAATCTCATGTACAAGCATTTGGGCTATTGTCCCTACCGTTGCCAACCGGCTGTAAAATACAAAACGCTTCTGAATCTTGTCTTTCGCGTCGTCGAGATCGGCATCAAATTCTTCCAAGATCGGGACCACTTCGGTTGCGTCAGCACCCTTCTTCGCCAATGCCTCTACCTTCGCGATGACTTCTGTAGCTTTCAACGATTCGAAAAGATCCTCAAGTGGGGTCACGCGTTCAGGACGGACACGGTCTTGGTCGCGTTCATTTTCAAGTGTAAATACAACCACTTTGAGAATCTCTTCGAATTCGGACACTTCGAGTCGTGAAACCAGTCTTTCGCGATCGCTTGTGTCCTCGATACGAGGATTTCTGTCTGCCGAAATCGATACATAACCGACGAGTTGATTCGTACTTAGACGGGTCCCGACTCGACTGATTCGCCGCAAATCAAGACCAAGCCAATCCCTAGCACTGTCGGTCTTCGGGAGAGCGAGGACTCCGTCCCGATAAACCGAGATGCCCTTATGGACCTTTATTGCCTCTCTTACCCGACCCTTCTTGATATTGAAACGTTGTCCGATCTCTTGCGTATCAGCTGAAGTTATATCCCAAGCCCGAATATCGAAAGAGAATCCTCCGCAGTGTGCCATCTCAGCAGACAAACGAGATTTCAATTGGACAGTCAGTGTATCGTATACCTGTTGCCAGGCAACGCTGGAGGTTTTTTTTCTTCCTTTTCCTCTGCTTACGGGCGAATAGCGATATTGATAAGTGACACTTCCCGAATCGTCAACCTCTCCCGTAATCGCATACATCGGTTTGTTGAGAAATTCAGGAGAGACTATTTTTACCTCTCCCGTACCTAGTTCACCTGGCTTGGATAAATATATGTTGAAGTCTGCAACCTCGCTGAACGGGGAGATCAAACGCGCGAGATTCTCTTCAAGGTCGGAGACACGATCCTCGTCCCAAGTGCTCTGGAGATCATATATTCGTAGTAACGTGCCAGATTGTTTAAATGGAGAGGTGTTGGACAAAATACGAAATCTGACAAATGATTCTGATACATCTTCTCCAGAAGCTATGTCGGCCCAATTTACCTCCACCTCCAAGCAATCTGATCCACGCGCTTGGGTAATCATGTTGAACCGGTCACCTAGTCGTGCAACAGATAGGCGCCCGAGTCCCTTCTCCCCAACGACCCTTCGGGTTCGCTTCCCTTTTGAAACCATTTGATGCATTTCTTTGTAAGGAGTCGCAACAACACACCATACATCCTCTATGATGTCTTGGGTCATGCCCTGGCCATCATCTTCTACCTCGATATACTCACCACGTTCGGGATCGTGTCCGAATCGAACCCAGACATTTCGGGCGAAGGCGTCGTATGAGTTCTTCACAAGTTCTATGACGGCAACAACGTCGTTTGTCACAAGATCTGCACCGAGTGCGGCGAAAACTCGTGGATGCATTCTCAACGGTAAAGACATGAATTCAAGCTCGTCATTTCCATCGTCAACCATCAGAAACCCCCTCAAGACCCGGTGACTGCATATCGGTCACTGCAATCTGTGGTATCTCTGTATACAAAGTCTGAGATTCAAGAAACACGGCCGCAGCCTCCGCCATCTCGTCAAGAGCCTCTGACTCACGAACGCCTTTTCTTCGATAACCGCACTCCCAGATAAGCATTACGCGCCAACCCGCGTCTTCCAAATCACGAACAGCAGCCTCATCTCGTCGTTTGTTATCCTCAAGCTTCGCTTTCCACCAAGCTTGTCTTGTATCAGGCAACCGCGAGCGCGGGCATCCGTGCATATGCCAAAAGCACCCGTGGACAAAAATTATCGCGTTGTATCTCGGAAAGACTATGTCAGGCGTACCCGGCAAGTCCTTTCTGTGTATACGAAACCGAAAGCCCTTCGCGAATAGTCTTCGCCGGATCTCAATCTCCAACTTTGTATTTTTATCGCGAACTGCGGACATCATCCGACTTCTCGTTTCTTTCTTCACATTGTCCATCGAGCTATTACCTCGCGACAGACCAACAAGCTAGCTGCCTTCCTTTTTTTCATACTTATCATCCGCTTCAGCGGTAAGCAAACCATCCTCGAACATGGTCTCTGGATATAAGGCTTCCTTAAACGATGGCCTTACGTGCTTCGGGACCTCGTGCTCACTGGGCGGCTCGCGATCCTCTAGCCTTGGTTTCGGGAGTTCCTTTGCTTCGAAGAGCTGCCCGGCGATAACCGATTTGAAAACCTCTGCCTGTTGCCCGTTGATCTCGATTGTATGCTCAAGTACCCAGATCAGCGCCAGCAGTTCTTCTGTCATATCTGAGGTCCATTTCTCTGGACCGATACTGTCCAGCGGTGAACTCTTCTTGCCCGCTGGATTCTTCATTCTGTATGAGAGCCATGAGTTCAGAATCTTGAAACCGGATACTTCGTAGTCCCAAACAGCCTCAGAAACCGGGGCAATTTCACCGTCCCCGACAACCAGGGTGTCGGTTTTAGGTTCGTACTGGAACTTCTCCGGATAATGTTCAGGGTCATCCGAAATACCTTGGTTACAGGATGCCTGACCAGGTGGTACGGTACCCACCTTCATACCTTTGGGAACCAAACGCGCACCGTAAGTATGAAGCCATATGAGCTTCTTCCCGAGGTCTCGCGCCTGGTGGTACAACTCGACGTCTTTGGTAACCGGCACCCTCGGACTACTACCTTCAAGTTCGGTCGCGAACATTTCCGTATACAAAGGATGCGAAAGAACCCCATAGCAATAAGCGAGCAAGTCCTCCGGCGTAACCACCTCTCCATATACATCTTCCAGTGCTTTGAGAAGGCCCGGCGTCACGTTTGGAATTGTGGCTGTTGAATCTCGCCAAAGAGGCATAACAGCTTTTGCCCCGTAAGAGCCTCGGAAGTGGTCCATATCTGGAACATAAGCACACGAGATGACCGCAGGTCCTTTGCCAAGTGGAGTTGAAAATAAAGATATCAGATAGATCTGTTTATTGCTGTAGGTCCGCAATAGCACAGGTCTGATAAAGTCTCCGAGCCTTGGATCTACAAACGCCCACTGTGAATCGAGAGATCTGTATCCGTACTTAAGGATTGGTGGCATTGCGTCAGAGACACTTGCTTCTGCAATGGGTTTCAACCTTGTGGAGCCATCAAGTGAGAGGTAACTCTTGTCGACATTCCTGTCCCGAGTTTCCTTGAATAGGTTTGCTCTTTCCGTTGAAATTACCAGTGCATTCCAACGTTTTTCGAGAGTCTCTTTATCTGGCGCAATCGGCCATACCCGCTTGAACTGCGCTCCTGAGTGCTGCCATGCAAACAGATCGATAATCTGAGGCCATTTAAGAAAGTCGCTTTTTCCAACTGGGCGTAGCCTGTCTGCCCAGCCGGTTGGGCACTTCTTCCACTTCAGGTCGGAAAACGAATTGATTGCTTCAAGCGCCGAATACTTGTCCTCTCTACTGCCCTTGATCCTCGCATACCTAACTTGTGCCGGTTTGGTAGTAGATGATTTTCCGTAGCGTACAGCGATCGCAATTGCTACCGGTGTCTGGATGTTGAAGACGTTCTCGCTCTTTCGTGGCCCCCGATTTTCACCGCCGAGGTCGATTATCCAGACATCATCGCAAACTTTCCTGAGCTGCTCCCGCATACCAGCAAATGCGTCACCATCCAGGTACGAGGCAGCGCTAATATATGTGACAATGCCGGGTCCGTCAGGCGTGTTGTGTTCGAAGACTTTCCAAAGCGCCCATCGCCAGAAGTACACGTAGAGGTTGTAGATGTTCTTAAGCTGCCCGCCTTTGCCTGCATCCCGTACAGGTTTGAGGAAGGACTCAAGGATGGGCACGCTTGTTGCGTCCCCTTCATCCCCGTGGCGCACCCAGCCACCTGTTCGGGCGCGGGAACCACCTGCAGGATGACGGTCATACGGAGGATTGCCGATGCACACAAGTACCGGTACAGCGTCTTTTACCTTGAGTGCTTTCTCGTGTTCCCGGGCGATATCGTCGTAGAAGAGCTTGGGGGCGGGCGGGACTGTGTGAGGCGACTCAAGGGTGTCCGTAAGGTAGATGTTCGGGGCGTCGGGAGGGAGCTTCGCTTTGTATGCCTCCAACTGCTGAGCGATCCTTAATTCTGCCACTGCATACGGCCCGGCCATCAACTCGAAACCGTATAGGTTCCCGGCAAGTTCGCTTGCCCTTGCGGGTACCGCACCGGGGCCGAGACCACCCTCTTTCGCCGGTTTGCCTATCTTTTCAAGAGAATGCTCGATGATGCCAAGCAGGTAAGTACCGGTTCCGACCGCAGGGTCGAGTGTCGTGACGCCGGTATCCGCGAAGCCGTGCTTCTTACCCATTTTCTCACGAAGAATATCGTCGACCAGGCGCACCTGGGCACGAACGACAGGAACCGGCGTGTAGTAGACGCCCATGTCCTTGCGCAACTTCGGATCATAGACGGCTAGGAACTCCTCGTAGAAGTAAAGCCAGGGTTCAGTTGTCTTCTCCGCAAGGACCTCGGGCTTGACCTCGTTGACCACCCTCTGGAGCATGTCGAGCGGAACGGGTATCTCCTTTCTGATCTGGTCATCGGTCAGGACTTCCAGTGCCTTGGCGAGCAGGGTATAACGTGGCCGCAGGGAAGCCGCCGCTGCGTGTATGTCCAGCGTGTCTGTTTTTTCGGAGCGCGCCAACAGAAGGGCGTAAGTAACGGTCTGCGCGTATTCGTCCGAGAACTGGTCGTCATTCGCACCAGGGAATAACAGTTCTCTCCACTCGCCTGCCAGCCTCGAAAGAACCGAGTCGGGATCCTCAAGCTGCTCGCGCACTTCATTGCGAAGAAGCCTGCAAAGCGGGGCCAGTTGGCGTGCCAGTTGTGACGCCGATTCGGGGACAATGGGACGCCAGGAGAAAAACTTCCACAGCATGTCCTCGATTCGCGAGGCATCGTCTTCCTTTACCGCCCGAACCCCGCTCTTCGTGACGTCTCCATGGAGGTTGATCCTGTTGTCGACAAGAGAGCCCCTTTGATAGAGCGCCCACTGAGTGCCGTCGGTGTAGATAATGTTGGGGAGCAGTTGGAATCGCTCCCACTGCTTCTTGTCGTGCCCCTTGAAATATCGTGGGTCTGCTCCCTTGCCCGGAGCCTTTAATTCGACGTAACCGACCAAGAGCCCCTTGACAGCGATGCCGAAGTCCGGTCGGCCGATCTTCTCGGCCTGGGACTCGCCTTTGGGCACGACCGAGAGGCCCATGGCCGCGCCCGCTTCCTTGAGGAAGACCTCAAACGGAGCGCGGAGCTGATCCTCGGGATCGCCAGCTACAAGGACCTTGCACTTGGCGGTAACACTTCTGGCAAAGTCCTTGAGTGCTTCGAGGATTGCTCCTGCCGCCAGCGGAGTCACTGGTAGTCACCTGGTATCTGCATGGACGGGATTCCTCCCCCTGTCACCCTGAGCCGCAATGCCAACGAAGCTATTTTACTCCTTCTGGTTGCACTTGTGTCGAGGCTACATCCGTCTGTCTTGAGATGGGGTATGTTTAAACTGGTACTTTTTAGTTTAGGGCTACTCCACATATTTGCTTAAGAACCCTAAAAAGTCCGACAACCCGATCTCGCCAAGAGCTATAAACTTGACCAGTGTGCCCAAGTCATAATCGACTTTTGTGAATACCGTTTCACTCATGCCGCCACCCTCCAATTTGCCGATCCAACGCCGATATCTTATCACGGACCGGTTCTGCTTTCTCTTGGAAAGGACTGACAACAACTCCTCTGAAAGTGAGCAGAGCTAGATGGCACGGAGGAATAACCTGGTGTAGATGCCATGATATTCAGAACGCAGGTGGGAAAAAGAGCAGCTGGGGGGAGGGAAAACTGTCAGCTTTCGACAGTGCATTTATTGATTCAGTCCGAGAGAATCTCTGGTCAATGCAAATTCATTTGTTTTTATTTGTTTTTACCCGCATATTTCATATGAAACAGGAAGGATTCTCCCCTTGTATTGCTTAAGTATGCATTAAAAAGCGATTTGTTGAGAATTTGATGCTACAGGGGGCGAGAATCCAATGGGTGCACCGAAAAACGGGGGTCTGAGACTGCTTTTCGACCGCCGTCTGAGGCTCGAATTCCGTGGCGCGAGGATAACGACGGACGCGGGTTTGCTTGCGGTTCGGGAGCTGGACGAGATGATGGGGCTTACCGATATGGCGGGGGAATCGATAGCCGACAAGCGAACCGGCAAGAATATCCAGCACCAGATACCGGGGCTCCTCAGGCAGTCGGTTTATGCCCGGTTGGCAGGCTACGAGGACACCAACGACCACGAGGGGCTCTCCCTAGACCCTGCCATGAGGGCGGTCATAGGCAAGAGGGCTCTCGACAGGACGGCGGCAAGCTCGGGAACGGTGTCGCGTTTCGAGACTGAGATACTTACGCAAGACGAGAACATCGACGCGCTTTCCTCGCTCAACAGCACGTGGGTCTCCAAGGCGGTCTCGCTCTCGAAGGCGAAGAAGGTGATACTCGACATAGATAGCTCCGAGTCGCCCGTCCACGGCAGCCAGGAGGGCTCCGCCTATAATGGTCATTTTGAATCGACCTGCTATCACCCCCTCTTCTGCTTCAACAATTTCGGTGACTGCGAGGGAGCAGTGCTGAGACCCGGCAACGTACACTCGGCAGACGGCTGGCGGGAGTTCCTCTCCCCCATAGTGGACAAGTACAAGGAGATGGACAAGAAGCTCTACCTGCGGGGGGACGCCGCCTTCGCGATACCCGACATCTACGAGTACCTGGAGGACAAGGGCGTCCTCTATGCCATCAGGCTCAAGGCGAACAACAACCTCCACCGGGAGATAGACCACCTCATGACCCGCCCGGTAGGAAGGCCATCTAAAAAGCCGAAGGTTTTCTTCCATGACTTTTCATACCGGGCCGCCTCCTGGAAAAGCTCACGCCGGGTCATAGCCAAGGTGGAGTGGCACGCAGGTGAGCTGTTCCCCCGCACAGGCTTCATCGTAACCAACATGAGCAGAACCCCCGAGAACGTGGTCCGGTTCTACAACAGGAGAGGAAACTGTGAGCGTTGGATCAAGGAGGGGAAATCCGCACTCACCTGGACCCGGCTCTCGTGTGCGAAGTATGTGTCCAATCAGGTCCGTTTCGCCCTGTTCGTGCTGGCGTACAACCTGGGCAATTTCCTGCGCCGGTTCGCTCTTCCAAGCGAGGTGTCCCACTGGTCTTTATCCAGCATCCAGTTGAAGCTCATAAAGATAGGAGCTAAGATTATCTCCCACTCCAGGATGACCGTCTTCCAGTTATGTGAAGCTTCACATAACTGGAATAATGTTGAGTGTTCATTAATGTTGAGAAGCCTCTTATTCTTCCTTCAATCACGCGGTTTTCGTGACTGATCACTTCACATTATTGCAGCGCTTTTCCGGGGCCCCTCTTGTGGGAATTCCAACAATGCAGGGCAAACACAGTTTGTT
>Ga0180014_1000268_pt1 | contig 15290 bp, 14 predicted proteins | sample KR13_S1_MetaG_FD_116507 | JGI IMG/M metagenome (GOLD analysis project Ga0180014, IMG submission 116507) | Groundwater microbial communities from the Olkiluoto Island deep subsurface site, Finland - KR13_S1_MetaG | ecosystem: Environmental > Aquatic > Deep subsurface > Groundwater | place... | reverse complement strand
TCCGCACCGGAGCGGCGGACGTGCTCACTTTCCGTTGCCTGATTAAAAGCAATCTCTTCGACCACTACTGCAAATCTTGGCAGCGCGCCGCTTGATTATAACCAACTTTCTTGGCTTACACCCATAATAGGGAGTTAGCCCGTCTTTACCCTCGAACGGGTAAAGACGGGTTGACACCATCCGATTGGCCTTGTTGAAACTGGGAGCGCGGGTGGAAGTTCGCAATCGAGTCTTGCGGTTTCATCTGCCGGCCAGTTGTCCCTATCAGGAGATTTTCAAGCGCCTCCTGATGCCTTTGGCGTGTGCTAGCGGTTAAGACCGGCCGATGGCGGTCCTCCTCGCCTTAAAAATAAGGGGGAAAGGGGAAGTTGTCTTTACCTGTGGAGCAAATAAGCATTTTGATGAAAAAAACAGACACTTCATCGAGTTTTATCGAGCATTCGTCTCTTTAACGTCTTACAATGTGAGTTGGTGAATAGATCAGGTTAGTGGTTTAAAACATAGTTAGGGGAGGAAGATTCCTTTTTTCAGTTTCCGGGGCAGGTAGGTCTCAAAAACGAAATTCAGACCGTGCTTGGCGAAGGCCTGCTGTTCGATGCGCACCCCCATCTCGATCATCTGGTTCAGCACGGCCTGCCATTCCTTATGGTGCTTGATAAACGGATCGTTCTTCAACGCATCCTTGGCGCGCTTGATGTCGAGTTCCTCCAGTGGATGGGTGGCATCCTCCAGGTCGAATTCCTTGATGTCCTGCGGCGTGACCCCCAGGTAATGGGCCTGGGGTACGCAGAAAAACTGGTTGATATGCGCGGCCTGGCCGGACCCGACCTTGAGTGTGCGGTAGATGTTGCAGTAGCCATAAGGATCGCCGTCGGTGAACACCAGCACCGGGATTTTCCGGTCGTCGGTCAGCCGCCGGATGAACCGCCGGCAGGCGCGGGTGGGCACGCCGCTCATGGAAATCAGGATGCAGTTTGCCGTCTCGTAATACCGGTGGTGCACGAGACGCTGGAACAGCGAAGCGGTTTCGATGACCAGGATGAACTTGGCCTTGCTCTCGAACCGGAGGTGTTCCACCTGGGAGGGAATGCTCCAGGCGCCGGTGCCCAACTTCTCGCAGTTGATTCGGATTTCCTCGTGCGATCCGGGCTGGCGGTCAATTACAACCAGCGGACCGGTCACCTCTCCGCCACGCTCCTCCGGGATAAAGCCGAGTTGCTCCCGGTTGACCGCCAGCATGGCTTCCATGTCGTCCAGCAGGCTGTCGCTTTCCGGTTGTTCGTCGAAACGGCATTCGCCCCAGCTCTTGCTGTTGTAATAGACCTCGCGTTTGCCGGCGATATTGTTCTTGTCCAGCAGGTCCCGCTTGATGGTCGCCAGGAGCCGCATGGATTGGGCAAACGTCTTGACCGTGTTATAGGAGAGCGTGCGGGTCGACATCTTGTTGAGAATCTCGAAATGGCCCTTCTTGGGATCGTACTTGACGTTGCTCAGCGACCGGATCGGAAAGCGCATCCGGGGGCGGGCGTTTTTCTTGACGATGTCCTGATGAATGGTGTTCGCAACGCCGACGATCCGGCTGGAGGCGTCCCGCTTGGAGATCAGCTGCGGCGCCGCGACGGACACGGATTGGGATTTTTTGGATTTGGCCATAAGATCAGGTCTCCGGAACGGGCGCAGTTAACAGCGCCCCAGGATATTTTTCAACGAAGAACCAAGAACATTCTTAAACGGTTTACCCGCCTGCGCGAAACCGCTACGGTGGGCAGGCCGCTCACTCTTCCAAATGTGTCCGTTCCAGCATGCGATGGAGCTTGCTGATGATCGTCTTTTCCTGGCGATCGTCCAGGTCCAGTATCTGCCGCAAGCCCAGGGCCAGGTGAGGCAGATACAGCTCGATATAATTCTTCTTGCGCTCCATCTCCGCCTGGCGGCGGCGGCGGCTGAGATAGACGGAAAGACGCCGGCCGCATTCCTGGAGCGCGAACGTGGTTTCCCGGATTATCTCGGGATAATGCGCGATCGCTTCCTTGCTTTCGCTGGTGAACGGCACCCAGACGCTGGCCATGTGAACCAGGATGACCATGGGACCAACCGGCAGGCTTCCGCGCGGATGGGTCAGCCCGTAGCTTTTCCAGTTCACGCCCGTAATGGCCTTATTGATCGCGCACGCGCCCCCCATGTAGAGCAGGGGCACCTTGTTGGCGAACCGCAGGATGCGCACGGGTTCTTCGGCATTGAGATCCGCGTTCGCGCCAGGTTTGGCATACGCCAGCCCGGCCTCAATCTGGAACGGATTACCCCGGTAAACCTCGGGCCCGCGCGTGATCGCCGTATAAAAATCCGCTTCAATTTCCTTTTTTAATCCCGCCATAATCGCTTCTTCGCCAATGGGCGAGAGGCAATCGGTCGGCGGCCGCATCAGCTTGGTTTCATTGATGGCTTTGAATAAAGCCTCGCTTTCCCGGTGGGCAATGTGGGTTGGGCGCGATTTCGGGTCCAGTCCCGCCCGCTGGGCAATTTCTACGGCGGCGCGGTCGCTGACGCGGGAAAAATCATGCACTAGAGCCGACTTCAGGGTCTTGCCCTGCGTATCCTTCAGCATCTGCATCAATATGCCCAATTCAATGCCGTGCGGATGCGGCTTGATTTCCGTCGGCTGTTTAGGGAGGGTCGTGGCGGCCCGGGCAAACGTGATCCATGGAACCTCGTCCGAGGGCTGGGGAAGCGGCGGGGACTTGGTTGCCTGTGGCGCCGCCGAAGTCGCGTCCCCTTTACCCGCCGCGGTTTTGGCAGGAACCGCTTTCCTGGTGGACGTTTCCGAATCCTCGTCCGGGGCCGGTCCCGACAGCCGGATCCGATAATGCAATTGGAGATGCGGGTTGACGATGGCGCATTGTTTGAGATATTCGTCCACGGACAGCTTGCCGCGAATATACGCCGCTTCCATTTCGATGGTTACGCTGGTCCCGTGCCTGGCCGTGATGGGCTGTTTGGGCTTGCCGTTGGCATCGGTGGGAAAGAACTGGGGGAACCAGTCCAACTCATCGTCTTTCAGGATGGTCGGTTTGTTCGCCCGCGTATCAATCTGTACCTCGATCAGGTGCGCTTTCTTGCTGGTCTTGATCTTGGACTGAATGACGGTGGATGTTCCGGTGGTCAATTGTCCGTACATGCCGGCCGCGCTGATCCCGATGCCCTGTTGGCCGCGGGACATGCGCAGGCGGTGGAATTTCGAGCCGTATAACAGTTTGGCGAAGATTTTGGGCACCTGATTGCGTACAATGCCCGGCCCATTGTCCGTGATGGCCACGCAAAAACGTTTATCGCCCGTTTGCCGGATGTCAACGCTGATTTCAGGAAGAATACCCGATTCGTCACAGGCATCCAGGGAGTTATCCACCGCTTCCTTGACCGCAGTCAGTAACGCCTTGCGGGGATTATCAAAGCCCAACAGGTGGCGATTCTTAAGAAAAAACTCGGAGACCGAGATATCGCGTTGAAGCTTGGCCAGGCTTTCCGCCGTGGCGGTGCTTTTGTTGGCATTTGCCATATTGCCTGTCATGGCGATATCCGTGTAAGGTTTGAGCTTGGAATATTGGCGCGGCGCAAACGTATGGATGTCCTTATATCCCTTTCACCGGGGCGGAAGCAAGCAGTTTGTGAGAGGATTGGTAATGGGTTATGGAGGGGGGTGTAGCGGTGGTTTGTACTTGTCCCGTTCCCAGCGGGAAGAACCGTAATCCGACTCTCCGCGAGGTCGGGATGCCGTTCTATCGAACGGCCACTACAACCGGGCAACGAGCATGCATCAAACAATCCCCCCCAATAACTCCCATTCCTGTTCAGTCTGCAAAAGAGGATCGACAAAACGCCGGCGGCGGGTATCATAGTCCCGTCGTTTCATTTCGCGGGGTGGAGAGCCTATGGCTAACGGACTACATGGTACAAACAGGAAACTATACTTGTCGATTGCCGAGCGCCTGGCAAAACCGGGAAGCGGAACTCATCCCCAGGTATTGCGGGAGCGAACCCGGCATTATGGCGCGCCTGATCTCGGCAAGCATCTGGCGGGGATACCTTTTGTTGTTGTCGGCGGCCTCGCTACGCGTCTGTATATGCCGGAGCGAATGACCCTTGATACCGATGTGCTCGTGTCTGCGGCGCACCTGGCCGAAGCCGAACAAACGCTCGCAAAAACAGGTTGCCGACGATTGGGGCCGTTGACCGTCGGCGGCAGTACTTGGCTATTGCCGGACGGCTCAAGTCTTGATGTGCTGGCGCCGGCGGAACCATGGGTTGATGAGGCCGTAGCCAATCCGGTGCAAGGGCTGGACGGGTTGCCTTACATCACACTGCCCTCACTGGTGCTGATGAAGCTCGCGGCCGGCCGAGTCCAAGACTTGGCCGACATCACTCGCATGCTGGGCGGAGCCGGCGAAGCCGATTTGCAGAGCACACGCCTGCTGGTTCGGCGCTGGCGACGCCGGGACTCTGAAGATCTGGAGAGCATGATCCGCCTTGGCAAACTCGAATATCCTGACGGATAATTCAGGGGATACCGGCGATCGTTCTTGTCGAACCCCGTCGTGTTCTTTGCCGCGCAGAAGGCTTGCCGCGCCGGTCAGCCCAGCTTGGTCCGGAAGAAAATGAAATAAAAAATCAGGATCACGGCTAGAACGTACATCAGCCATTTAACTTCGCGTCCTTTGCCGCTGAAAAACTTGATGAATGGATAACTGATGAACCCGAGCGCCAGCCCGTCGGCGATGGAGTAGGTGAGGGGAATGCCCACGATGATAAGGAAGGACGGGATGGATTCGCTGAAATCCAGCCAGTCTATTTTCCGGGTGTTCTGGAGCATCAACGCCCCGACGATTACCAGGGCCGGGGCTGTGATGGGCGGATACTTCCCGATCATGGCCACCAGCGGACTGAAAAAAATGGCCAGAAGAAACAACGCGGCCACGGTCAGGCCGGTGAGTCCCGTGCGTCCACCCTGCTCAACGCCGGCGGCGCTCTCAATAAAACTGGTCACCGTGCTCGTGCCGAGTGACGCGCCCACAACGGAGCCGACGGCGTCCGAAAACAGGGCCTCCGAGGCGCGCGGCAGTTTGTTGTCCTTCATCAATCCCGCCTGCTGGGAGACGCCGACCAGCGTGCCGACCGTGTCGAAGAGGTCCATGAACAGGAATACGACGATGAACGGCAGGCAGGTCAGCGTCAAGGCCCCGCGGAAATCCATCTGCCAGACTGCGCTGTTCTGGATTGCCGGTAATCCCACCAGGCCTGTGTAGGGAACTTTACCCAGCCCGATGGCCAGAAGCGCGGCGGCCAGGATGCCGACCAGGATCGAGCCGCGAATCCGGCGGGCATGCAGGACGGCAGTGATCAGCAGGCCGAAGCCGAAAATCGCGAAATCCGCCGATATGATTTTTGTGTTAAGCCCAACCAGCGTTCCGGGCTTGGCGATGATCAATCCGCCATTACGGAGTCCGATGAACGCGATGAACAGCCCGATGCCGACGGCAATGGCGTTGCCCATGCTGGGGCTGATTCCGTCGATGACCACCTCGCGTACCCGGAAGAGCGACAGGATGATGAACGCGATGCCGGCGAGGAACACGATGGCCAGCGCCGTTTTCCACGCGTCGGCGATGCCGAGCGCCGTCAACGACATCACCACGGACACGAAGAAAAAATTTTCTCCCATGCCTGGCGCCAGCGCGATGGGGTAACGCGCCAGCAGGGCCATGATTGCGGTGCTGATCGCGGAAGTCAGGCAGGTTGCCAGCAGGACGGCGTTGAAATCCATTCCCGTGGGATGTCCGGCAAAATCGGTCGTCAGGATCGCCGGCTGGACAAAGATGATGTAGGCCATGGTCAGGAAAGTCGTGATCCCTGCCATAATTTCCGTGTGAACATTGGTTTGGTTTTCAGCCAGCCGGAAGCAACGGTTCAAACTAATCACGATGCGCTCTCCTAACCCTTAAAGGCATTCCATCGGAGGCATTCTTTTCGTTTTTTCAGGGATTGTCAATTAAATTTCCGGGATCTTCACGGGGTTAAATCATACGTATCTTCAAGGATGGCAGGGTTTTAAGAAATATTAATATTTCTGTTGCATTCGCGGGGAATTTTGCTACATTCATGCCCAGCAGAGTTGGGTAGAAGTTCGTGAGATGGTGGATTGTCGGTCGAGCGTTGAGTTCGGTGACGATCTGAAACCTGAACGAGTCGGGAACAGTCACTGAAGCGGTCTATCCTGCTCCGCAAAAGGAAAACCAAAGATGGGTACTAAACTGTATGTCGGAAACCTCTCATTCGAAGCCACCGAAGGAGACGTGTTGGATCTGTTCTCGAAGGCTGGCAATGTGGTTAGCTGCAATCTGATCGTGGACAAGTTCACCAACAAGTCCCGCGGATTCGCATTCGTGGAAATGAGCAGCCAGGATGAGGCCAATAAGGCTATTGCCGAGTATAACGGCAAGGACTTAAAAGGTCGCGCCCTGACCGTTAATGAAGCTCGGCCCCGTGAAGAACGGCCGCGCGGTGATTTCGGAGGAGGCGGTGGTGGTGGTGGTGGTGGTGGACGCGGTAAACGCGATTTCGGTCGCGATCGCCGGTAAGCTTTCGTCCGATTTTAATTTCGTATATTCAAAAAGGGCGCCCCGTTCGCGGGGCGCCCTTTTTTTTATGTGCTCGGCAAATGGCGCCTACTTGCTGGTGCCTGGGATGGGAGTCAAACCCATACGACCTTTTGGTCAACGGATTTAATGTCCGCTATGCGGACAACTTCCGTGGGAACATGTTGAACAGGCCGCCGAGGGTTCGTGCTTGGGTCCGCCTGCGGGCACCGAGACACTGAACCCCGAGAGGACTTTTTTCAGCCTCGTTCCGGCGCAATGGGGACATTGGCTGGGAACATCCCCGACCCGGCGCTGGAGGTGTTCAAACCGTTTCCGGCACCCGCCACACTCATATTCATAAATCGGCATAATCGGCCCTTCATATGATATCCGGTTAATCCTGTCAAATATGGCTTCCTCTTATTCACAGGCTGTTGATGTTACACCCTTTTCGGCAGTCGCAGGGCCAATCTGTAATCTTGCGGATAACCTCCGGGAACATCCGGTGAACGTTGGCCGCGTTGGCTGCCATGGTTTTCAGGATCAGTTCGAAGGTGACCGATTCCTTCGATTCGTGCCAGCAATCATAATCCGTGCTCATGGCAATGGCCGCATAACATAGACCCGCTTCCCGGGCCAACACCACCTCCGGCACCGTGCTCATGTTGATCACGTCTCCGCCCCACATCTGGAACATCTTGCTTTCGGCTTTAGTCGAAAATCGGGGACCTTCAATTGTCACCACCGTGCCCTGATCGTGATGGGGGATATTGAGTTCGGCGGCGACTCCCGAAAACAGCCTGCGAAGTTGAGGACAAAACGGTTCGGCCATGGGAATGTGGCAGACCTCCATGCCCTGGTAAAAGGTTACAGCCCGGCGCGTGGTCCGGTCGATGAATTGATCGATAAACACCAGATGACCGGGCTTGATTTCCTCGCGCAGACTGCCGCAGGCAGTTGTGGCGATGATATGCGTGACGCCGAGTTCCTTCATCGCCCAGATATTGGCCCGGTAATTGACCAGTGACGGCATGATCCGGTGGTCGGCGCCATGCCGCGGCAGGGCGACCACGTCCAGTCCCTGGAGTTTACCTGTGATAATCAGGTCCGAGGTGGCGCCGTAGGGCGTGTGCAGTTTCCTTCGCTTGATCTGGGTAAGGTTAAGCTTGTCATCCAGCCCCGACCCGCCAATGATTCCGACTTTGGCCATAGTGCAACTCCCTTCATGGATTGCCCAAATATCCCGTGAAATAACATTCTCGCCATCCAAGAAAAAAACATAATACCGGACATCTCATGGAAATCAAGCTAAAGACCACCATGAATCCGCTTTACGGGAACACCGGCAATCAGGTATATAACAGGCAGTCGTTTCCGGCCTGGGTGGCGGAATGGCAGACGCAACGGACTTAAAATCCGTTGACCGCAAGGTCATATGGGTTCGACTCCCATCCCAGGCATCCTTGAATCTATTGATCTGAATGGCATTTAAGCCAATAATATCAATGGTTTCCTTTATATCACCCCTGCTCTTTTCGGCCCTATGCGTCCCTTTAACTCAATTAAAAATGGGGGTCAGGTCCAGTATACATAAAGGTAGCAGTCGGCTCCGGGATGGCCCGTAAAATATATTTGCCCGGATGGCTGGCGGGTCATGGAATAGGAATAAACGGCGCGTGGCGGTGTAATTCTGGCCCTATCGCTGGCCGGGGGTGTCTGGGTATGGGTCGGGGGGCGATAGGCGGCGGGGGCTTCCGTTTAACGTGTGTCCAGCGTGTTGCTGGGGCTTGTAGCGGCGGGGTGCGGGTATCTATTCCTTGATATGGGATTGCCCGTCCGGCTTGCTGGCGGCAATCCTGGTAGCCGTGGCGGGTCTCTAGGCGTTGCTTTCACCTAGAGCGCGGCGGTTGACTGTCAGCGATATTGGGGGTAACGTTCCAACATCTCGTAATAAGCTTTCCAATCCGCCTCCCGCTGCTTAGCTTTCTCATCACGCAATGCACGCGCCGCATCTTCTGCATCTCGTGACGCATCGGCCGCATCCAGTGCCGCTGCTTCCGCATCACGCGATGCCATTTCTGCATCACGTATAGCGTCGAGCATCTCTTCTTGCCGCTGACGATCTTGATACGCCTTCCATGCTTCCCTCTTTTTAATTAAATTTCGCATAACAATATGTTCATTTTCCCCGCTCAGTGGTATCCCTTCTCCTTCTTTCGTTATTACCACTTCTTCTATGCGGTTATATTCTGCAATTCTTTTCTGTTCTTCTAAATCTGCCTTTGCAATCCTTTTTTGTTCTTCCATTTTTGCCGCTTCGGCAGCGATAATATTCTGTTGCATATCAGCCAATTTAAGATATTCCAATATTCGAAAATGAACTTTTAGAATGTCTAAATTCAAAGATTTACAACCGGTTGATGAAAATTGCGTGAAAGTTAATATCCTCCCATTTATTCTGGAATACGTAGCATTCGTCCCTATCAGACGATTATCCGAAGAAAATAATTTCGGGAAGACAACATCACAACCGTTTGTGATGGGGGGCGGGATATTAGTTTCAAAAAAGGGATCATAATTTATCGGGATCAATCTCCCCACCTGTTTGGCTGAATTCTGCGGTTCCCCCCGTTTTTTGGACAGGTAGCTAAGATTAGTCTTAATGACGGCATCAGGCCCCTCAAGCCATGTAAAACCTTGACCCGCAATAACTGGTTCTTCGTCAAGATAGACCGCTCTTAGTGGTTTTTGAGTGGCAACTGGTGCTTCATCAATAAGCGTCATCCCGGCGAATGAATTAAAAATCACGGGAAAGCAGATGAATAGTTGAAAAATAATTAATTTCATTGGATGGCCCTGCAACTTTCAAATCATATCATTCACTGCATCATTACATGAGTAATTTAACTTTAATAGAAGATCGTGGCAAGATTTGATTTATTGGAGAAACGGCACAATCTGAAGAAATATTAGCCGTTGACAAGACCTGACGGCATGGGTGTTGATATGGCAGATTTTCTGAACAGGTCATTGAGGGATTCGACTTGTTGCCGGGCGAAATACCAGGCCCATCGTTCGACTAGCGCGGCCCCGGCTTCGGGCGTGTCGGCCCATACAGCCGGAATGTCGTAGCGGATCTCAAATGCGGCCAGGCTCCCCATGACAGCCGCCGGGGTGATAGTGCTTCGATAGTGCTTCTGTTCCACTTCGCCGCGCTGGCCTATAATCAGTAGGCGTTTGAAACGGTAGCCGCGCAGCCGGTGCAGCTCATGCTCGAAGCGTTCCCGGTTCGATCCGGCGCAACAGCCTACCAGGTCGGCAATGCTTTTTCGTTCCACGGCAAACAGCGATTCAAGACCGGCAACAGAGTAATCGCCGGAATACAGCCCGGCCCGGACAATCGGCAGGCGCGTTATCGGCAACGGCGATTGCTCCCGCGTATCAATCACAATGGCCGGGTGTCTGTCGGCCAGGTCGCCCAGGTGTCGCAACGCGGGCAGGGTTGAAAGCTGGGTGTCAGGATTCATCGGGCGGATTCTGTTGGGTCATTTTTTGCCTAACCCTAAATATCAACTCTTGCACATTCTCGGTTTCTTCCGCCTTCGGCTTGCTCTCTTTGCGGGCGATTGCTCCGGCGTCCACCAGGTATTTCACGGCGGCCGGCTTTTTGTCGTCTGCTATGTTGTCCACGTTCATTGTCTGCAATAATTCGATTGTTCGCCGTTCCGTCATGTCGGCAATGGCGAAGTTGCGGCTCAACATGGCCGCCTCGATTATTGCCGGGTGTTCCTTGCGGCACCAGCGGAGATAAGTCTTTTTGATTCCCAGCATTTCAATCAACTGCGGCCCGGTGTAGATCGTTGACAAAAACGCAACCAGCCGTTGCCGTTCCTTTGGCGTGATCGTCGCAACGTGTTCCTTCAACCGCAACGGGGCCAACAGAATCCCGGCGTCATCCCGCGGCACCAGTCCGCCCTTACGTTTCGCTATTGTCATTCCTCTGCCCATGATTATTTCCTCTCCGATTATCCCGAATCGTTTTCTATACAAAAAACGGAACGCAGAGGGCTTGCATCTACACCGTGGACCCCTGCCGGCACCGGGCAAACGGGCCGCCGGTGTGCCCCCCCTGCCATTGCTTGCCTATTGTCCCGGCTTGCCCTTGTGCATCCTGCTCCACTTCTGCCGGCATGACGTTGAACAGAACCGTTGCTTGAGCACGGCCTTCCTGAACCCGCAGCCGCATACCAGGCACACGCCATGCAACAACGCTATCACCTGCCCCCTACTGAATAGCATTGCCCCGCCACGGCCTCTACCTTCGCGGATAACGGGCGATAACAGGCCAGCGGCTATCCAGGCTCGGACAGCCCCCAGGCTGACGCAAAACTCTTCAACGATCCCCGTCACCGTGGCTAACGTGTGATCCTTGTTTATCATTCAAGCTGCTCGCGTGGACCTTATGGGACTTTTTCCCATAAGGTCGGTTCGTTGCCCGCTGAGTCGCTTCGCCTCTTCCGCGAAGTGCGGCTCGATCTCCAGTGCCAGCGCAATCTTCTGACCCTTGTCCACTCTCTCTTAGAGAGAGGGAAGTCAATGCCGTTTTATTGCTATACAACGTCGCATAATGTATAATCTGTCACCTAGATATTACCTCAACAATGCCGTATTTATTGATGTTTTACGAATTGGCCAAAATTATATTATTGCTATATAACGTCGCGCTTAAAAATAGTCAATAGAATCAATGCTTTTCAAATACGGTGGGGCGTCTGCCCTATGCCTTGAATCGGCTATTATCCGTTCATTACACCCCGTCGCCTGGTCAGCCCCCGCGTGTGACGCATACGGCGCACACCCCGGAAGCTATGCCTCGTCGTAATATCACAGGTTTGCTTCACGGTTTAGCTCCCGGCGTAGCATCTTCAAAAAGTGGCTCTTGGTTGGATTGGTGGCTTTCAAGCGGTGTTTTGGCATTTCTCCCAGCCATTGTCCTCTCGTAGGACTTTTCCGAAAAAGCCGTTTCAAAGCCACCAAAGCCACCATTTGGCCGCCTGAAATAGATTTGATTGATACCTCCGTGCCCTTTGTCTTGCCTTGCACCGAATATGGCAGCCAGGTGCGGCCATAGGCGGCCCAGGCGTTTTGACAGACGTTTGGCCGACAAACGGCCCTCAAAACTCGGATCAACCTTTTTGAGTTGTTCAAGTAATTCCGCTGCCGTGCCGGCGAAGGTGTCCTCGGATCGCATTAGTTCAATTAGTGCGTTGCCTATCTCGTCGTTCTCCAGGTTGAATAGGGATTTGTCGGCCTCGGCGTTGCGTATGGCGTCAACAGCTTCTTGTTCCTTGCCCATCGCCCTGCCCAGGCACACGGCCAGCGCTGAAAAGTCGGGGTGCCGTTTGTTCAATCCGCCGGGCACGGGTTGTTTGTCGGCAAGCGCAACGGATAAAAGGTCGGCAATCCATGACAACCCAGCATCACGGTGTACGGCGATTTCATCCGATAGCGCGGCCTCGGCGGTCTCGTCCGTCCGGCGTTCAAGCCTGACAACCAGTAAACGGTCGGCAAGGCCAGCGTCGGCGGCAAAGGTAGGGTTTGCTGATGTGATGACGGCCCAGGCTCGGGCGCGTTGCGTAATTCTTGCGGTGTCCGTGTATAGGCGCCGCTTCTCCCGGCAGCCGTCAGTCGCGGCGGCGGCCAGGGCGTCCGCCAGCCAGTCGGTTCGCGTGTCTGCATTGTCAAAACATACCATGCCGCCGGCGTGCACCTGCGTCCAGAAGTCTTCCTCGCCGTTTTTGGTGATGGTGGTTATCCGTGGCGGCAGGCCGTATAGCTCCGCAATTCCGACAGCAAGGCGCGTTTTCCCTGACCCAATTGCCCCGGATAAAACAAGCGGCGGCTTTGTGCGCTGGTTCGATGCCAAGGCGCAAGCCCAAAGTTCAAAGAGAATTTTGCCATGCGGTGCCGCGATGCTCATGGATTTGAACAGGGCGCAATGGTCAAACGGGTTTGACGGTTCAACCAATTTCCAAGGGGCCAGCGTGTCGCCAGCCGGAAACAGAATTTCGTCGGTGCCGTTGTCTGCCTGGGTCACGGCCTCGGACGTGATTTTCACAAGGTGCCCGTCACCGTTTGACAGATACAACGCGCCGGGCCTTGCCGCCCAGAATGATTCAGGTAAAAGGCCGGTAGTCTTGCCGGTCAGGGCTTCGTCTTGAACGGCGGCCAGAATAAATTGAAATGCGCGCTCTGTTCGATTGATCCCGATATAACCGGCCAGCCAAGATAAGAACGGATCGCCAGCTATCGGAAGCAAAAGTTTACGTTCGCCATCGAAAAACATTGCCGTTGCAAAGTCGCGGTGTTCGGCATGAAAAAAGAATCGGCCACGGATATGGAGCGTTTCTAAAACAGCGGCAGTCATTTGCTGATACCGTTCGCCAGTCGTCAGCCCTTTGATTTGCTGAATCTGAAAAAAACTGGCCTGAAGGTTCACGTTGCCGGATTCAGTCGGCTTGCTATCCGTCTTGACGCTAACCGCCGGGGCGGCTTGATCTTCTGGCAATGGTTCCCATACCGGCGCGGTCTTCACGATCTGGCGCAATTCCTCGACAGTCCCGCCAGCGTCTAGCCAGTCAGCCGAGTCTTTCACCTTGCGTCCGTCCCGGTCTGGAAGTTCCGCAACGGCGATTGATTCCGCTTTCCCTGCCAGCGATTGAGCCACAAGTGCCGCATGGCGGCGGCCTGGAGTGTCGCGGTCAGGTATCACGATGACATTTGCCCCGGTCAAGGTCGCGGTGTAAGCATCCATCCATTTCCCGGCCCCGCCGGGGTTGCACGTCGCACACGGGCCCAAGGCGGCCAAGGCGTCGCAGTCCTTTTCCCCTTCGACAATGAACACGGCGCGGCCTTCGGTCTTTGCCCGGATGACTTCCGGAAGGTGATACAGGACGTGGGCCTGCCCTTTCATGTTCCAAAGCCAGCCGCCGGGTTTGTCCGGGTCGGGCCGTCGCTGCCTAAAGTCTTTCGGATCAAAACGCACTACTTGGTATAGCAATTTACCAGCGGCGTCCGTGTAATCGTAGGTCTTAACAATCCGGCCCGGCTTATGCTGGCTCTCGGGAACAGGCGGCATTAAGTCGCTCATCTTTAACCCCATCACGGCAAGGATCGCATCCGTGGTGCATCCGGCATGGCAACGAAACAGAATCCGGCCTTCCCGGCCTTCGCTTATTGACAGGCTCGGGGTTTTATCATCATGTGCCGGGCATCGTGCCGTCCAGCCGTTGCCGTTTTTGCGGGCATTTAATCGTCCCGTGATTTCAGATAGGCTCATATTTCACCCCGCAAAAAAAGGTAAAGGTTCCTGCCGGTGAATGGGTGAAGGCGTAGCCGCTTGATAACAGCTCGTAAAAAACAGCGATACAAGCGTTTCATACGTTCGCCCCCTTCTGCCGTCCGGGCCGATATTCATATAATGGGCAGCATGGCGCGGTGCAGTCGCGGACGGCGGCAAAGTCGAAGCCGTTACATTCAATGCAAAACGCATTCACGGCGGCGCGAAGGCTCTTGCCCTTGTAAGCACGCAAAAACTTGTTCAAATGGCGGGGGGCGTCCCTTTGCACGTCCGCAAGTCGTTTGCGCCTTTTAGCCTCGATTTCGTCCACGCTATAGCCTCGAAACGGGGTGTTCATTGTGCATCCCTCCCGGTAATCAACGCGACAACATCCATTTCCAGAAAGCCGCTTGCTCGCCGGTGTCCCGGCAAGGTGCGTTTCCGTAGTAATCCCCTTTGCGAATATTTGTCCAGGGTTCGGCAAGACACGCTCAACCTTTGGGCTGCTTCCTTGCGCCGCATAAGGCGCGGCCCGGTGGGAGCTGCGGCAGGGGTGGCTTGCGGTTCTGGGCCTTGCCGGAGAATGGCAAGCAGTCTATTACGGTCGGGTGGATTAACGGACGGGTCAGCCGTCAGGATAGACCGGACGGCTTGTAGGGTGGTGGGTAACATAGCACTTTTCCTTTCTGTTGGTGGCGCATCATTACGCCTACCCTCTGGAAAAGGGGCAAAAGGAAAAGTGTGGACGTGTGGAATTGAATTGAAATTAAAGGTTTGGATTCATTTAGTGTATGGGCAAGGCAGGGGCAAGAAAGGGGCAGAAGGTGAGTTAAACAGCTTTATTCTTCTTCTTCTTCTTCTTCTTTGAGTTGCATATTTCCCAGGGCGCGGCGGTTCACATATTTTGCCCCCGCTTTATAGGCGATCCTAATTTGCCGTTCAGCCGCGCTAAACACAGCGCGATCAACAAAGAACGATTCAAGGGTTAATCCGTTGAAAGTTTGGGCCAGATATTTTTTTAATTCCGCTTTCCGTGCTTTCAAGGTGCGATAAGCCCATTTGTTGTTAAGCCGCTCAATTTTCTTCATTGAATGCCTATCGCGGCAGTAGTGCAGAAAGAATTGACTTGGCAACGGTGTTTGTTTTCCGGGGTCAAGGTCGCTGACTATTCTCTGCCAGACGTAAAAGAGAATGGTCTCATTAACTCAAGAGTACCGACTTCCCGGTTAATGTCAATCGGGAATTTTAGCATGCCGCATGCGTAACTGAGATGCTTTGAGCGCGAGATCCACCCACCAATCAATCAACATACGGAAGCGCTT